>Ga0334889_1000013_pt1 | contig 305736 bp, 305 predicted proteins | sample GraSluR1_MG_2_FD_207222 | JGI IMG/M metagenome (GOLD analysis project Ga0334889, IMG submission 207222) | Sludge microbial communities from methane-producing bioreactor in Wageningen University, Netherlands - Granular Sludge_8_08-R1 | ecosystem: Engineered > Bioreactor > Anaerobic >...
AGCTTTTTCTATCACTTTCATCACCCACTCCATTATACCATGTACATTACTAAAAGCCCAGCTGAACTCGCGTTCATCTGGACTTTTTTGACAGTCTGAAGCTGCGCTTATTAGCGCAGCTTTTTTTCAGTAAGAGGGAGATTGTATGAAACAAGACCAAACCTTGGTCCTTTTTGGTTCCCCACGCCCAAGGGGGAATACTCGCTATATGCTGGATCGGCTCATGGAGAGGATGTCTGGTAGCTTTGAAATCGTTTCGGCATATGATACCACGATTCGTGCTTGTACCGATTGCCGTTATTGTTGGAAGCAACCGGGATGTAGTATTCAAGATGATATGGATGTAGTTTATCAAACATTGATGACCTGCAATCAAGTCATCATTGCTTCACCTATCTATTTTGCACAACCGACCGGCCCCCTGATGTCTCTCTTTTCTCGCCTGCAAACCTATTTTGCCGGACAAAAATTCCGGGATGAACCAATAGAGATGCCTGCTAAAAAAGCTGGAATCCTCTTATGTGGCGGCGGAAGCGGGGGCACAAAACAGACGCTCAGAACCCTCGATATGGTTTTGACTCATATGAATGCAACACGGATCGGTGAAGCATTCTCATTAAAGACCGATCATCTTCCGGCATGGGAAGATGAGGGGGCAATAAGACAAATAGAAGAACTCAGTCAAAGATTTCTTAGATTATAACGGAGGGAAACCGATGGGACGCAAACGTTGTTATTTCATGGAATCAAAACGCCTTGGTTTTTCGTTTTGGAGAGAAGAGGAATATTCAAACGCATTGAAGCTTTGGGGAGACGCTCAAGTGACGAGATTGATTCACGCTAAGGGTCAGATGAGTACCGAAGAAGTGCGAAATAGGTTTGATAAAGAATGTACACTGCAAAGTCAGGTTGGCCTACAGTATTGGCCTGTTTATATGAAAGAAACCGATGAATTCGTAGGCTGTTGTGGTCTACACCCATACGAGAGAACCCCCGATACATTGGAAATTGGAGCCCATTTTTTACCTCATGTTTGGGGAATGGGTCTTGCTTTTGAAGCTTCAGAACAAGTAATTCGGTATTGCCAACAACATCAATTAGCCAAACAACTTTTCGCTGGTCATCATCCTGAGAATCAGGCTTCGGCTAGAGTTTTGGCCAAGTTAGGATTTACTTATTCTCATGATGAGTTTTACTCACCTACAGGTTTAATGCATCCTTCTTATAATAAAAAAGTTCTTTAACAGTGAGGTGATAAACCTTGTCACAAATAGCATTTCAGAATTTGACCTTTGCATATGAAGGCAGCTATGATAATATTTTTGAAAATTTGTCCGCAGAATTGGACTCAACCTGGAAGCTAGGCTTAATCGGTAGAAACGGTAGAGGGAAAACGACATTATTGCGCTTGCTTTTGGGTGAACTCGCTTTTCAAGGAAAAATTATAACTCCTTGTGTCTTCCGCTATTTTCCATATGATGTTAGTGACGGTAATAAAAAAACTTCGGAAATCATGAAAGAAGTTGCAATGCAAAGTGAAGAATGGCAGTGGCTAAAGGAGTTTGCCTTGTTGAATCTGTCATCAGAGCTTTTAGAACAACATTTTGAAACATTGAGTTCAGGAGAGAAGACGAAAGTTTTGTTAGCAGCGCTTTTTATCAACCAAGATGCGTTTTTGCTAATCGATGAGCCAACCAATCATTTAGATGTTCAGGGGCGTAACATCGTTGCTCGATATTTACAAAAAAAGCAAGGCTTTATCGTGGTTTCTCACGATCGTATCTTTTTAGATCAATGTATCGATCATGTTATGGTCATAAATCGCTCTGGTATTGATATTCAGCGAGGTACGTTTAGCTCGTGGTGGAGCAATAAGGAAGGACAGGACCAATATGAATTAGAAGAAGATCGTAAGCTACGAAAAGAAATTCGAAAGATGAGAGAAGCTGCTAGGAGAACAGCTCAATGGTCGGATCAAGTTGAATCTACAAAATTCGGTCAAAAAGGTGTTGACAGGGGATATATTGGACACAAAGCGGCCAAGATGATGAAAAAAACAAAAAATACAGAGAAACGTGTCGAACGATCGGTTAGAGAGAAAGAAGCTTTATTAAAGGATCTTGAGATGAATGAGCCGTTGGAAATTTACCCGCTGGACTATCCAAAGGAGATTTTGTTGGAGGTCAGTGAACTAACCATAAAGTATGGTGAGAAACCCGTATGTGAGCATTTGCGCTTTTCGATTGCACGTAAAGAAAGGGTCGCAATCATTGGGCCAAACGGCAGTGGAAAAAGCAGTCTTTTGCAATGGATCCATAATCAAGAGATCGAATACGAAGGGAACGTTTACCGGGGAAGTCAACTTAAAATCTCTTATGTTCCCCAAGACCCCTCTTTTTTGAAGGGCGAGTTGAATGCATTTATTGAACAGCGCGGAGTGGACGAGACTTTAATGAAAACTATTTTGAGGAAAATGGGTTTCGAGCGAAGTCAGTTTGAAAAAATGATGCAAGATTATAGTTTTGGCCAAAAGAAAAAAGTTCTTTTGGCAACTAGTCTTTGTGAAGAAGCGCATTTGTATCTTTGGGATGAGCCGTTGAATTATCTCGATGTTTTCACCCGTATTCAACTTGAGGAGTTGTTACTATCGACAAGACCTACAATGCTTTTTGTTGAACACGACCAGGCGTTTGTTGAGCAAATTGCAACAAAGGTGGTAAATTTAACCTAGTTTATTGAAATCTTCTTGCGACAGATCAGAGCCTATGATAAAATAGGTCGGTAATTAAGATCTCGGAAAAAGGGGGGACCGGTTCCATGGGAGAGAAGGAAGAAACAATCCTTCGTCATGTCAGCGATGCACTCGAACAGAAGCCGGGCGCTTTTGAATCGTTAATTCAGGCATATGAACGTAAAGCATATCTTCACGCATATCGTTTGTGTGGTCATCGGGAAGATGCCTTAGAAATCACGCAAGAGATCTTTCTTAAATTATACCGAAGCCTTTCAGGATTTCGTAGAGAATCCTCTTTCAATACATGGTTTTACAGGTTAGCAACCAATGTAGCCTATGATTTTTTAAGAAAGCGCTATAGGGATGACAAAAACAGAAGTTTTTCTTGGGATGATGATCAGGAAGACCGAATAGAGCAGGAACCTATGGATCCAACTCCTTGGCCAGAGGAGATAGCAGAGAAAGAAGAACTCAAAAATTTAATGCAACAAGCTCTTTGGGAATTACGACCGGATCATCGTGAAGTTCTCTTTCTGTATGATTTTGAAAATCGGAGTTATGAGGAAATCGCAGAATTATTGGATTGTCAATTAGGAACCGTGAAGTCTCGGTTACACCGAGCTCGAAACGAATTACGAAAAATCATTCTCGAGCGTAGGGAACTTTTTGAGGGGTATCTTCGTCATACCAACCAGAAGGGGGGGAGTAGCCATGGACTGTAAAACTTGTTTACGTGAGTTGCATCAAAGATCTTGGAAAGATATCCAAGATACTCCTAAAGAGCTCAAAGAACATTTAGAGCAATGTCCTTCTTGTTTTGAAGAATTTCAATGGTCCAATCATACCCGAGAAGCTTTTTTTGAATTGGAAAAAACAGAAATTCCTGTGAATTTACATCATACCATTATGAGTGCCTTAGAATCTGAACGTCCCATGAGAAGAAAAATCGAAGTAAAAAGTTGGTTTAGCTTTTTGCAATTAAAACCGGCTCTTAGTTTTGCTGCTGCTTCGGTTCTGGTGATTGCTTTGGCAACTATGCATCTAACACGTCCGGAACCCGTTCAAACCATGGAGCTCCTTCAACCAAATGAACCCGAAACTTCAATGAGGACATTGACCAAAGAGGAACCTGTACCAGCACCTGCACCAGATTCAGTGAATATGATGTTAGTTCCGCCCGGTGATGCAGCAGGAGAGGAGTTTTTAGATATTTCTCTTGAGATTTATGCAGAAGAATTTTCTTTATGGCAAGAATTTTTGAATGCAAAAGAATTCCCTCATCAATTCATCGAGCTCGAAACCGAAAATCAGCTTGTTATTGAAGGAACCGGCAGTATCCTTGTCGAACTATATTTAGGACTCAAGAATGATCTTAAGCTACAAGATACGTCGGTTTTACCTGAGTTTATTGTGGAAGAAGATCTTGCTTTTGTAAAGAGGAAAGAGGAGCAAATTGTTGCGATGAAATCGCAGCAGAGTTACAGAGTCACATTTGTATTGAAAGAAAAATAAACAAACGGACAGGAGAGAGTTCCTGTCCGTTTTAACAAGGAGGAAAAAGATATGACACCAAAAGACAAAAAAGAAAATGATTTTCAAGATTCTCCGGAGTATTTAGCAAAAAAAGCCTATTACAACCGTTTCATTACGGTGTACGGAAAAAAAGCGGTTCAGGATTTGCTGACAATTCACACCGATGTACAAGTGGAACGGATTCTTGTTGATAAGGAGAACAGGTCAGAGGGATTGCGAAGAATCGTGCAAATGGCGCAGAAACGAAATATTCCCATCAAAGAAATGTACCGAGACCAATTGACACGTATTTCAAAGAACAAAGATGAAGATCAAGGAATCGTTGCTGATGTGGTTGGTAATATTGAAACCGACTGGAAAAGTTGTTTGGATCAATCGATCAACGGAGCTTTTATTGCTTTAGACGGAGTCACGAATCCGGTGAACCTTGGTATGATTATCCGGTCCGCCGCGGCGGCAGGGGTTGAAGGTTTACTGATTCCCGAAAAAGGAGTTCCTTCAATCAATCAACCACTGGTAATCAAAGCTGCAGCAGGAACTATTTTTCGGATGCGAATTTATCGTCACCCGGAGTTAGCCGAAGCTTTGAAGTTAGCAAAAGCCGTAGGTTTTAAGGTAATTGGACTCAGTGATGAGTCAAAAGCGGTTAATTTATTCCAAGTAGCACCAGCAAAGAAAATTATCTATGTACTGGGAAACGAGAGTGTCGGTCTCTCAGAAGAGGTCCGAAATCTTTGCGATGGCTTCTGTAAAATTCCAATGACCAATCAAGTAGAATCCCTAAATGTGGCAGCTGCTGCCACGTTATTGGCTTATACCGTTGGGACCCAGAATTTCAAGAGTGAATAAAATATGAGAAGTTTATTCCATTCGTGCATAAATAGAGGCGAGAATGGAACAATATGTATAACTAAGGATGTTTTTGACACTACCACTTGACTTTTTTAGTAAAAGAGCATACATTATGTGGTGTATGGATGAATTATTTCACCCTATATCGAACTTATAAAGGAGAGAATCGAATGCCGATTACAAAGCAAACCATTGACGGAAACACTGCTGCAGCGCATGTAGCTTATGCCTTCAGCGACGTCGCAGCGATTTATCCAATTACCCCCTCTTCTAATATGGGCGAGGTAGCCGATGAATGGGCTGCTTATGGCCGAAAAAATATCTTTGGGCAAGTCTTAAAAGTAACTGAAATGCAATCCGAAGCCGGGGCAGCCGGTGCTGTTCACGGTTCATTGGCAGCAGGAGCATTGACAACTACCTTCACAGCTTCACAAGGGTTGTTGTTGATGATTCCGAATATGTACAAAATTGCCGGTGAAATGTTACCAACTGTTTTCCATGTTTCAGCCCGCGCGGTTGCAGCTCACGCTTTATCGATTTTTGGAGATCACCAAGACGTTATGGCCGTACGCCAAACCGGCTTTGCTCTCCTCGCTTCTGCTTCTGTTCAAGAAGCGATGGATTTGGCTTTGGTTTCTCATTTAGCGACTTTAAAAGCGAATGTACCCTTTGTCCATTTCTTTGATGGCTTTAGAACCTCTCATGAAATCCAAAAAATTGATGTGATTGGCTACGAAGAAATGGCTAAGATGATCGATATGGATGCAGTGAAAGCCTTCCGTGCGCGTGCCCTTAACCCGGAACATCCGGTCCAAAGAGGAACTGCACAAAATCCCGATATTTATTTCCAAGGCCGAGAAACGACCAATCAATATTATGATGCTGTACCTGGTATCGTTGAAGATACTATGAAACAGGTCGCACAACTCACCGGACGTTCTTATAAGCCGTTTGACTACGTTGGAGCTCCTGATGCTGAGTATGTGATCATCTCCATGGGTTCAAGCTGCGATACCATTGAAGAGACGGTAGAATACCTCTTGGCAAAAGGCGAAAAAGTTGGCTTATTAAAAGTTCGCTTGTATCGCCCGTTCTCCATAAAACATTTCTTAGATGTTATGCCGAAGAGTGTGAAACGAATCGCTGTTTTAGATCGCACCAAAGAACCCGGTTCCATTGGTGAACCTTTGTATCTTGATGTTTGCACGGTCTATTCCAAAGAACAATTCCAACCCCTCATTATCGGTGGCCGTTATGGTCTTGGTTCTAAAGAATTCACTCCGACCATGGTCAATGCTATTTTTGAAAATCTCAAATCCGAAACCCCAAAAAACGGATTTACGGTTGGGATTATTGACGATGTTACCCATACAAGTCTGGATTTAACCAAACGTATCAACTCTGCTCCAGAGGGTGCCTATAGTTGTATGTTCTATGGTCTGGGTTCCGATGGCACCGTGGGTGCAAACAAAAACTCGATCAAAATCATCGGTGATCACACCGACATGTTTGCACAAGGGTATTTTGTTTATGACTCTAAGAAGTCTGGTGGAATTACAACTTCCCATTTGCGCTTTGGCAAGAAGCCGATTCAATCTCCATATCTAATTGAAGAAGCTGATTTTGTCGCTTGCCATAACCCCTCTTTTGTTGATAAATACGACATGGTCGATTATCTAAAAGAAGGTGGCATTTTCCTTCTTAACTCTCCTTGGAGTACTGCAGAATTAGATGAAAAATTGCCGGCAAGTATGAAGCGAGCCCTAGCAGCTAAGAAGATTCGATTCTATAATATTGATGCTATCGATATTGCACGTGAAACCGGTATGGGTGGACGTATCAATGTTATTATGCAATCCTGCTTCTTCCATATTGCCAATGTTATACCGGCAGAACAAGCAATCGATTATATCAAACAAGCCGTTGTTAAATCCTATGGCAAACGCGGTGAAGAAGTAGTTCGCATGAATTTTGCTGCTATTGATCAATCCATTGCCGGTTTGAAAGAAATCAAAGTGCCTGAACAATGGTTGAATGCGAAAGATGCTGAACATGCAGAAGAGAGTGTTCCGGCATTTGTTCGTGAAATTGCCCGACCCATAGCTGCCTTAAAAGGCGATCAATTGCCGGTCAGCAAATTTACAACCGATGGTAGCTTCCCCATGGGTACAACTCAATATGAAAAACGCGGTATTGCTGTTGATATTCCGGTTTGGGACAGCTCCAAGTGTATTCAATGTAACCAATGCGCCTTTGTTTGCCCGCATGCAGTCATTCGACCCTACTTGGTGGATGAAGCTGACTTAGAAGGCAAGCCGGAGAGCTTACAGCACAAAGCTGCAATCGGTAAAGAGGCTGCAGGAAAGCAGTTTATAATTCAAGCTTCTCCGCTTGATTGCACTGGTTGTGGTAACTGTGAGCAAGTCTGTCCTGCTAAGGGGAAAGCACTTTACATGAAGCGGCTTGACGATGTTAGAGAGGCAGAAGTTGCAAACTACAACTTTGTCAATGCTTTACCACAATGTGAAAACAATTTCAATAAGAGCACGGTCAAAGGAAGCCAATTTACTCCTTCTTTATTTGAATTTTCCGGTGCCTGTGCAGGTTGTGGAGAAACTCCTTATATTAAAGTGGTTACTCAGCTCTTTGGTGATCGTATGGTCGTTGCCAATGCAACGGGTTGCTCCTCTATTTATGGTGGAAGTGCACCGTCCAATCCTTATACCACCAACTGTCTCGGACAAGGTCCTGCTTGGGCAAACTCCTTGTTTGAAGATAACGCGGAATATGGATACGGTATGGCCTTTGCCTATAATCAGCGCCGCGGTGCTTTAGCCGATCTAGTTAGCGAAACAATGAAACTGCCATTGACAGGTGCTGTAAAAGAAGCGTTGGAATCTTGGTTGAATCATCGTATGGATGCGAAACTTTCTCGTCAATATGGCGATGCCTTAAAAGCACTATTACCGGAAGCAATTCAAGCTGCTGACGGGGAAGCCAAAGTTGCGCTGGCGGAAATTCAAGAAAATAATGATTTGTTTGTTAAACCCTCAATTTGGATCTTCGGGGGAGACGGCTGGGCTTATGACATTGGTTACGGTGGATTAGACCATGTTATTGCTTCGGGAATTGATGTTAATATTTTAGTCTTAGATACAGAAGTCTACTCGAATACCGGCGGACAAGCGTCCAAGTCAACTCCGACCGGTTCAATGGCCAAATTCGCCGCTTCTGGCAAAAAGACGAAGAAAAAAGATCTCGGTATGATGGCCATGTCCTATGGTTATGTATATGTAGCCTCTGTGAACATGGGTGCCAACCAAAATCAATTTGTTAAAGCCATTACCGAAGCGGAAAGTTATGATGGACCTTCTTTGATCATTGCCTATTCTCCCTGTATCAACCATGGTATCAATATGGGCAATTCGCAATTGATTGCAAAACAAGCAGTTGAAGCAGGATACTGGCCAATGTATCGTTACAACCCGTTGCTGGCTGAAGAAGGAAAGAACCCCTTCGTCATGGATTACAAAGAAGCGAAAGCAAGCTTCAGAGATTTCTTGATGAGTGAAGTTCGCTACTCCGCATTAGCCAAGCAGTTCCCGGCTGAAGCAGAGCGCCTGTTTGCCAAAGCCGAAGAGGAAGCAAAAGCTCGTTTTGAACATCATGTCAAATTAGCAAAAACCGAAGAATAATTCGGAGTCGTGAAACAGGTCTGAGCTACACCGTTCAGACCTGTTTTCTTTTGATTTCACACAATTTGTTGAACCGGAGGTTAAAGATGGAATATTATTCAGAGTTGAAATGGATGCTACCAATAACGGCGGCTACCTTTATTGTGGGAGTTCTTTTGTTCGTGCTATTGTACAAAAAAAAGGTGTTTCAGCATTGGATGAAACCCAAAAAATAACCTTTCAGCAGGAATATTCATATAAGGTTGAGAATTATTGAGTGCCGAGGTGAGTCTTTTGTTCGAAATGTTTTTGCAGAGCACGTTAAAGGATGGAATCCTTAAAACAAATCAGCGATTATTAGTGGGAGTATCGGGAGGACCGGACTCCCTTTTTCTGCTGTTATGCTTAGCGTGCTACCAAGCTCGATTTAACTGGACCATAGCGGTTGCTCACTTAAATCATGGACTGAGAGGGGAAATTGCAGATCAAGAATGTGCCTTTGTCGAAGCGTTGGCACAAGCCAATAACATCCCCTTTTTTACTCGAAAAGTCGATCTAAAAATGCTGAACAGCAATCGTAAAAAGGGAATGGAAGAAGCGGGAAGGGTAGCTAGACGGGATTTCTTTTTGGAAATTGCTAAAGTTTGGCATGCCGATGCCGTGCTTTTAGGTCACCATGCCGATGATCAGGTGGAGAATTTTTTTATTCGCTTGCTTCGAGGGGCCGGACCGGAAGGATTACTTCCGATGAAAAAATTTTCTATTCTGCCGAACGAGTTGAAGATCGTTCGTCCGTTATTGGAGGTTCGACATCGTGATATAGTGGATTTCCTTGACCGGGAAGGTTTCGTGTATTGTCAAGATCAAACCAACGAAGAAGATGTTTATTTACGAAGCAAAATTCGCTCTCGGATTCTACCGAAACTCGAAAAGAGCGCACCGAATATCAAGAACCAGATTCTTAATCTGCAAACCATGATGCAATGGGATCAAGACTTTTTAGCGAGCGAACTTAAAAGACGACAAGAAAATCTCGTGACAGACCCCTTTGGATTATGTTCGATCTCTTGTGATGAAATTGGCAATTGGCCGGAAGCTCTCGCTTCTCGCTGGTTGATTAACCAATTCTATTCAGTAGCCACCCAGGGAGAACCCATTCAATTTAAGCATGTATCCTTGATTTTGTTCCAATTAAAGGAACGACCTTCTTATTGGAGTATGTCTTTGCCCGCCGGAATTACCGCAATGATTTCTGGTGGGAGGTTCTTTATTTTGACAGAAGCACAGATGACGTTTGACAATCAAAAAAATATCGGGGTTAGGTTGCCGAATGCAGAAAAGATACCCTTCCGACAAGAGTTTTCAGATCCTTCTTTTTGTCTGAGTTTTAAATTATTCACGGGTCAAGATTATGCGGTGGGAGGAATTATTGGGTTGAATGCACTTGGCAAAGAAATGTTCTTGCGTACCTGGCGTGCGGGTGATACAATTAAGATTACTTCTGGCCATTACAAAAAGGTATCGGATTATTTTCAGGAAAGACGAGTGCCGATTCCTTGGCGATGCCGAATTCCCCTGCTTGTAGAACAGGAACAAATCGTATTAATTCCCAATCATTATACGATTCAGGCCTATCAAGCAAGATCCCAAGAACAAAGATTCGAATTCTTTATTGAAAATTATCCGATATAGAAGGAAGGAAGCTACTATGAATTTAGAAAGCAATGTCGAACGTATTTATATTGATCAAGAAAAACTAGCAGCAAGAATCAACGAACTCGGTGAGGAAATTACAAAATTTTATTCCGAAGAGGAAGAAATCGTTGTGATTGGAGTTCTTAATGGCTCTTTTTGCTTTATGGCAGATTTAGTACGTAAAATAAAACAACCGGTCACGATTGAGTTCTTCGGATGCTCAAGTTACGGCCATAGTACCGAATCCAGCGGTAATTTAAAAATTACAAAAGATTTAGATCACGACATCGCGGATAAGCATGTTCTCATTGTGGAAGATATCATCGACAGCGGAACAACGCTTTCGAGAATGAAGATTTTCTTGAACAAAAGGAATCCTAAGACAATACGTATCGCTGCTTTATTAGATAAACCTTCTCGAAGAAAAGTCGATATCCATGGGGACTTTACCGGGTTTGAAATCGAGGATTATTTTGTTGTGGGGTATGGATTGGATTTTGCCGACAAATATCGCAACTTGCCTTATATCGGAATTCTGAAACCGGAAGCTTATAAAAGTCAAATCTAAAAACGATTCCTAATAGAAAGGAGAACTCCTTTGAAAAGAAGATATCAATCTGCACCCATGATTATCCTAATGGCTATTGGCCTAATCGCGATTCTCAATTTTTTCTTGGGGAATCAAACCCTTCCAACTGAACTGGACTATAATGTGTTTTATCAATATTTAGACCAAGCGAAAGTTCAAGAGGCTTTGTTGGTGGATCAGCGTATTGAAGGAATTTTAACGGATGGCATGGCCTTTGTCACAATCATCCCGGAATCCGATAAAGCGCTTATCAGCCAGCGTTTGCTGGAAAGTAGCGATAAATTTCAAGTAGACCTACCTCCGGAACCACCCTGGTGGTCAGGAATTTTGAATACGCTCTTTATGTTCGGTCTGTTTATGGCTTTTTGGTTCTTTTTCATGCAGCAAGGAGCCGGTGGCAGTAATAACAAAGTCATGAGTTTTGGTAAGAGCCGTGCAAAAATGCAGCAAGCCGGTGGTAAGAAAATCACCTTTGCCGATGTAGCCGGGTACGAAGAAGTCAAAGAAGAACTGGAAGAGATTGTTGAATTCTTGAAACATCCGAAACGGTTTATCGAAATGGGAGCGAGAATTCCCAAAGGAGTACTCTTAGTGGGTCCTCCTGGCACCGGTAAGACTTGGATGGCGAAAGCCGTGTCCGGAGAAGCCGGAGTCCCGTTTTTCAGTATCAGTGGTTCGGATTTTGTGGAAATGTTTGTTGGCGTGGGAGCCTCGCGAGTTCGTGACTTATTTGAAACTGCAAAGAAAAGTGCACCTTGTATTGTTTTTATTGACGAAATCGACGCGGTTGGACGTCAAAGAGGCGCGGGGTTGGGCGGGGGACACGATGAACGAGAGCAAACCCTAAACCAGTTGTTAGTTGAAATGGATGGCTTTGAAGTCAATGAGGGAATCATTATTTTGGCGGCTACCAATCGACCCGATATTCTAGATCCGGCTTTGCTGAGACCGGGTCGCTTTGATCGCCAAGTATTTGTAGATCGACCCGACGTAAGCGAACGGGAGGCCGTACTTAAAGTTCATGTCAAGAATAAACCTATCGCTAAAGAAATCGATTTACGCGTGATTGCAAAATCAACACCGGGTTTTACGGCGGCAGATTTAGAGAATTTAGTTAACGAAGCCGCCTTGCTCAGTGCCAGAAAGGCCAAGCAGGTCATTGAGATGACGGAACTTGAAGAAGCGATTAATCGAGTTATGGCAGGGCCAGCCAAAAAATCGCGAATTATGAGCGAGAAAGAACGTAAACTCAGTGCGTATCATGAAGCAGGTCATGCAGTTGTAGCATATGCTTTGCCTGATTTTGATCCTGTCCATGTGGTCACAATTGTGCCTAGAGGACGGGCAGGTGGATTTACTGCCGTTTTGCCGGAAGAAGACCGTTATTATGTGACGAAAAAAGATATCCTCAATTCAATTTCTTATGCATTAGGAGGTAGGGTTGCGGAATCAATCGTCTTTGGAGAAGTTTCGACAGGCGCTACCAATGATTTAGAACGCGTGACCGACATGGCACATCGCTTGGTAACGGAATATGGTATGAGCGAAAAACTTGGTCCCATGACGTTTGGGACTAAGCAACATGAAGTCTTTTTGGGAAGAGATTTATCACAAGGAAGGACATTCAGCCCTGAAATTGCCTATGTGATCGATCAAGAAGTGAGTAGCGTGATACAAAGCAGTTATCGAAAGGCAACTGTTATATTAGAACAATATCGACCTCATTTAGATGCGTTGGCCTCACTGCTTTTGGAACAAGAAACGGTTAAAGGGGAAGAGTTTAAAGAATTATTCGCAAATTTGACCCTTGCTACACCATCACAGGAGGAACTCCATGAGTAACTTACTAAAATTAACCGGAGACCAATTTTTAGATCAGCTGGCATCCTCCCAACCGGCTCCAGGCGGGGGCTCTGCTTCTGCTCAGGCCGTTGCAACGGCTGCTGCTCTTTTGGAAATGGTTGCGAATTTAACCCTTGGTCGAAAAAAATATGCAGATGTTCAAGCTGAGATGGAAGAGCTTCGCTTCAGAACAAAACAACTCGGGTTACGAGCTCGAGCTTTGGTAGATGAAGACACACAAGCCTATGATGCGGTTATGGCGGCCTTTCAATTACCAAAATCATTAGAGCAAGAAAAAGCTCTACGTGTTTCTGCGATTTTGGAAGCAACAAGAAACGCGATACGAGTTCCTCAAGAAACAGCGGATTTAGGAATTCAAGTTCTGAAATTCGCACAAGTAGCCTTAGCAAAGGGAAACTCTAATGCCTTCAGTGACGGTTTGGTTGCAGCGTATCTTGCTTCAGCCGGCTGCAAAGGAGCGTTGGCAAACGTAAAAATCAACCTCAGTGGTTTAAAAGATGAAACGGAAATTGATCAACTTCAACAATACTGTTCATCTACGATGTTGGAATGTGATTCTCTATTGCAAAAAGCTGAAATTAGAGCGAAAGCACAACTGGGATAGTTCGTATCTATAAGCTCAGATTAATACTTAATTAAAGGAGTCGTACCTATGAAAATGTCTCGATTGTTCGGCAAAACCATACGCGAAATTCCTGCCGAAGCGGAAATTGACAGTCACAAACTAATTTTGAGAGCCGGACTGGTTAGAAAATTGGCTTCCGGGATTTATCAATATAATCCATTAGCTTGGAGAACCATGAAGAAAATCCAAGAAATCCTCAGGAGCGAAATGGACGGTATCGGCATGCAGGAAATTAATATGCCTGTGGTTCAACCTGCAGAGTTATGGCAGGAATCCGGACGCTGGTACACCGTTGGAAATGAGTTAACACGTTTTAAAGACCGAAGCGGTCGGGATATGATTTTAGCAATCACACATGAGGAAGCGGTCACTGAATTGGTGCGTAACGAAATCAGTAGTTATCGGCAACTTCCTTTGGCTTTATATCAAATCCAAATGAAGTTTAGAGATGAACCCCGTGCACGTGGCGGGTTGATTCGTGTTCGTGAGTTTTACATGAAAGACGGTTACAGTTTTCATCAAACGGAAGAAGACTTAGATACCTATTATGAAGAGGTTGCTGATGCCTACTTCAGAATTTTCAAACGAGCCGGACTCGATGTGATTTCGGTTCGCTCCGATAATGGAAATATTGGTGGTAAAATCTCCCATGAATATATGTATGTCACACCGATCGGTGAGGACCGTCTCATTCTATGCCCCGAATGTGATTACTCGGCGAACCAAGAGGTGGCTGAATCACAACCTTCATCAAAGAGAATAACCGATTTTGCAACCTTAGAAAAAGTTGCTACACCAAGCTGTAAAACCATAGCGCAGGTGGCAGACTACTTGTCGATGCCGCAAACGAATTGCATGAAAGCACTTTTCTATGTCAGTAAGGAAGAAGTCCTCATGATTGTAATACGAGGCGATTTAGAGTTAAATGAAATCAAATTGAAAAAGATTCTCGATGATCCCAATGTTCGTATGGCCGGCGAAGAAGAAGTGTTGCAAGCGGGTATCGTAGCCGGTTATGCCTCACCGGTTGGATTAAAAATCAGAACTCTTGTTGATCAATCCATCGCAAATGGTTCCAATTGGGTAGCGGGTGCAAACGAAAATGGATACCATTACCTCAATGTGAACTTGGGAAGAGATTTTCATGCCGAAGGGCCTTATGATTTGGAACTTGTTTCTGCCGGAGCTGCATGTCCGGTTTGCGGAACAGCCCTAGAAGAAGCACGCGGTGTAGAAGTGGGTAACATTTTTAAACTTGGTACAAAATATTCATCTTCAATGAAAGCGACCTTCCTCGATGAGAATGGTGAAACAAAACCCATGGTCATGGGTTGTTATGGCATTGGATTAGGTCGATTACTATCTTGTGTTATTGAAGAGTATCATGATGATGCAGGAATTATTTGGCCAATGACGGTTGCTCCCTACCATGTTTACCTTTGCAGTGTTGGGGTACAAAACGAAGTCATTGAGGCTGCGGATCAATTATATAAAGAGTTGGTCTCTGCCGGAGTTGAAGTCTTGTATGATGATCGTGATCTTCGTCCCGGTGTGAAATTCAATGATGCTGATTTATTGGGAATGCCGATTCGTTTGGTCGTATCAAACCGTGGGTTAAGCACCAATGAAATTGAGTTAAAAGAACGTAACCAGCAGCAAGCGGTCAAAGTGTCACGAGAATCCATAGTAGATACCGTAAAAACCATAATTCAAAAAGGGTTACAAGTCCAGGAGTAAACATTAGATTATCAAAAGAGCGAAGCTTTGCCAAAGCTTCGCTCTTTTTTTACAAATTCTTTTCCTGTACCCCTTGTAGATGCTTTTCAAAAAGGTGTATAATTAGGTATGGAATTGTTAACTAAAGGGGGAGTTTGTATGAAATGTTTGGGTGTGTTAACCAGTGGAGGAGATGCTCCCGGGATGAATGCAGCCATCCGTTCTGTAGTGCGAACCGGAATTTATAACGGTATCGAGATGAAAGGCATTCTTTATGGTTATCAAGGCTTGATTGAAAATCAGATCATCCCCCTCGATATGCGTTCGGTAGGAGATATTATTCAGCGCGGTGGAACGATGTTGAAAACCTCACGCTCAGAAGCTTTTAAAACCAAAGAAGGTCGCATGCAAGCGTATCGGGTGATGCGCGAACATCATTTAGACGGATTGATTGTCATCGGTGGCGATGGTACATATCGTGGAGCTCTAGCAATGACACAAGAGGGAGAGTCTGTTGTTTGTATTCCGGGAACGATTGATAACGACATTCCAGGAACTCAATATACGATCGGATTTGATACTGCCGTTAATACGGTTTTGGATGCGATGAATAAAATCAGAGATACAGCGACTTCTCACGAAAGAATTTTTATTATTGAAGTTATGGGCAGATCCTGTGGTAAAATTGCATTGCAAGCCGGTCTGGCGGGAGGTGCAGAGGCAATCCTGATTCCGGAAATACAACCAAATCTAAATCAAATTGCTCTGTCTTTACAAAATAGTATGCTCAAAGGTAAGAAGTTCAGTATCCTCCTTGTTGCTGAAGGAGTGATGAGTGGAGAGCAGTTACAATCTAAGATCAAAGAAATAACAGGGTTACCTACTTGGGTCACAGTTTTGGGTCATATTCAACGCGGAGGAACACCGACCGCTTTCGACCGCAGTTTAGCAGCTCATATGGGCTCTGAAGCCGTTGAAGCATTGCTGAACCATAAAAAGGGTAAGATGGTGACTTGGAATTGTCACCAGATTGGATTAAAAGATATTTCGGATATGTTGAGTATGTCCCCAGAGTTCGATCAAAACAGCTATGATTTGGCTGTGCGATTGTCATTATAGAAAGAGAGGATTTTATGAGAAAAACAAAAATCATTGTTACGTTAGGACCTGCTATTCAAAACCTTGAGATGATGAAAGATATTTTTAGAGCCGGAGCTAACCTCGTGCGACTCAATTTTTCGCACGGAACCCACGAAGAGCATTTGGTTCGTATTCAAATGGCGCGACAAGCGGCAGCAGAATTAGGATTACGTATCCCTATCATCTTGGATAACAAAGGACCGGAAATTCGAGTTGGGTTGTTTGAAGAAGGAAAGATTTTATTGAATCAAGGAGATCTTTTTACCTTGACAACCCGAAAAATTATTGGAAATCAGCAACAAGTTCAGGTGGAATACGAGGCGATGCCCAGGGAAGTGTCTCCAGGGAACTTGGTTTTGCTCGATGATGGTAACCTCAGCATGGAGGTTGTTGAAGTTAAAAATGAGACCGATATTTTATGCCGCGTTTTAAATCAAGGGGAGCTTTCTAATCGAAAAAAAGTCAATCTTCCCGGAGCTACGATATCAATACCGGCTTTGAATCCAAAAGATGTAGACGATATCCGATTTGGTGTTGAACACAAATTGGATTTCGTAGCAGCTTCCTTTATTCGTAAAGCAGATGATGTTTTACAGATCCGTAAGGTTATTGAAGAGGCAGGAGGCCGAATGAAGATTATCGCCAAAATCGAGAGTCAAGAAGGATTAGATAACCTAGACGAGATTCTCAATGTGGTGGATGCCCTCATGGTAGCAAGAGGAGACCTGGGCGTTGAAGTTCCTCCCGAGCAAGTGCCGATTGCTCAAAAGGATATGATTCGCCGATGCAATCAACGAGCGATTCCTGTCATTACTGCAACCCAAATGCTGGATTCTATGATTCGAAATCCTCGGCCTACGCGAGCCGAAGCAAGCGACATTGCCAACGCAATCTTAGATGGTACCGATGCAATTATGCTCTCAGGAGAAACAGCTAGTGGCAAATACCCAGTGGAAGCTGTTTCAACGATGTCCAGAATTGCACAGCATACGGAAGAAGCCTGGTTAGAGATGAATGGTGCAGAGAAGAAGATTATTACAGAAGTAACTTTGACCGATGCCATTAGCCATGCTGTTTGCCAGAGTGCAGAAATTTTACAGGCCGATGCGATTATCACAGCAACTTCATCCGGAACCACGGCTCGTATGGTAGCGAAATATCGTCCTCGATCAAAAATTATTGCTGTGACTCCGGATGAAGTTATCGCCAATCAATTATGCTTGCTTTGGGGAGTTACCCCTGTTTTAACCAATCACACCAACGATACCGATATAATGGTCAGCGAAGCTATTGCAGCAGTCTTAGATGCAGGACAAATTGCCAATGGAGATCTGGTACTCTTGACTTCCGGGATTAGAGCCGGCGTCCCCGGTAGCACAAACATGATGCAAATCATCACAGTGGGTGATGTCTTATGTCAAGGAATGTGTATTGGAAATCGCGCTGTGGTCGGTAGAGCAGTGGTGGCTTTTACACCGGAAGATGCACTTCTTCACATGAAGCCCGGGGACATCCTTGTTACAAAGAGTGTCGATGGCGACTACCTACCTGCTATTCGAATCGCTTCTGCATTAGTCACAGAAGAAGGTGGATTAACTTCTGCGGGAGCCATCTTTGGATTAAGCTTAGATATCCCCGTCATGGTTGGTGTGGAAAATGCAACAGAAAGCATTCATACCAATCAGGAAATTACAGTAGATCGTTATGGTAGGATTTATCGGGGCAAAGTTAGAAGCTCCTATTAATAGAAATTAACACGGGCGACTATCCTAGGATAGTCGCCCGTGTTAATTTTTCTAGTATCCAAGTCGATAATCTACTAAACCTTGTAGAGGCTGATTTTTGATGAACTTTTCTAAGTTGTTCACAAAAATTTCAGCGGCTCTTTCGGTATAGTCCATCATGTCTCCGGCAACATGAGGGGTAAGAATCAGATTTTCTAAGGACCACAGTGGACTGTTTTCCGGTAAAGGTTCCTTCCAAAAAACATCCAACGCAGCCGAAGCAATTCTCTTTTCTTGTAGAGCTTCTATTAGTGCAGGCTCATCGATCACTTGGCCACGTGCAATGTTGATGATGGAGGCAGAGGGCTTCATGGCGGCTATGGCTTCTTTGCTGACCAGGCCTGTGGTTTCCGGGGTGAGAGGACAGCAGACAGCAACATAATCACTTTTTGTCATGAAAGCAAGCAAATCCTCATTAGAATACATTTCAGAGACATTTTCAGCGGGTTTCTTGCTATTACGCAAACCGATGACGTTAATCCCTAGTGCCGCTGCTTTATTAGCTAGGGTTTGACCGATGCCGCCTAAGCCAATAATTCCTAAGGTTTTGCCTTTTAACATTGACTGACCCATTTTGTGCCATTGGTTTTGTTTCTGGTATTCCAATACTTTTGGCAATTGTCGATTTAAAGCAAACATCATTGCCAAGACGTATTCGGAAATACAATCACCATGCATCCCACGGACATTCGTCAAAAGAATTCCTCTTTCTTCGAGGGATTTGAGAGGGAGTTGATTGACACCGGCGCTCGAAACCTGTAGCCAACGTAGCTTGGGAGCTTGGTCAAGGATCTTTTGTGGAAAACTAGAAACAGAAAATATAACTTCTGCGTCTGCTAAAAAAGGAATTGGTTCTTCGCCCGGCGAAAGAATTTTTAGGTTGTCAATTCCCATTTGTTTTATACGTTGAATTTGCTCCTTTTGGAGTGGATGATATGAGAAAACATTCATGGGGTGATCTCCTTTCGATTACTGTCTCTTATATTTCGAGAACACAAAGAAAAAATCCTTTGAAGGAGGGCTTTCGTATGAAGGAAAAGCTACGCCAATCGTTGCATCAGCTCATGTTGATCCCCGGAATTTCAGGTCAAGAACAAAAAGTAGTTCAGTACATGGTGGAAAAGTTAACACCCTTGGCAGATTCAGTTGAGGTCGATTCGTTTGGAAACATCATTGCTACCAAAAAGGGAAAAAAACCCGGACCTTCCTTAATGTTGGCCGCACACAGCGATGAGATTGGTGCTATTGTTAAGAGCGTTGAAAAGAACGGGTTCATCCGCTTTGAGAAAATCGGCGGCACAGTTGATTCGTTACTTTTAGGACGTCAAATTGCCATTCACGGTCATTTTGGTGTGGTTGGGGTCAAAGCCGGTCACTTGATGAATGAAAAAGAAAAAGGCGAAGTGGTGAAGCATCGGGACCTTTACATAGATATGGGCATGAACAGCGATGTTGAGATTGCAGAAATGGGCATCCGAGTCGGTGATCCCATTGTGCAGTGGCCCTATTTCCATTCTTTTTATAATCAAGACCGAGTTTGCGGCAAAGCTCTTGACGATCGTATCGGTTGTGCTGTCTTGTTAGCATTGTTTGAAGATTTAGAAGGAAATGATTTTGCCGGTACGTTATATGGAGTCATTACCGTTCAAGAAGAAGTGGGCTTACGTGGCGCTCAAATGGCAAGCCACCGCCTCATGCCCGATTTTGCAGTAGCGCTGGATACCATGCCGGCGGGAGACACTCCGGATGTTAACTTTATTAAAGAGTTACCGGTGTCCATTGGTAAAGGACCCGTCATTCAAGTATTGAGTGGTGGCGGTGCTCGCGGCATGTTGTTGAATCCAATCATGAAACATATCTTGATTCAGTCTTGTGAGCGAGCCAAAGTTCCTTATCAAAAAACTGTATTTATCGGCGGAAACACCGATGCAGCTGCAATCCATTTAACAGGTAATGGAATTATCGCCGGGGCTTTAACCATTCCACGCAGATATTCACATTCTCCGGTGGAAATGATGGATTTAAATGATGCGGTGTCGGCAGTTCGAATCTTTAAGCAGATCGTTCTTGATATTCATGAATACGCCAACTTAAGTTTTGTAGATACGGTAGACTTTTAATAAATCCAAACAACAAAGACGGCTCTTGCGATTCGGCAAGAGCCGTCTTTGTTCTTAAAGAAGGACATAGGCTTCTATCTATGGAATTTAATAGAGAATAATCAGACGAAGAACTCTGTGTGCGGCTGCTCGTATGCAAACAGAAAAGGAAGGGTACGATGATACAAGAACAAAAAATACAACTGATTCCTTTAGGAGGTCTCGGAGAATTCGGAAAAAACATGGTGATCGTTGCCGTTGATGACGACTGGATCATCATTGATTCTGGTTCTGCAATGCCGGAGGATGGTATGTTAGGCATCGATGTGGTCATACCGGATTTCAGCATTCTATTGGAGAACCAAGAGAAAATTAGAGGATTGGTTTTGACACATGGACATGAGCCACATATGGGGGCTTTACCTTATTTAATGGAACAAATCAACATACCGATTTACGGTACGAAAATGACCTTGGCGATGGCTAGGTTTTATTTAAATGAATACGACTACTTCGAACCAGTGCAAATGATCACATTGGAACCGGGGGTTCCCTTTCAATTAGGTAAATTGACGTGCGAGTTAATTCATGTCTACCATGATGTTTTTGGAGCAAGCGGTGTTGCCATTTCAACTCGTTCAGGGTGGATTATCAATACGGGTGATTTCAAAATTGACTATACTCCCTGTGAAAGCCGAAACACAGATTTAGACCGGTTAGGCGCATTGGGTAGAGAAGGGGTTTTTGCCTTAATGATCGATTCAGCGAACGCAGAATATAAAGGCAGCACTCGCTCTGAAAGCGAAGTCGGTGAGCAAATCGCTCGGGCAATTCGGCAAGCCAAGAGTAGGGTTGTTGTTCACATATACGTTACCGATTTGGTCCGAGTTCAGCAGGTTATTTCAATTGCAGAAGAATTGGGAAGAAGGGTATCGATACCTACGGAACAATTATTGACAATCATGGAACGCGCTGAAAGCGCAGGAGCCCTCAATTACAGTCGTAGAAATATCGGGAGCGGCCAAAAACGCGGGAAATCTAAATCTGCACCATTGCCAGGAATCATTCTATTGGCTTCAGTTCCCGGTCAGCCCTATTTGGGCCCCTTAAGTGGAGAGAGCGGACATCGTTTTCAATTGGAAAAAGATGATACCGTCATCCTTGCGGGGTCGTATCATGCAGGTACCGAGAAAACCTTGATTCGCACGATCGATATGATGTATCGTCAGGGAGCGGAACAGGTTCATGAACTCATTTCAAGAGGTGCTATAAGCTCGCATGCAGGCCAAGATGAATTAAAGTTGATCTTATCCTTAACAAAACCGCAGTATGTGATTCCGGTTCATGGTGAAATGAGACATCTCATTCAAGCGAAAGCGTTAGCTCAAAAAATTGGATGGGACGAAGATAAGGTTTTTGTTCTCGACAACGGGGATGTTTTGGAAATGAACAAGGAGACCGCAAATATCGTCCAGAAAATCTCAGCAGGAAAAGTTCTGGTCGATGGCTTAGGGGTAGGAGATATTGGTAATGTTGTTTTAAAAGACCGAAAGGTGTTATCTCAAGACGGGGTTGTTATTATTGCAATGACGATTCGTCGCAAAAGCAAGAAACTGGCTGCGAATCCAGAAATCGTTTCTCGAGGGTTTGTCTATGTCAAAGAATCAGAGCAACTGGTTCAAGAAGTTACAGCAAAATTAAATGAGCTGGTCGAGACACAGGATTTTGATCATTATGATCCAGCAAGTTTTCGAAATCTGGTTAAAGATGTTATTTCAAAGCAACTTTATGAAAAAACCCGCAGAAGACCGATGGTCTTGCCTGTGATACTTTTTGTTTAGGGTTTAGCCGTCCTTATAGGGGCGGCTTTTCTCACGGTAGTGCCAATCAAGCAAAACCATGGTGCTTGCTTGAAAGCTATAGCATCCTATGATATAATAATATACTGTACAAATTGATTGAAGTGAAGAAGAGGTGACCGGATTGGCGACAAATCGAGGAACAAAGAGCAAGAAAGCCACTACCAATGAGGTAAAGAACGAAGGTCTGTATCGTACACTTCATTGGCTGCTTCCATTGGTGGGAGTTTTTTTCTTGCTTTATGTTTTAGTAAGCTTGTTTACTGATCGAACCGGCTACGTCGGCTTTTTTTTAGCAGATCGATTCCGATTCTTATTTGGCAGCACAGCAGCAATACCAATTTTTGTGCTACTCTATTTATGTTTAGCGATCTTACTCGCTAAAAAAATCCCCTTGAGACCCGGAAGAATCATTGGGTTAGCTTTGTTAAACCTCTTAACAAGTTTGACCGTGTCATTCGGCTTTATGATTCGTAAGCAGGACATCAGTATGGAATCGATTTTCCGCTCAGCAGGTGGCTGGATTGGCAGCGCTTTGCTTCAAATGATTTATCCGATTTTAGGTTTCGTAGGTACATTACTGTTCATCACTTTTTTGGCCTTTGTCACCCTTTGCTTCATTAGCCAGAAACCACCAGTGTTCTTTATTGGCCAGACGGGTCTGAAAATCCGTTCGCTTTGGCGGTCCATGCTTCAAAATCTACAAAATTGGCAGAAAAATCGCCAACTGGTAGTGAAAAAGCTACAGGAAGACCGGCTCAAAGCTGAGGAGAAGTTAGTAACCAATGTAGCTTTACACCCTCCCGTGGTAAAACCACTAGAGGAATCCGTTGTTACAGTGAACTCACAACGCAAGGAGAAGCCCTTATCTGCCATTCGGATTGCGGCAGACCAAGCAGCCAAAGCAGAAAATCTGAAACAAATGACACTTGATGAGACATCAGAGAAAGAACTCCCTGAGGCAGTTGCACAGTTAACCCCGGACGATGAATTGGTTTATCAGACAAAATTGAGTCAGACCCAACCAAAACCAGAAAAAGATTCTGTTCAAAACTCAATTCCAGAGGAGCGGATCACCGACTCTCCTTTTGTTATTATGGAAGATCGATCTGGCCTACCCGATATTGCGCTCGCAGATGATTCAGAGCCCATGGAAACTGTTTTGCCAAGAGAAAAGCAGTATCATTATCAAAAACCACCCTTGGAGATCCTAACAGCGGGCAAACCAATGGAAGCCAATCAAATAGCTGAACTTGATAAAAAAACGGAGCAACTAGAGCAAACCTTGGCCGTTTTTGGTGTGAAAGCAAAAGTGATTCATGTCAGTTGTGGCCCAACCATTACTCGCTATGAGTTACAGTTAGCTCCCGGTATTCGAGTTAACAAAGTAGCTAACCTTTCCGATGACATTGCTTTAAGCTTAGCGGCGACAGGAGTTCGAATTGAAGCTCCCATTCCTGGGAAAGCAGCTATCGGAATTGAGGTGCCCAATAAAGAAGTTTCAATGGTGACCATTCGCGACGTATTGAGTTCACAAGAATTTTCAGATGCAGATAAAGGTGTTGTTGTTGCACTAGGTAAAGATATTGCCGGCCGAACCATTATTACGGATTTATCTAAAATGCCTCATTTGCTCATTGCGGGTGCAACCGGTTCAGGAAAAAGCGTTTGTATGAACTGCATGATTACAAGTTTGTTGTATCGTTTTTCTCCCGAACAGATTAAATTGATTATGATTGATCCTAAAGTTGTTGAAATGGCAACCTATAATGGGATTCCCCACTTGTTAGCCCCTGTTGTAACTGATCCCAAAAAAGCAGCCGGTGTTTTAAAATCGGTGACAAAAGAAATGGATCGCCGCTACGAACTTTTCGCTGCTTTCAGCGTAAAAAACATTGGTCAATTCAATGAAAAGGTACTTCATGATGATCATCGTGAACCTTTACCGTATTGGATCGTCTTTATTGATGAATTGGCTGATTTAATGATCGTAGCCAGAGATGAAGTGGAAGAATCGATTATTCGTATCGCTCAATTAGCTAGAGCCGCCGGGATTCATTTGGTTATTGGAACCCAAAGGCCTTCTGCCGACATCATTACAGGGTCCATTAAAGCGAATATTCCCAGTCGTATTGCTTTTGCGGTTTCTTCCGGAATTGATTCCAGAATTATCCTCGATATGAACGGTGCTGAGAAATTACTGGGAAGGGGAGACATGCTCTTCCAACCCATGGGAATTCCGAAACCAATGAGAATTCAAGGATCCTATATTTCAGAAACCGAGGTCGAAGCAGTGGTTAGCCACGTTAAAATGCAAGGTGCACCGATTTTTAATGATTCCATTTTGATGCCGGAAGAAATTTCAAATGAAGGTGAAGACACTTCAGATATGGATGACTTATTCATGCAGGCAGCACGAATCGTGATTGAGTCTGGACAAGGATCCGTATCGTATTTACAACGCCGCCTGAAAGTGGGTCACAGTCGAGCTGGTCGAATCATGGATCAGTTAGAAGAGGTTGGGGTAGTGGGACCTGCACAAGGCAGTAAACCGCGAGAAGTCCTATTGTCTAAAGAGCAATTAGAGAACAAATTTGGTAACTAGTAGTTTAGAAGGAGTAAGCATGTCGTTTTTACCGTTGACGCTTGAGGAAATGCGGGCGAGGGATTGGGATCAATGTGATTTTGTCTTGGTTACCGGGGATGCCTATGTGGATCATCCCAGTTTTGGTATTGCCATTATTGGACGGTTGCTGGAAGCCGAGGGTTTTCGGGTTGGCATCATAGCGCAACCGGATTGGAATAAACCAGATGACTTTCAAGTTTTTGGCAGACCGCGAATCGGGTTTATGGTATCAAGTGGCAATCTTGATTCGATGTTAAATAATTACACTGCAAGCAAAAAGCGCAGAAGTGAGGATGACTATGCTCCCGGTGGAAAAGGAGGCAAACGTCCCAATCGTGCGGTGATTGTCTATTGCCAAATGATTCGTCGGCTCTATGGGGATATCCCAATTGTCATTGGAGGAATTGAGGCGAGTCTGCGAAGGAATCCTCATTATGATTATTGGGATGATCGGATCCGTCATTCAATTTTAGTAGACTCTCAAGCGGATCTATTGATCTTTGGTATGGGAGAAAAGCAAATTTGGGAGTTATCGAAATTCTGCCAGCGCAATGTACCCTTAACTAAATTACAACACATTGCGGGAACGGCATATCTGACAAAGCAAGAGCCCCACATCGATACGGCAATCTATTTGCCCTCTTTTGCAGAGATCAGCCAAAGCAAAGCCAAGTATGCAGAGTCGATACGGATCATTGAACATGAGCAAAATCCCTTCTTGGGGAAGCCCTTGGTTCAGGAGGAAGAGACCGGCTGGTTGGTCATGAACACCCCCGCGAAACCTTTGACAACTGCAGAAATGGATTCCGTTTATGCTCTCCCCTATGAACGCGCTTGGCATCCCCGCTATGAATCCTTAGGGGGAGTACCAGCACTTGATGAAGTTGAATTTAGTATTACCAGTCATCGCGGATGCTTTGGGGGCTGTTCGTTCTGTGCCATTACTTCTCATCAGGGAAGGATCATTCAAAATAGAAGCCACGAGAGCATTTTGCATGAGATTGAGGCCATGACCCGTTCTCCTCGTTTTAAAGGCTATGTACACGATATTGGAGGTCCTAGTGCTAATTTCAGAATCCCTTCTTGTGGCAAGCAAATGAAAGTAGGAGCTTGCCAGCACAGGCAGTGTTTGTTTCCGGATTTATGCCCAAGTTTGATCGTGGATCATAGCGATTACTTTGAGTTACTGCGTAAAGCAAGGATGATTCCGAAAGTCAAAAAGGTGTTTGTACGCTCGGGAATCCGCTACGATTATTTATTGGCAGATCCTAAAGCTCGAGAGTATTTAAAAGAACTTTGTCAATATCACATTAGTGGGCAATTAAAAGTAGCACCAGAGCATGTAGCGAAAAATGCCTTGCACTACATGGGTAAACCTCAAGCGGAGGTCTTTGATCGTTTCCGCAAAATGTATCAAGAAGTCAATCAGGAATTAGGTAGAAATCAATATTTAGTACCATATTTCATGACCTCACACCCCGGCTGCGGGTTATCAGACGCAATCGAATTGGCGGAATATGTTCGAGATTTGGGATTTCAACCGGAGCAAGTACAGGATTTTATTCCCACCCCAGGCAGTATTTCAACGGCAATGTATTACAGCGGCATCGATCCCTTGTCTGGTCAAGATGTTGTTGTCGTAAAGGCACCGGAAAAACGCAGTTTGCAAAGAGCATTATTGCAATACAAAAAACCGGAAAATCGCCAAACCGTTATCAAAGCACTGCAACTGGGTAAACGAGAAGATCTAATGGGAAACCATCCAAAAGCTTTGATCGGTTTTCAAAAGCAAAAGACAAAGAAGCCTACCCGTCGCAGCGGGTTTAGGTCGAAATAAGAAGGAGTCCAATCATGAAATTTTCCATGATTTCCCTGGGGTGCAGTAAAAATTTAGTCGATAGTGAAATGATGATGGGTCAATTACAGCAGGCAGGATTAGAATATGTCACTCCTGAACAAGCCGAGGTCATTGTGATTAACACCTGTGGTTTTATTGAACCAGCGAAACAGGAATCTATTGATACAATTTTAGAAACTGCAGAATTTAAGAAAACAGGGGCTTTACAATACCTTATGGTCGCAGGTTGCTTGGTTCAACGCTACGCTCAGGAGTTGGCACAAGAAATTCCTGAAGTGGATGCCTATTTTGGGGTGGGGGATTTTGCCCACGTCGTTGAGATTTTGCATCAATTGCAAGAGAACCCACATCAAATTGTGCTGCAAAGTCCGCCTGAGAATTATTTATACCAACATCAATTACCAAGAATGCAAGCGACCTTACCGGCGACAGCTTATGTGAAGATTGCAGATGGTTGTGATAATCGATGCAGCTATTGTGCAATCCCGATGATACGAGGCGTTTTTCGAAGCCGCACAATTGAAGATATTCTCATTGAAAGTCGTAGATTGGTTGAGCAAGGAGTCAAAGAAATTTGTCTGATTGCACAAGACTGTACTCTGTATGGTCAAGACCTCTATGGGGACTTAGCGCTTGGGCGTCTTTGCAAAGAACTTGTTGAAATCGAGGGACTCGAGTGGCTTAGAATTCTTTACTGTTATCCTTCGCATTTTACGGATGATTTTATTGACCTTTTGGCAACTCATCCAAAAATGTGTCAATACATTGATTTACCTCTCCAACATTGCCAAACCCATTTATTGAAGGATATGAATCGAACCGGAACCAAGGAAGAAATCTTGGCTTTAATCTCGGAATTGAAAAGTAAAATGCCCGATTTGGTTTTGCGAACCAGTTACATCGTGGGTTATCCGGGAGAAACCTTAGAGGATGTTCAAGCCTTAGTATCATTTGTCCAAGAGACCGCCTTTGATCATGTAGGTGTATTTACCTATTCAGCTGAAGAAGGAACTCCTGCCGCCGAAAAAGACGACCAAATGGATGAAGCTGAAAAAGAGCGGCGACGAAACATGCTGATGGAAGCACAACAGAAAGTTGTCATTAAGAACAACCGCCGATGGTTGGATAAGAGTGTACAGGTTCTGGCTGAAAAAAGGGTCTCTGAGGAGCAATGGATTGGGCGCTTCCAAGGGCAAGCTCCCGATATCGATGGTTTAGTGATCGTCAATGGAAAAGCAAAACCCGGTGAGATGCATCTTGTCAAAATCACGGGAATCCAAGGATACGATTTATTGGCAATGCAACTGGAAAAGGATGGGATCGCATGAACGCAGAGTTGATTTCGGTAGGAACAGAGATTTTATTAGGGCAAATCGTGAACACCAATGCAGCGTGGCTAGCACAACGGTTAGCTACTTTTGGAGTTAATGTTTATCGTCAGGTAACAGTTGGGGATAATTTAAATCGGTTGGCTGCTACCATCACCGATTCACTCAGCAGAGCGGATCTGCTCATCTTGACCGGAGGATTAGGCCCCACTGATGATGATTTAACACGTGAAGGTGTAGCCTTGGCTACGAACCGACCGCTCGAGACCGACGAGGCCCAAAAGCAATGGTTAATTCAACGTTTTCAGAGTCGATTTGGAAAAATGCCGGAAAACAATCTGAAGCAAGCGCTGAAGCCTAAAGGGTCCCTCATACTACCGAACCCGAATGGTACTGCTTGCGGTTATGCGGTTCCGCACCTAGACAAATGGATTTTCCTTTTACCGGGACCTCCTTGGGAGATGGAAGCCATGTTTGAAAATGAAGTTGTTCCATTATTGAGTAAATACTTTGATTTATCTCAACATCTTTTCCATCGTACCCTAAAATTTTTCGGTATTGGAGAGTCCGCTCTGGAAATGGAAGTAATCGATTTGATGAGAAGCCAAGTTGATCCTACGATGGCTCTGTATGCGGGTATGGGTGAGGTACAGATGCGACTAACGACACGTGCCGAATCCAAAGAGGAAGCAGATATCAAATTGGAATTACTTCACCGAAAAGTAGCAGAACGAGTGGGAATCCATATTTATGGGCAAGATGATGAAAGTATCTTCTCTGCGGCAGCATCTCAACTCTTAAAGAACAATAAAACGCTAGCCCTGGCCGAATCCTGTACTGGGGGACTGCTTGCGAGTAGTTTTACAGATTTACCCGGCAGTTCGGGGTTCTTTACACAGGGTTGGGTGACGTATTCAAATCAAAGCAAAATAAAGTTATTGAATGTACCTCAGGAGACCCTTGAGTCTTTTGGTGCTGTCAGTGAAGAAACGGTAACGGCCATGGCTACTCAAGCGTCTCAAATCGCTGAAAGCGACTATGCTCTTGCGATCAGTGGCATAGCCGGACCGGGCGGGGGTACTGAGGAAAAACCGGTTGGGCTGGTTTGGATCGCTTTATACGGACCCAATGGTTGTCAAACCAAGAAAATGAACTTCAACGGCAGTCGAGGTCAGATTAAAATGCGTGCTGCAAAGAATGCTGCTTACTTGCTTTGGCAACAGTTGAACCAATAAAGGAAAGGGAGGTGCGAGAATGAACTTTCTCAACCTTCCTTTTCAATTGACCGGGGATAAAACAATCAAAGCGCTCGATCGCCTACGTCCTCTAGCCGGAGAGGACAACACCGTATCTTTGCGAGATTTAGATTTTATTGACCCCTTTGGGCTCCTTATGCTTTTGTCCTATGTTCGATACTTGTCTATGGTATTAGATCGGGTATGGTTGTATTTGCCTCGGAAAGAGAACGTGATGCAGTACCTAGTACGCAGTGGCTTTTTGAAAGAGGTCTCTCAATACGCCAGTTTAATACCGGCACAACCTCAATTGAACCTAAGACAAACACAAGATGAAATGTGGCTGATTCCAATCACTACACTTCGTGCAGAAGATGAAGTGCCCGAGATTGTTACGAGTTTCCTGCAAAACATGAAGAGGATTTTTTTGCCATTGGGAGGAGATCTTAATCCAGACCAAATTTTTTTCTGTACTCTTTTATCGGAGTTGTGTCAAAACATTCCTCAGCATAGTCGTGATCACGGATATGTCGCAGTGCAAAGTTATCGAACCAAGAATGGAAAAGAAATTCACATAGCTTTAGCCGATTTGGGAGTGGGATTAAGGGGAAGTTTATCTCAAGGGCATGCGATTGTCGACTGGCCGGAAGAATCGGTGGTTCGTTATGCATTACAGCAAGGAATTTCAGCTTCAAAAGAAGTTGGTAGAGGACAAGGATTGGCTCAGGTCATAAAATCTTTGCAAAGATTTCAAGGGGCTTTTTATTTGCGATCTGGGAATGGGCTTTTTTCACAAATTCTAGAACGAGAAGAATTTTTACCCTGTAGTTTCTTCCCGGGTGTCCAAGTGAGTTTAATCTTAAAAATGAGGGATTAAACCGAAAATTAAGAGTAGGCAGGAAAAAAGATTCGACTGTTGAAATAGAATAAAAAAGAGAAAGAAGAGGAGGTCTGCTGATGAATGTAGTTTTTGCGATTAATCCCGGTTCAACATCAACCAAACTTGCTTTACTAACAGAGACCGAAGTTATCGTTCAAGAAACGATCAACCATGAAAGTTCCGAATTAGCGTCGTATGATACGATTTTGGCACAGTTACCATACAGAAATCAACGAATTCAAACGTGGCTGGACCAGCGAGGCATAGGATTGAACATTTCAGCAATCGTGGGTCGGGGAGGCATGTTAAAACCTCTTCATAGTGGTGTTTATCCTGTAGATGATTCTATGAAACGAGATTTGTGCGAAGGGAAATATGGGTTACACGCTTCCAATTTGGGTGGGTTGCTGGCAGATGAAATCGCAGGGCGCTTAGGTGTTGCCAGTTATATCGTGGATCCAGTTTCGGTTGACGAGTTCGACGATGTAGCACGCTTTAGTGGATTACCGGAGCTTCCAAGAGCCAGTATGCTCCATGCATTAAACATCCGCGCTACGATGATTCGTCATGCCAAAGAAATCAATAGAGAACTTTCCTCACTCCGTCTGATCGTAGCTCATCTCGGAGGGGGCTTTTCCATTGCCTCGGTGAACCAAGGTCGAATTGTTGATGTCAATAACGCCAATGAAGGAGGTCCGTTTTCTGCAGAGAGAGCCGGAACCTTACCGGTATATTCTTTGGTCCGCCTTTGTTATAGCGGGCGTTTTACCGAAAAAGAAATGATTAAAAAAATTAACGGACAGGCGGGGTTGATTGCCTATTTAGGAACCGGGGATTTACGTGTCGTTGAACAAAGGATTCAAAACGGTGATAAACGCGCTTTAGAGGTTTTTGAAGCAATGGTTTATCAAATCGCCAAAGAAATAGCAGCCATGGCGATGCCGTTAGAAGGCAAAGTAGACGGAATTCTCCTCACTGGGGGGATGGCGAATAACCTCCGTTTATGTGGCAGCATACAACAAAGAATTGGCTGGATTGGTCCGATTTTCAGATATCCCGGTGAAGATGAAATGAGAGCCTTAGCCGATGGGGTATTTCGTGTAATGAAAGGGGAGGAAACTCCCAGAGCTTATACAGATTCATAAAAAAGGAGAGAGGCCCCTTGATCAAATCATTCGATGAGTTAATTGAGAAAGTTTCATCCCTTCCGAAGCGCCACTTAGCGGTTGCGGCGGCACATGATTTAGAAGTATTGGAAGCGGTTAGCCAAGCGGTTACATTTGGTCTTGTCAGTGCGACCTTAGTCGGTAAGAAAGCCGAAATCGAGAAGATCGCAAAAGAGCATGCGATCAATCTAGCTGACATGCAAATTTTGGATGCAGAAGACAATATTCAAGCCGCCAAAAAAGCTGTGGAGCTGGTTTCCTCAGGTCAAGCCCACATGTTAATGAAGGGCATCGTAGACACAGCCAATCTCTTGCGTGCGGTTTTAGACAAAGAAATCGGGCTTCGCACCGGTAATCTTATTTGCCACGTAGCGGTCATGGAAGTTCCCGGATTGGACCGATTGATCTATATGACCGATGGTGGCATGAACATTGCACCAACATTGGAACAAAAAGCCGATATTTTGCAAAGCGCATTAACAGTCGCTCGAAAGTTTGGGGTTAAACAACCTAAGGTTGTTCCCATCGCTGCTTTTGAACAAGTTAATCCAAAAATGCAGGCAACCGTTGATGGACAAGCATTGCATGATATGGCACTTACAGGTGAATTTGGGGATGCTATCGTTAGTGGACCCCTGGCCTTTGATGGGGCATTGGTTCCAGAAGCGGCTAAACATAAGGGAATTAAAGATCCTGCCGCCGGATACGCGGATGTCATCTTGGTACCATTCATTGAAGTTGGCAATGTTATGTATAAATCCCTCGTCTATTTCGGCAATACAAAAGTAGCCGGCATTGTCGTTGGTGCCAAAAAGCCAATTGTTTTGACTTCTCGCTCCGATACACCGGAAGCAAAATTCCGGTCGATTGCGGTTGCTTCATATATGGCTGCTGAATAGGAGAATAATATGCAAAGAGATTTGATACTAACCATTAATCCCGGTTCAACATCAACCAAAATCGGCATCTTCAAAGGGAGAGAATTAGTCATAGAAGAAACCCTACGACATTCGGCCAACGAATTGAGTCAATTTCAGACGATGTTTGCTCAATTTGATTTTCGTTATCAGACAGTTCGTTCATGTCTGGATCAACATGGAATTAATGATGAAAAATTGCTAGCTGTTGTTGGACGCGGTGGAATGTTGAAACCACTTCCCGGAGGTACTTACCTCGTCAATGACTTAATGAAGAAGCATCTGCGCGAAGGTTATTCCGGGCAACATGCATCGAATCTAGGTGGGTTGCTGGCAGATACGATTGCTTCCAAAGCGGGAGTTTCCGCTTACATTGTTGATCCTACCGTAGTGGATGAGCTTGAACCATTAGCTCGATATTCCGGCATACCGGAAATTAAACGTCGCAGTGTTCAACATACATTAAATCAAAAAATGGTGGCTCATCAATGTGCTACCGATTTAGGAAAAACCTACGAAACAGCAAATTTCGTCATCGCACATTTAGGAGGAGGGATTTCGGTTTGTGCACACAGGGCCGGAAAAATCATCGACTCTAATAATGCACTCGATGGAGATGGACCTTTTTCTCCCGAACGTGCCGGGGGGCTACCAGTGGGTGATGTCATCCGATTAGCCTACAGTGGACGGTTTACCGAAACTGAATTGCGCAAACATTTTGTAGGCAAAGGTGGGTTGGTCGCATATTTAGGAAGCAACGACGGAAGAGAGATTGAGGAAAGAATTCAAAAGAATGATTCGGTGGCAAAAGAAGCATTTGAAGCAATGGGATATCAAGTAGCAAAGGAAATCGGCGCTGCTGCCGTCGTTTTGAATGGGGAATTTGATGCTATTATACTTACTGGTGGATTAGCCTACAGCAAATTTCTTACAGAGTTTATCGTTTCAAAGATTGGGTTTCTGGGAAAGATTATTTTATATCCCGGGGAAGATGAGTTGCTTGCCTTAGCAGAAGGAGCGTTACGAGTGATTCACGGTCAAGAAAAGGTGATGGAATATGTTTGATCATAGAGTTACAGTGTTTGTCGGACCCTATGGAAGTGGCAAAACCGAATTAGCGTTGAATGTGGTTCAGCAAATTGCACCGGAATATGAGAACATAGCGATCGTAGATTTGGACATCGTTAAACCCTATTTTAGAGCAAGAGAGTTTCGAACGAAGTTGATCAATCGTGACATCCGAGTGATTCTTCCTCAAGGTGAGATGGAACACGCCGATGTTCCTGCGGTTACAGCAGAGGTATTCACAGTTTTTCATAATCCTGATTTAAAGGTAATCATGGACGTTGGGGGCGATGATGCTGGTGCTGTAGCATTAGGACAATACAAACAGCATTTTCAGCAAATCGATCATGAAGTTTTGTTTGTCATTAACATCAGGAGACCATTTTCCCAGACCGCAGATGAATTGATTGAAATGAAGGAACGCATTGAATGGCGTTCCCGCATTCAAATCACAGGATTAGTAGCAAACACCAACCTAGGAGCAGAAACCACCTTAGAAACGATTTTAGATGGGTACAAGGTGGCTCAAGAAGTGTCCCAGAGGACGGGATTACCTATTGGTTTCGTTTCTGTGGACCGTCGTCTATACGAGCAGGCTGCTCCCTTAATTTCGGAACCCTTGTTCCTTGTGGATCGGCAAATGTTGCCCCCATGGGAACGTAATAATCAATAATGGAAAGGAAAGAAGGAGGGTATTATGATCACTAGAGTTACTATTTACGAGGATATTTGTAAAGGCTGTGGCCTTTGTACGACCGCTTGTCCCAAAAAAATCTTGGTTATGGGAAGCCATATGAATTCCAAGGGTTATCATCCGGTCACGATTATTGATCAAAACTTGTGCATTTCGTGTGCTATGTGCGCACGGATGTGCCCTGACTGTGCCATTAAGGTAGAGAAATAGGAGGAGAGAACATGGCAGAGAAAATATTAATGAAAGGCAACGAGGCTTTAGCGGAAGCTGCTATTACAGCTGGTTGTCACTATTTTTTTGGGTATCCCATAACACCTCAAAATGAAGTTCCGGAATATATGTCCAGAAGACTACCATCGGTAAACGGTGCTTTTGTTCAGGCCGAAAGTGAAGTAGCAGCCATCAACATGGTTTATGGTGCCGCTAGTGCTGGAGTGCGCTGCATGACTTCCTCCTCGAGCCCAGGTATCAGTTTGAAGCAAGAAGGAATTTCCTATTTAGCAGGAGCTCAATTACCTTGCGTCATTGTTAATATGATGCGAGGGGGTCCTGGATTAGGAACAATTCAACCCTCCCAGGGAGATTATTTTCAGGCTACTAAGGGCGGCGGCCATGGCGATTATAGGATGTTGGTACTCGCTCCCTCTACCATTCAGGAAATGGTGGATTTAACAATGGAAGCCTTTGATCTTGCTGAGAAATATCGAAATCCGGTCATGATTTTGGGCGATGGCATGTTAGGCCAAATGATGGAACCGGTTGCTATTGAGAAAAGAGCCCCGGTGGCTTACGATAAATCCTGGGCGACGACCGGTACCTTGGGTCAGCGTCAACACAACGTGGTCAATTCCCTGTTTATTCAAGCTGAAGAATGTGAAAAGCACAATGATCATCTTCAAGAGAAATTTGGTCAAATGGAGAAGAATGAAGTCCGATACGAAATTTTGCATGAAGATGCTGAATTCTTCTTAGTTGGTTACGGAACAACCGCCCGTATTGAACGCTCCGTGGTCAATATGGCTCGTGCTGAGGGGATATCAGTTGGTTTGATTCGACCCATTACGCTGTTCCCGTTCCCAACCGAGGCTTTTGAGAAGGTTTCCTCTCATGCGAAGGGCTTTTTGGTAGTAGAAATGAGTGCCGGACAAATGGTGGAAGATGTTCGTTTAGCGGTCAATGGCAAACAACCGGTTACCTTCCATGGACGTACGGGAGGAATGGCACCCGAGCCGAAACAAATTCTAGCCGAACTAAAGAAATTGATCGAAGGGGTGAAATAGCATGGCAGTTGTTTTTGAAAGACCAAAATCTTTAACTGAGGTTACAACTCATTACTGCCCGGGTTGTACTCATGGAATCATTCACCGTTTAGTGGCAGAAGTCATGGATGAATTAGATATTGCCGGTACAACAATCGGAATTGCTCCGGTCGGCTGCTCGGTATTTGCTTATAATTATTTTACTTGTGATATGGTTCAAGCGGCTCACGGACGCGCACCTGCAATAGCCACTGGACTTAAACGTGCTTTACCCGATCGAATCATCTTCTCATATCAGGGAGATGGTGACTTGGCTTCGATTGGAACCGCAGAAATCGTTCATGCAGCTCATCGTGGAGAAAACATCACTGTAATCTTTGTCAATAATGCTATCTATGGCATGACGGGTGGCCAAATGGCACCGACCAGTTTAATTGGTCAAAAGACAACGACTTCTCCTTTTGGACGGCAAGAAGCTCAAACCGGTAAACCGATTCGTATGTCGGAAATGTTAGCTACGTTGGACAGTACTGCTTTGATCAGCCGTGCCTCTGTCCACAATGCAGCTAATGTCATTAAAACCAAAAAGCTGATCAAGCAAGCTTTTATGGCACAACAAAAGGGATTGGGATTCTCTATGGTGGAGATTTTATCAACATGCCCCACCAACTGGGGATTGAGTCCTATTGAAGCTCTTAAATGGCTGGAAGAGAATATGATCCCTTACTATCCATTAAAGGACTTCAAAGTCCCTGAGGAGGTCAAATAAGATGACGCATGATATTGTAATAGCAGGTTTTGGTGGTCAAGGTGTGATGCTAATGGGGCAACTCATTACGGAAGCCGGACTAAAGGAAGAGAAAAAAGTTACCTGGCTTCCTTCTTATGGTCCGGAGATGCGTGGCGGAACTGCAAACTGCTCTGTGGTTGTTTCAGATCAAGATATTGGTAGTCCCATCGTTTTGAGCCCTTCGGCTGCAATCGTCATGAACATACAAAGTTTTGAAAAATTTGCACCCATGGTTCGTGAAGGGGGCATGTTGTTCATCAATAGTTCGTTGATTGAACAAGTTTGTACAAGAACCGATATCAAACAATATCGGATTCCAGCCAATGATATAGCTGAGAAGATCGGTAGCAGCCGTGTCGCTAACATGGTCATGTTGGGAGCCTTTTTAGAAGCAACCCATGCCGTTGAAGTGGAGTCCGTCGTTTATACCCTCAAAAAGAAATTGCCAGCTCATCGGCAAAATTTGATGCCACTCAATGAAGAGGCTTTGAAGTCAGGGGCCGCTGAGATTCAATAATTTGAACAAGCCGTAAAGGGGGGCTTCCGGTGAGGACGATCATCATTGTCTTAGATGGCGTGGGCTGCGGTTCCATGCCCGATGCTACGCTTTATGGTGATTCGGGAGCAAATACACTTGTTCACGTTGCCAAAACCGTCAACGGCTTAAAGCTACCCACCCTTCAGAGATTAGGACTAGGAAACATCCTACCCCTAGAAGGAGTTTCTCCCACTTCAGCTCCTTTGGCTTCCTATGGTAAAATGGCTGAGAAGTCGCCTGGAAAAGATACAATCACCGGTCATTGGGAGATTGCAGGGATGCGTCTTTTCCAACCCTTTGCTGTCTATCCCTTGGGTTTTCCCGAGGAGTTAGTCGGATTATTAGAGAAATCATTCGGAAGAAAGCTCCTTGGGAATTGTGCTGCCAGCGGTACAGAGATTATTGAACGACTGGGAAAAGAACATCAGGAAAGCGGAAATCCCATCGTTTATACTTCTGCCGATAGTGTTTTACAAATCGCAACACATACCGATATTGTAACGTTATCCTTACTTTACCAGTGGTGTGAACAAGCACGGGAAATTTGCCGAGGAAAATATGAGATTGCTCGTATCATAGCTCGCCCCTTTTTAGGGTCTCCGGGAGCGTATCAACGAACTTCGGATCGTCATGATTATCCGTTAGAACCCAAGAGTAAACATCTCTTAACGCTGCTCCAAGCAAAAGGAATTCCGGTTTATTCTGTAGGGAAAATCGAAGATATTTTTGTCGGTCAAGGTATATCTAAGGGCCATAAAACGAAAGATAACATCGATGGAATCAAATGGACCCTGAAAATATTGCAAGAAGAAAAACACGATGCATTGATTTTCACCAATTTGGTGGAGTTTGACTCGCTCTGGGGACATAGAAATAACCCCGAGGGTTTCGCTGTAGCCTTGCAAACCTTTGACCAATTTTTACCACAGATTTTAGACGAACTCCACGAGGACGATCTCTTGTTTATAACGGCTGACCATGGCACAGACCCTACATGGCCTGGAACAGATCATACCAGAGAGTTTGTACCTTTATTGGTGTATGGCAAGAAAAACCCTGTGAGAGATTTGGGAATTCGTAGCAGTTTCTCTGATTTAGCTGCAACCATTTCTGAAAGACATGGTGCTATAGCACCCTTACATGGTGAAGTAATTACATTCTAAATGAAATCGGCATCCCTAAACTGCGAAATTTATCGCAGAATAGGGATGCCGATTTCTTAACAGAAATTAGGATCTTTTTTGATTGCTTCCTAAGACATTACGGATTTTATGAGCCACCATCTCTTTAATGGCAGTTCGGGCTGGAGATAAGTATTGACGGGGATCGAAATCCGAAGGATGCTCCATAAGATGTTTACGAACGGAAGCCGTCATGGCTAAACGTAAATCGGTATCGATATTGATTTTACAGACTCCCATGGTGGTTGCTTTACGAAGCATTTCCTCCGGAACCCCTTGTGCCCCCTGAATCATACCACCAAATTGATTACACATTTGAACAAATTCCGGCAAAACAGTAGATGCACCATGTAGTACAATGGGATATCCAGGTAACAGAGATGAAATCTTTTGCAAACGTTCAAAGTCTAGACGAGGTTCCCCTTTAAATTTATACGCTCCGTGGCTTGTACCAATTGCAATCGCCAGAGAGTCAACCCCAGTTCGCTGTACAAATTCAACCGCTTGATCGGGATCGGTGAATGTCGCGTCTTTACCACTGACTTGTATGTTGTCTTCAATTCCAGCAAGTTTGCCGAGTTCCCCTTCGACGGGAACCCCTTTGCTATGGGCATAATCTACGACTCGTTTGGTGACTTCAATGTTCTTTTCAAACTCATATTTGGAACCATCAATCATGACGGAGGTAAAACCACCATCGACACAAGCTTTGCAAATCTCAAAATCTTCACCATGGTCTAAGTGTAGTGCTAAATCTAAACCACTGTCGAGAATTGCAGCTTCGACCAATTTCAAAAGATAAACGTGTTTTGCATATTTTCTGGCACCGGCAGAGACTTGAAGGATAAGAGGAGAATTTTCTTCTTTGGCAGCATCAACAATTCCTTGGATGATTTCCATATTGTTAACATTGAATGCGCCCACCGCGTATTTCTCTTGATACGCTTTTTTGAACATTTCGGTTGTAGTGACTAGAGCCAAGGTAAACGCCTCCTTTTTTGTAATCATAACACATTATAATTCTATTGTCATCAGGTTTTAAAAAAGGAAAACTTTTTTGAAAAGGTTTTTCAGACCTCACGAAGAATATAAGCATACGATAGTGATCTAAAGTAACAATTTTGTTTACGGAGGGGTTTGATTGACAAGGGGTCTCATAGTTCTTTCTTCCTATTTTCTTGGAATCAATGTTGTTCAGTTTCTTCTTTTTGGTTACGACAAATGGATTGCGGGGAAAAAATTTTTTCGTGTCCCAGAACGTTGGTTTTGGAGAATTGCATGGGTAGGGGGAGCCTTAGGGGCTTGGTCAGCAATGGAAATTTTCCGCCACAAAACTCAGCATCGAGCATTTACAAGTGGAATGCCATGGTTGGCTTTAGTTCAGCTGTCGGGTGTATGTTTTATTATAGGGAGGTACTTATCTTGACTGTTTTAAAAATGAATTTGGAAGCATTAGAAGCGATGGATTTCTTTTGGGCTGCTCTCAAAGATCGTGAGCGAATCTCCGATCTCTTTATTCAGGAAGTAACCGCAATGCAAGGTTATGAGTTGAGCTATGACGAGGAATTTACTTCAGAATCCGTGCGCAGGGTTTTATCAGCGTTAGCAAACCGAGAACCTTTCAAAGCAAGCAATAAAAAGGAAGGGCGTCTCTACAGCAATCATCTCTGGATGATGGACGATTTAGGAATCGAAAAAGCGATGCTCCAACCTGTCAAACAATTAAACGTAGAACATCTACGCCAACAAATTTTGACCGGAGTTTCTCATGAAGAGATTCAAATTCATGTAGTTCCATTACATCTCGATACTCACAAAGTTGTTAAGAACCATTTGCTGATCAATTTCTTCAAGATTCAATTGGGGGAAGAGGAGAACAAGGTTCACATTCAAAATCTCGCTTTGGATGACTTCATTCTCAACACGATCAACCAGGAAATGATCTAAATAGAATCGATTTGGTACTTTTCAAAAGAAGGAGTCCGGATTCCTTGAATTGAATAAAGTAACATAAGTATGAAGTAAGGTATAAGGAAATTATACTCAAGGAGGAGAGGACGCTATGTTAATTCGAAATTGCGCCGGTGGAGTAGTTTTTAATCAAGACAAAGTGCTATTACTGAAGAATGAAAAAGATGAATGGGTTTTTCCAAAAGGAGTTATTCGAAACGATCAACTTGCCCATGAAGTTGCTGTGTCTCGCGTGAAACACGAAGCCGGGGTTTCTGCCGATATCGTTGAACCCGCAGGCCAGACCAGTTATGAGTTTTACTCTATTTCCCGCAGACGACCTGTTTGTAACCGCATTACTTGGTATTTGATGACCAGTGACGAGGTTGAAGCCTTTGTGAATAAAGAAGAGGGTTTTTCTGAAGGTGGGTTTTTCCCATATGAACAAGCTCTGGAATTAATTACATATAGCCAGGACCGATCACTTCTGTCATTCTCTCATAAACGGTTAGAGGAGCAGAGTAAAGACGATAAAGAAGAGCAAAAAGAATAGTCATGTCTTCAGTTTAAAAGAAGGCAACTCCAGCTTATTGCTGAAGTTGCCTTTTTCTTTATGCTACATGGAATACAAATAATGACCTTCGCCTGTAAATTGATACAATCCATTAATTTTTTTCCATTCCCCAAAATCCAAGTAAGGGGGTTCATAGTGTTTGAAGTCTATTGGATATCCCGTTAAAGGAGTGTTGAAGCTTGTGTAAAAAGGTAACATTCGTCCGGAAACCGGAACTAAACCGATTGTTTTAGCTAATTCGCGAGTTATAGTAACAAAGGAAGTCACATAACCTCTTTCACCATATAAGCAATCAAGATAAAGAAGATCCTGCTTATGATCTTTGACAATCCGGAGAATGGCCCTTGCTACCAAGCTAACTTCTTCGTCTTCATCGGGGTTAATCATTTCCAATAAAGCCATATTGCTGTCCAATAAGTTTGCCCACAATTTGTGACTTTGTTCATGGGTATCAAGACGAATTGGATTTTGACAACTGCTCCAGTGAGGTGAGCGGGTACTCATGCTGACTATGGAATAAGGGTCAATCGTGACTCGCATTGTATAAAGGGTTTTGCCACCACGCTGGTTAAATTTTGTCAGCACATTAGGATATTCATAAAAGGATTGATATAAAAAATCTTCAATTTTTGTGGTTTTTGGTATTTTTTTTGAAGTACCAGACCGCATTCTTTCGAAACGGTCAAGATTGAATTCGCCCCCATTAAATTCCTGAAGCGTAGTTTTGGCTAAAAATCTGCTGATTTTGGCGTCTCCGAAACTTCTGGATTCCAAGGCGATCCAATACCACCAAAGAGGAATACGGGAGTACTCTTTAGAACGATTCCGATATTTTTTTACGGGCTCTGGTTCTACATGAAAAATAACATTAAGGATGCCACCAATTTTTGGAGAAGAGACTAATTTGCGTTGTTCAACCGACCACTTCATTCGGAATTCCTTGAACTTCTTATCTGAAATTTTCCCTTCAATCATTTCTTGCCATGTAACCTGATCTAAAACTTCCTTTAACCATGGAAATTTCCTTAATTGGGGGGCGTTCAAAACATTTTCGGACCACCAAAAAGGCATGGGGGGAGAAGGAATCGGATGATTGCCACTGATTTGTTCCAGTAAAGGATGACGTTGTACATAATCAGGAAAAGGCGCAGGACAGCATGGCCTTTTAGCATTCAAATAATATTCATGTGCTTTATCTAAACGACTGTTGATATCGAGTGGTTGGTTGTAGTTGGTCATATTGATCTCACCTTTGGGTATATTGACAAGAATAATTGATCCGCTGTTTAATCTGGCTGGTAGGTTTCTAAAATTTCTTTAACCCAGCGAACACTGTTGTTGAAGGCGTATAAATCGATACGCTCCAAGGAAGTATGAGGTTGATAATAGCCAACGCTCATGTTGACACAATCAATTTTCAATCGTTTTGAGAGAAAGTAGGCATCCGAGAAAGAGCCTACCGTCTCTCGCAAATCTTTGACATTTGCCCGCACTCCCGATTGTAAAACATGCTGATAAAGCTTCTTCGTGCATAGTGTTTGCCGCTCAATAGAAGTGACGATGTCGCCACTGAATTTTCGGTCTAACACAAGTCCAAAACGTAGATTTTGAAAGAAGTCTCTTCTAACATCGGCAATTCCCTCACCACCGATTTCTTCACGAGTCGATAAAATTATCTTTATATTGAGCGGGCCATCATAGGTTTCTAAGATAGATAGGATAATTTCAATGCCGCAACGATCATCACCGCCCAAGACAACGGAACGAATCGAACCGCTATAACGATCGCGTTCCAAAAAATCTTTATTTAGTTGCAAATATCCATTTTGAACGATATAATATTTCTCCTGAGGGGGAAATAATACGGTGTCTTGATGTGCAGACAAGAGTATGGTAGGCGCATTCGGATCTCCTTTGCGAAATGCATAGAGGTTGCCAATCGAATCTCTGTCTGTGTATTCACAATATTTCGCTAAGAGTGGCTCTACAAAATCCGCCATTGGTTTTTCTTCTTTGGGCGGTGCATACACATCGACCAGTTCAATTAATCGATCTAGATTAAAAGAAGCAAAGTCAAAGGTCTTTTCTCGTTTTATAACTTTCATGCCATCACCTGCATCTAACAAATTCTCTCTCCATCATACACTTTTTTTATAATTTGGGCAAGTTTTTTTTCAAAAAGGAGATTATATATGTCAACAGAATCTACAACGCAGCGATTACAGGATTGGACGCAACACTATACTGAAGTAAATGGCCGCCCGCCAAGAATGTTTTTTTCGACCTTTGGTTGTCAAATGAGTTTTAATGATGCAGAACTCATCGCCGGATTACTGGATCGGGTTGGATTTGTGAAGCACGATTCCCCCGAAGAATCCGATCTAGTGATTCTGAATACTTGCAGTGTTCGAGAAAGTGCGGAAAACAGAGTACTCGGGCACCTTGGCCGTCTAAAATTCATTAAAGAACAACACCCGGACCTGATAATAGCGTTAGGAGGATGTATGGTTCAACGGCCTGAAATCGTTGCCAAAGTTCAGAAAAGTTATCGACATATCGATATCCTCTTTGGTACACATCAGATCGATCATTTCCCAGAACTTTTATGGCAAGCATTACAACACAAAGGAAAAGTAATTTCAATCGAGGAAACCAATGCTATTCCAACCGAAGGTTTACCTAAATTACGAAGTCATTCATATAGTGCAATGGTCAGTATAACCTATGGTTGCAATAATTTTTGTACCTATTGTATTGTACCCTATGTACGCGGACGGGAGAGAAGCAGAAAGCCCGACGATATTTTGGCAGAAATTCGAGCATTAGTAGCAGATGGAGTACAAGAAGTAACACTATTGGGTCAAAATGTGAACTCCTACGGCAAAGATGCAGGTTCAAGCATGGATTTTGCTGACTTATTGGAACAAGTGGATCTCATTCCCGGGATTCGCCGCATTCGGTTCATGTCTTCTCATCCAAGAGATGTGAACCCGAAATTGATTCGTGTTTTTCAAGAAGCAAAACATGTCTGTCCTCAATTCCACTTGCCCATGCAATCGGGGAGTAGTCGAATCTTAAAAGCGATGAATCGTGGCTATTCCAAAGAGCGGTATTTAGAAATTGCACAGCAAATCAAAGCAGCGGTTCCTCATGTATCGTTCACAACCGATATCATTGTAGGATTTCCTGGCGAGACTGACGAAGATTTTAATGATACGCTCGATGTTGTTCAAAAGGTGCGCTTCGACAGTGCTTATACCTTTATATACAGTCAGCGCAGTGGTACACCGGCAGCTGAAATGGAAAATCAGATCCCCTATGCGATTAAGCAAGCTAGAATTCAGAAGCTTATGGATGTTCAAGCTGAAATTTCTTTGCAAATCAATCTTGAATATGAAGGTCAAGATTTGGAAGTGCTTGTCGAGGGACCTAGCAAACAAGATGATTCCATGTATACTGGGCGCACCGGTGGCAATAAACTGGTGCACTTCCCTGCGACTGTATCGGAAATTGGAAAAATCATCTGGGTGCACATTGTTAAAGCAAGCAGTTGGCATTTGGAAGGAATTCCGAAAAAAAACTAGTAAGGAGGTCCGGTCATGGATAAATCCTATACTCCGATGATCCAGCAATATCTGCAAATGAAAGCTGAAAATCCTGACGCGATTTTATTTTTCCGTTTAGGAGATTTTTATGAGATGTTTTTTGAAGACGCCATTGAAATGTCCAAAGAGCTGGATATCACGTTGACCGGGCGAGAAGGTGGTCAGGAAGATCGAATTCCTATGTGTGGGGTTCCTTACCATGCAGCAGAAGGATACATCAGTAAGTTGGTGGGGAAAGGGTACCGTGTTGCCATTTGTGAGCAAGTAGAAGATCCAAAAACCACTAAGAACTTAGTTCGACGTGAAATCGTGAGGATTGTGACACCCGGAACAGCCAATTTGAGCCCTCTATTAGAAGAAAAGCGAAATCACTTTTTGGTTTGCCTGTCGTGGCAAGAGCACGCGTTTGCCCTTGCAGCGGTCGACGTTTCAACTGGGGTATTTCTTTGTACAGAGTATCAGGGTGAGGACGCTCCTCGTCAAGCAAAGAACGAATTAACACGTTTGAACCCTCGTGAAGTGATACCCTGGCAAGAAAAAGTTCAAGAGGAACTCGAGAATATTTGTTTAGTCAATGGAGTCCATTGCACCAAACTGCAAGCAGACGAACGAACACAAATTTTGGAGCAACTGCACCCAGAAGACGTGCTATTTCGTTCAATTCCTTTGAATCAACGAAGCGAATCTCTGCTTGAGGTGATTAAAGCACTTTCCTGGTATGTGCAAAACACAACCAAACTGCCGAATCTCAAATTGAATGCACCCGAATATTATCAATTGGATTGGCAAATGGTATTGGATTTATCAACGCGGAGAAGTTTGGAATTGACACAAACGATGCGTGATAATCAATATCAAGGATCACTTCTCTGGGTCATGGATCGAACTCGGACCTCCGTGGGGGGGCGTATGCTACATCAATGGATTTTACAGCCCTTAACCAATAAAGCACAAATTGACCATCGTTTAAGTGCAGTTCAGGAGTTTGTTGAAAACCCCGGGTTACGCGAGGCCATACAAGAACAACTTCAAAAGGTGACCGATCTTGAGCGATTATTGAGTCGGATTAGCTTTGGTTCAGCCAACGCTAGGGATCTTCAAGCATTGCAACGAACCATATCTTTGCTGCCCAACTTAAAAGAACTTCTGCAAGACGTTCAATCATCTTTGCTTTTGACTCAGACTCAATCATTACCGAATTTAACCGAAATTGACCAACGAATTAGTCAAGCAATTGTCGATGAACCTCCTGTTTCGATTCGTGAAGGGGGCATGATCAGGCAGGGATATCATCATGATGTCGATATTTACGCGAAAGCAGCCAATGAAGGAAAAGAATGGGTTTTGGCCCTGGAACAAGAAGAACGTGAACAAACCGGCATTCGGAATTTGAAAGTAGGCTATAATCGCGTCTTTGGTTATTATCTTGAGGTTACTCGCTCTCAGCTGGCAAATGTTCCTGAACATTACATTCGCAAACAAACCCTGTCCAATGGAGAACGCTACATCACTCAACGGTTAAAAGAGTTGGAAGAAACGATTCTTGGTGCTGAAACGAAGTTGGTTGAGTTAGAGTTTGACTTGTTTATCGAATTGCGAGATTGGATTGGAGGTTTTAGAGAACAGATCCTTCAAGCAGCTTCTGTCATTGCCGTACTCGATTGTATAGCTTCCATGGCCGAAATCGCTTCTCGTTATCGATATTGTAAACCGAGCATTCATCTTGGCAGAACCATAAAGATAAGAGAGGGAAGGCATCCGGTTGTAGAACGAACCCTCAAAAATAGTCCTTATATTCCCAATGATTTGATGATGGATGAAGAGAATCAGCGGATTTTAATCATAACCGGACCTAATATGGCTGGTAAAAGTACCTACCTGCGCATGAATGCACTGATTGTACTCATGGCCCAAATGGGGTCCTATGTGCCCGCCTCTTCCGCTGAAATCGGGATTGTCGATCGTATTTTTACCAGAGTCGGAACCGGAGATGATTTAGCCGGTGGACAATCTACGTTCATGGTGGAAATGACCGAATTGAGCCAGATTTTAGCTTCGGCTACACATAGAAGCTTCTTGATCCTCGATGAGATTGGTCGGGGGACCAGTACGTTCGATGGCATGAGTATTGCTAGAGCTGCCTTGGAGTACATTCAAAATCCGCAGTGGTTAGGTGCTAGGACACTCTTTGCAACACATTACCACGAACTGACCGATATGGAACAGCTTTACGAGGGAGTTCGTAATTTCTCGGTCGCTGTTCGTGGAAAAGACGAGAATATCGTTTTTCTACATCGCATTGTGCCTGGGGGTATGGACAAAAGTTATGGGATTGAGGTTGCTCGCTTAGCGGGGTTACCACGCCAGGTTGTTAAAAGAGCAAGAGAGGTCTTAAAACTACTGGAATCGCAAGAACAAGCATTCATTTCAAGGGATCAACGATCGAGTAAAGATCGTCAAATACTGGGTTCTGAGCAGCTTTCACTGCTTGCAGCAGATGAACACCCAATCTTGAAGGATTTAAAGGCGAAGGACATCATGTCAATGTCACCCATTGAAGCTCTAAACTATATCCATCATTTACAAATGTTATTAAACAAAGAGTAAGGAGGAACACATGGAAAACTCAATTCGAATTTTGTCGGTGGATTTGGCCAATAAGATTGCAGCCGGTGAAGTTGTTGAACGGCCAGCGTCCGTTGTGAAAGAGCTTATTGAAAATGCTATCGATGCCGGAGCAACCCGAATCAGTGTGGAAATTGAACAAGGGGGTCTGCAGAAGATCAAAGTCATCGACAATGGTTCGGGGATGAGTGCTAATGAAGCTCCACTCGCGTTAGAACGACACGCGACCAGTAAAATTCGTCAAGAATCGGATTTATTTGCCATTCATACCCTGGGATTTCGGGGTGAAGCTTTGCCGAGCATTGCATCGGTCTCTCTGTTTCAACTTCTAACTCGCCGTGAAGAAGATCTGGCAGGTACCTTGATTCAGGTTGAATCCGGACAAAAATCGATCGAAGAAGCTGCTGCACCCAAGGGGACTCAGATTGTGGTTGAGAACTTATTTTATAATACCCCAGCCCGCTTAAAATTCATGAAATCTGTAGTCAGTGAAGGAAGTCATGTCTTACAAACCTGCATTCATCTTGCTTTAGCACGCCCAGATGTGGCTATTCAATGCCTGCGCGATGATAAATTGGTTTTAGATACCGAGGGCAATGGTCAGTTGATGTCTGTAATTCAAAAGATCTATGGGCGAGATGTGAAAGAACACCTACTTCCAGTAGATTATTCGGATTCAGAATATTCTTTGAAAGGGTTCGTTGGTAAACCTACTTTCCCTAGATCCAACCGTCGGGATGAGCACTTTATCATAAATGGACGCTATGCTATGGCACCATCGATTCAACATGCGGTTGAAGAATCCTATCGTCAGCGTATGGAGCCGAGGAAATATCCTTTTTTCGTGCTCTTGTTGGACATTCCATTCGATCAAATTGATGTTAATGTTCACCCAGCTAAAACCGAGGTTCGCTTTCAAGAAGATCGTCGGGTGTACTCGTTGGTTCAAAGAGGAGTTCGAAGCGCCTTGAATCCCCTGATCGAAACCACTTCTGAACTATCCACCAGTTGGAGTAAACCGGTAGAGGTGGAAAAACAAAAATCATGGAGCGTAGCATCGAATCCTTGGACAGAGTTAAGATTAAACGAGACCGTCAATTTTCAAGAATCTTCAACACCGATTGAGCGTTCGGTTATGAAAGAACCACTTCCATCTCTTGTGACTATACCTGCTTATGATCGAAATCAAGTATCGATGTTTCCACCTTTGCGACCCATTAGTCAGCTAGCTGGAACCTATATTTTGGCGCAAAGTGTTGATTCGTTATACATCTTTGATCAACATGCTATGGCTGAGCGACTTTTGTACAATCAACTAAAGAAGCAAATGAATCAGGGTCAAATTCAACGTCAGATCCTATTAGAACCCTATGTATTACAGTTTTCAATCGCAGAATATGATCGAGTGTCTGCTAGAATTAAGGAAATCAAAAGTCTGGGTTTCGAAATCGAGGATTTTGGGAATCAAACAATCTTAGTTCGCGAAATTCCTCAAGCAGCCGGTGGGGTGCAAGGAAAGGATCAAGTTCAACAACTTTTTATGGAGTTGTCTAATTTGGAACGTTCTTTAAGGAATTCCGATTTAATGTTGAAGACGTTGGTGACCATGTCCTGCAAAGGTTCTGTGAAAGCAAACCAATGGTTACCTCAACAGCAGATGCTCGATTTCATTGAGCAATTGGGGCGAAGTGAAGATGCTTCTACTTGTCCGCATGGTAGACCTACTTTCTATAAACTAAGTCTTAGTGAGCTTGACAAGATTTTCAAAAGGTTAACTCCATGAAATCAATGATTGTTGTACCGGCTGTTGACTCCGAGGCGTACTTGGAGTATGGCAGGAAGTTGGCAGAGAAGTATGGCGTTCCATTTTGTCCACGGAATGGGAAAACGATACACCAGCTGCAGTCGATTTTAGATTCAGCACTTTTGGTAGCGCATTCACAAGGGTGTTACTATGTGAACGGATTGTTTAAGTTGCGGTACCATATGGGATTGGCTCCGTTGCGATTAAAACAAATCCGGAATGGAAAAACGGATTATCTTTTAGAAGCTCTTCATTTGCAAGGGAGTGAAAAGGTGATTGATGCTACCTTTGGTTTGGGAGCCGATGCTTTGGTTATGGCTTCAATCTTACAATCAGCCACTGGTCATATTATTGGATTGGAGTCTGCAGAGCCAATCTTTTGTGTCGCTACGGAGGGAGTTCTGTACTTTAGAGATCAAACGGGTCAGATTACAGAAGAGAGTCGCAAAAAAATTCAACTATTGCACAGGGATTATCAAACATATTTGAAAGAGCAAGCGGATCAGTCGGTTGATATTGTCTTTTTCGACCCTATGTTTCAACGTCCAGTCAAGGGAAGCGAAAATCTCGGAGAGATTCGAAGATTCGCAAATACTGAACCGCTTTTGGAAACTTCAATTCAAGAAGCGATTAGAATTTCAAGAAAAAGAGTTGTGATTAAAGAAAGACGCGATTCAAACCTTTGGTCTTCTTGGCCAATTCACAGAAAAGTTGGGGGCAAATATAGTAATATTGCGTATGGGGTGATTGACTGTGAACGATAAGCTTTTAAAACCAGTCGTGTGTTTTCTGGGGCCAACAGGTGTAGGAAAGAGTAATTTGTCATTACAGGTCGCAGAAGCACTTAACGGAGAGATCATCTCAGCCGATTCTATGCAAGTTTATCAAGGCATGGACATCGGAACGGCAAAAATCAGCAGAGAGGAACAGAAAAGAATTCCACATCATTGCTTAGACTTAGTTTCTGTCAGAGAAGAATATTCGGTTGCACGGTACCAGCAAGATGCACGGCAAGCAATTGAAGAGATTCATCAAAGAGGGAAACTTCCGATTATGGTAGGAGGAACCGGTCTTTATATTCAAGCAGCATTGGAAGCATATGATTTTAGTTCTGCAGGAAAAGATCATCAGCTCAGAGAACAGTTATTTGAGGAAATGGAGCAGTTTGGGAAAAAACATTTATGGAATCGATTGCATGATGTTGATCCCGTAACGGCAGAAAAACTACACGAAAATGATAGTAGAAGAGTCGTTCGTGCTTTGGAAGCCTTTCTTAAAACAGGGATTCCATTATCCAATGCAGAAAGAATGATGGCTTCTTCTGAACCACTGTATCGTGTCCTAACCATTGGTCTAAACAGAGATCGTCTTCAATTGTATCAGAGAATTGATCATCGGGTTGAGGAAATGATACAGCAAGGACTGATACAAGAGGTGCAATCTCTAATCGAGCAGGGCTTAAAAGAGGATTCGACTCCCGGCCAAGCATTGGGCTACAAAGAATTTTTCTCCTATTTTAGAGGGGAGCGCACTCTAGAGGAAACCGTTACTCTCCTTCAGAGGAATACAAGGCGTTATGCAAAACGTCAAATGACCTGGTTCCGAAGAATGCCTAAGATTCATTGGTTCGATTTGGACACTCTTAAGAACCCCTTACAAACAAAAGACACTTTCGTTCAGCTGATTCAGGAAAATTTTCGAAAAGAGGAATAGATACATGACAAAAGGGATTAATTTGCAAGATGCTTTTCTCAATGTTGTAAGAAAAGAAAATGCGGCCGTAGCCATCTACTTGGTAAACGGATTTCAAATTAGAGGTTTAGTTCGTGGGTTCGATAACTTCACAGTAATAATTGAAGCGGATGGTAAGCAGCAATTGGTGTATAAACATGCGATTTCGACGATTGCTCCAGTTTTACCACTGCAATTTTACCAGCCACAAGAAAAAGACGAGTAAGAAACACAAAAAAAGCGTGCCCCTCTTCGATTTTTCATCGAAGGACGAGGCACGCTTTAGTATGTCTTAGAATGCTACTTTTTGGGCAATACTTTATATAAAGCGATCGATACTGGGTAAGCAATGATGCCCCCACTGATAACTTGGACTAAGTTGCCCGGAATGCTTGTCAAGGGAGCCAAGAAGTTCCCATACAAAATCCATTCGGCTATATAGTAGCCAACAACTTTCAGAAATAATGCAAGACCAACCGCCATAATGTAGCGAGAAAGGCTGTGATTTTTCTCTAGCAAAAGTCCGCTGAACCAGCCCATAAGTGCAACAATTACAAAAGTAAATGGCGCCCAGGTTGTCCAACCACCAATCAAATCGAACATGGCCATTCCTACACCACCGGCTATAGCAGCTTTGCGCTTTCCCAAATTCATTGCGGCAACAAACAAAGGTACATTTCCCAAATGGATCAATCCACCGTTTGCTGCAATCGGCAGCCGAATGTTAATGAACATTGTAAAAACCATGACTAAAGCAATGAACAACGCTGTGATTACCCAATCATAAACGGAAATATTTCTTTTTTTATTAGGTTCCGTTTTCATACAAGTACCCCCTCTTTTTTCTTGATTGTAACATAAAATATCCCCGATTTAAATGACAGAATTCGTTGCTTTTAGTCATTGCTAGCGTTACAATGCTGATTTTGTTAAACTCATGGAAAAATTATTTTTTAAAAATTGAGCCTGCTTTAGGGTTCTTGACAGATAAAGCATCCGACCTTGCCAATTTCCCGTCTGTAGAAAAAAACCGGAGGGTTTGGCATTACATTCCAGTAGTTTAATCTCTTGATTAAGATTCACGATGATATCCATGGAAAATTCAGAAGCATGGCGCGGAGATTGATTGAATAGAACGCACAATTTTTGCGCCAACGATTCGATTTCTCTTTCGAAAGCATTCTTATCGGGAATTTCCAAGTTCAGTGGAGATTGATCGAAAAGAACGTTTTTCTCTCGACCTGCTGTTATGAATGGCAAATTCTGAGCGCTGTTCATTCTCAAGACATGTGTAGTCTGAAACCATTGTTCTCCAACTCGTTGATATAAGCAACGGTGTTCAATGAGACGATTTTGGATCAGCTTTCGGGGGACTCCTTCTTGCATGATGTAGGATCGTGCTTGAATAAACGTTAAAACTTCTGGAAGGAGTTGCTCAAAAGTTCCCTGGAGTTTCTGTAAAGTGCCTTGATCGTCACTAAAATCAATGTTGATAATCTCGTGTTCATATTCAATACGGATTAAGCCACGTGATTCATAACCATCGACGGGTTTCAGAAAAGTTACAGGATGTCGATCACAGAAAGGCTTGAATGTCTGTAGTGTAAACTCCTCTGTTTCGGGTAGGTAGGAGGAAAGGGGTGTTTGGCGCAGAAAACGGTCAAAGGAAAGTTTATCACCCACGAATTCTGAAAAGGTATTGTTATTGATCAGAGGAATTTGCATCTTTTCGAATCGGTCAACAATTTGGTAGCGTTCAAGATTTTCATGAGGGGCAGAAGATATTCCACGCACATAGATCACCTGGGGCAATGGCACTTCGGTTAAAACCCATTGCTGCTGAGAAGAAAGATAAAAACCTCTTATTTTTTTTGCCGTCAGGTCTGTTCCGAGTGCAGCAAATACGATTACCTGAAGTCCGTAATTTGGTGCTAACCGAGCCAATTGTTGAAAATGATGATCTTCTAAGCCAAAAAAAGGTGGCTGGTTTTGGTAGATATCGCCAAAATATAAAATACCGAAAATAGACTTGTTAAGGGTTGGCATCAATATCACCTCAGAGTTCCAATTCCATTTTCACTTTGATATTCCTGCCATTAGATGCGGTTTGCAAGAAAAAATGCATGATTTGTTCAAAAATTTGCAATAATTTTATGATATACTAAAATAAATAATAACAAGGAGGAATGGCTATGCCGGATTCTCAAATCCCTGTTACAGAAGGTTCCGGGGAAGAAACTATGGATCATCAGCCTTTGATTGTAGAAGAAATCGAAGTTTTGACTTCTGATCGCAATAAAGTCTTTCAAGAAGCAAAAGCGTGGCCTTCGTGGAAAAATATCGTAGCATTGGTACTGTTGTGTGCTATTCTAGCGGGCTCTGCCGGAGGAGGGTTGGTTTATTACGCTTTGACCAAGCAAAATCGTTCTCAAAATGTAATGGTATCCGAACTGAAGGAACAATCCTCCCACGCTTTACTGTTAAAAGACGAGACTGCGTTTTTGGAGTCGGAAAGTAATACCATTGCCGTTGTCAATAAATCCATAGGCAGCGTCGTCCAAGTCTTGGTCAGTAAGAAGCAAGATTTGAATTTAGGGGGTCTAGCCGGGATTTTATTTCCTTCGCAGCGCGAAGCTGAGCAAGCAATTCAAGGGAACGGCACTGGATTTGTCTTTCGTTCCGATGGCTTGATCATAACAAATTTCCATGTCATTGAAGGCATGGATTCGATTCATGTAATTTTACAAAATGGAAAGTCCTACGAAGCCTCTGTTATTGGTAGTGATAAGTTCAATGATTTAGCTGTAATCAAGATCGAAGCCGAAGGAGAGAAGTTGGTGCCTTTACCCTTAGCCGATAGCCGTTCTGTTCAAGTAGGTCAGAAGGCGATAGCGATTGGATGCCCTCTTGCATCGAGTAATTCAGCATTGGGCTTAAATCGATCGCCCACTGTTTCCGAAGGGATAGTCAGTGCGGTGGATCGTTCGTATCCCATTATTGCCAGCAACGGGAATGAATACACGATCGAAAACTTATTGCAAACCAGTGCCAATATTAACCAAGGAAGTTCAGGTGGACCTTTATTGAACTCGGCAGGGGAAGTCATCGGTGTTACCAGCGCTGGAATTCTATCTGCCGATGGGATTGGATTTGCGATTCCTTCCACAACCGTATATCAGGTTGCTACGGCAATATTGGAAGGGAAAAGTGTTGGAAAAGCGTTGCTTGGAGTCCAGTCTTTATCGTTAAACGTACTAAAAGAAAGTCTTGGAGAGGATTATCGTCTTTTAGGGTTACCTGTAGATAGCGGTTCCATGATTGTCGAAGTTACACCCGGTAGTGCTGCCGATAAAGCAGGACTCCAGGGGGCAACAGAAGAAGTTTTGGTAGGAGAAGATACTGTTTCGGTTGGCGGAGATATCATCATTCGGCTGAATGGAACGATTATCGTAGGAGACAATATTGTAACAGAGATTCGAAAGTACAGTCCTGGCGATGAAATTACCTTAACCGTTTTAAGGGGAGAAGAAACCTTGGAGATTGATGTGGTTTTAGGATCACTGACAGAATAATTGGAAAAGCCGTCCGAAAGGATGGCTTTTTAATAAAGGAAAATCTCAAACGGACTCGAAATGTTATAAGGTTTCGTTGAGAGGGGTGGTTCTTGATGTGGAGAAGATGGACGATTTTGATTTTTCTTACAGCCATTATTTTGGGTCATAAAGTAGCATTAGCAGCAATGGCGGATCCACAGATTAATGGAGATCAAACCGGGATCGTCATTGACGCCGAAAGCAAGGTTGTTTATTGGCAGAAAAATGGAGATCAAAAAGCTTATCCCGCGAGCACCACTAAGGTTTTGACGGCTCTAGTCGTTTTGGAAAACTGCGATCTTGACGAAATCGTACAGGTGAGCGACAATGCAATTGACAGTATTATTGGCAGTACCCTATGGTTGGAATATGGCGAAAAAAAGACGGTAGAGGACTTGTTACACGGTTTGCTTATGGTGTCGGCGAACGATGCAGCAGTTGCTTTAGCGGAACACGTCAGTGGTAGTGTTGAAGCATTTTCTGAAAAAATGAATGAAAAGGCTCTTTCTTTAGGAGCCACTCATAGTCATTTTGTGAATCCGCATGGATTACACGAAGCTCAGCATTATTCTACAGCGAGAGACATGGCAATTATTTTCAGCGCTGCTATGAATAATCCGGATTTCATTCGTATCGCTAATACTCAGTCCTATGCTATGTCGTGGCACGGAAAAACGGAAGATAGAGTCATATATCATGCCACTCTTCAAGCATTACCCTACCCATGGGTAATAGCCAACAAAAACGGCTACACCGATGAAGCAGGTCAAACCCTGGTATATGGGGCGGAAAAAGGAGAGACACGCTTTGTTGCAGTCTTAATGGGATGTAGTGATATTTGGAATGAAATGGACCGACTCCTGATTGCAGTCAGGGACTCTTTAGAGAGTACAATTTTGATTGAACGTAATAGCATATTATCATTTGGGGAGCAGACTTGGAAAATTTCTGATGATGTTGAGATTGCGCATATTGGATCTACTAAAGTTGGTGAAAACCTGTTGATCCGTTTAGAACCGGAACAGAAGCAGATTTCGCTGTTAAAAGACGAAGTTGTTTTGTCGAGAGGGGATAGCCTTCTTGAAGAAAACCAGGTAATTCCCTGGTATCTGCAGGATTACATCAACTGGTTACCACTCCTCGTAATACCGTTTTGGTGGCTCTATTTTATCACTTTCTATCGTGTACGTACACGAAGAAAGTCAAGAAAGGGGGAGAGACCTTGAAATCAAGAGGCTGGTTACTAATTATCTTAATTCTACTCGCACAGGGATGTCAGCCGGTTTCAGATTCCCCCAAAACTGTCATTACAGAAACAGAAATGAAGGAAACTATCGAGTCCCCATTCGATCTTTATCTTCCTGCCCAGAGCCCGAAAGAAGGCACACCTTATATCTATTATAAATTGTTTAGTAATGGTACGCGATACTGGTATTATCCCATGACCGGAACAACAACAGGGAACTTGCCATTACATGTCCAAGCTTTGAATCAAACCCTTCTTTCTATTTGTTCAGCCTTAGATTTGCAACCTATTACTACTGATACTGTTCACATCGACCAAAATACAGCAGAGCTCAATCTTCCTGATTCATTTACTTTGGGATTGCCCTCTCTCAATGCAGTTCGAAGTGTTGGGGATGCTTTAGTGATGACCCTGACCGAATTTTCATCCATTGAAAAAGTCCAATTTTTGATTGATGGAAAAAACAGCAACTTTTTGTCGCGCAACAGTGCACAATATGAAATCAATTTACCAGTCACGAGACCTCAATGGCCTAATGAAGAAACGTTGAAACAAGAGAACAAAGCAGTCGTTTATTGGCGGATCCCCGAAACTGAGCATCTAATTCCTTTAACAATCCGGCTGCAACATTCCGATGATTTGAGTTCTCAAGCACTTGAAATTCTACTACAAGGTCCGCAAAATTATGCACCTACATTCTGGGCGTCGACCTTGATAACCGGACAAGATTCTGATCAAAGTTTCCCGCTCAATAGTTTTTCAGTTCATAATAATATTGCGTACTTGGATTTAAACTGTGATTCCAGTATTATCGATTGCAGTGACCAGCGTTCTTCCGTTGCTTTTCGTGCAATCGTACAAACCTTAACCGAATTTTCAGAAATTGAGAAAGTTCAATTTTTGTTTCAAGGTAAACGAGAGGCAGTGGTTAATGGAACGATGAATCTAGGTGATCCAATTCAGCGATCGCTAATCCTAAATCAAGATCTAAAAATTACCCCGTGAGGCGAAATATTCCTTTGGTGAAAATTTTCAGAACTCGAAGAAAAGGGTAGACAGTTTGGGATTGAAGATGTATAATTTTGTTATCAAGTGATAGGAGTGAGTACTATGGAAAATAATATGAACGTATCCGAATACGTAGCCGAATTAGAATGGTTGCTACGGCATGTGAGTGCTGTTATCCGTAAACGCGGCCGTGAAATCTTGGCGGATTTTAACATTACACCGCCTCAGTTGACCGCATTACAGGTTTTGCAACGAAATGGAAATATAACGATAGGCGAATTAGGGGAAAAAATGTACTTGGCATATAGTACAGCTACAGATTTGATTGATCGTATGGAACGGAATGAATTAGTTCAAAGGATTCGGGACAGCAACGACCGCCGGGTGGTTCGTTTACAAATTTTACCAAAAGGTGAAATCTTAGTCGATGAAGTGATTGCCAGAAGAAAGCAATACTTAGCAGGAATTTTAATTGAAGTCAATGAAGAAGATCGAATTCATCTGGTAGAATCTTTGAAGCGCTTAGATGAGATCATGAAAGCCGATGTGGAGTAGATTGTATTATGAGAATTGATCGTCGAAAAGAACAAGAACTGCGCCCAGTTTTCTTAAAAACTGGGTTTAATCGTTATGCAGAAGGCTCAGTGGAGATTCATTGTGGACAAACAATTGTTCATGTAACGGCAACCGTTGAGGAACGTGTCCCGCCTTTCATACGTGGCACCGGTAAGGGTTGGGTCACAGCTGAATATAATATGCTCCCAAGGGCAACAGAAACCAGAAACCAACGAGAAGGCCGAGGAGCCGGTGGAATCGGTGGACGAACTCATGAAATCCAGCGTCTGATTGGTAGATCATTGAGAGCGGTAATGGATTTAGAAAAACTCGGTGAAAGAACCATCACTTTAGATTGTGATGTTTTACAAGCCGATGGCGGAACGAGAACAGCTTCTATTACGGCAGCTTGGGTTGCTTTAGTATTAGCGTGTCAACACTTGAGAAATCAAGGCTTAATCTCAAAAAGTCCGATTCGTGACCAGTTGGCTGCGGTGAGTGTGGGGTTGGTCCGCAATCAAGTGCTGTTGGATCTTTGTTATCAGGAGGATGCAGCAGCTGAAGTAGACATGAATGTGGTGATGACCGGAGAAGGGGCTTTTGTGGAAGTGCAAGCAACGGGAGAAGAAGCTACGTTTCAAAGAGAACAACTCGACCTCATGCTAACTACTGCTGAAATCGGAATAAAAAATCTATTTCAATTACAGAATGCGGCGCTAAAAGAAGCGAATACCTCTTGGAGTAAATAACGATGTTGAGAAAAATTATATTGGCAACCAGCAACCAAGGTAAAGTGGCAGAGTTCAAAGGTTTGGTGAAGCATTTACCGATCAGTTTGCAGACCTCTAAGGAGATTGGCTATACTCAGGAGATTGAAGAAAATGGCAGTAGCTTTGCTGAGAACGCTTGCATTAAAGCGGAGGCTTTAGCGAATTTCAGTGGGGAATGGGCAATAGCAGATGATTCGGGTGTGGTCGTTCCTTATTTGAAGGGGGAACCGGGTATTTTTTCTGCTCGTTATGCGGGAGAATTGGCAACGGATGCTGAAAATAATCAACTCCTTCTGAGCAAACTTGAACAGGTTTGTTTTGAACAGCGAAAAGCTTTTTTTGTTTCAGAAATCGCTCTAGCACGACCTGGCCATCCTACAGAGGTTTTCAGAGGAGAGTGCAACGGTTATATTTTAACCGAACCTAAGGGTCAAGCGGGTTTTGGGTATGATCCTCTCTTTTGGGTTCCAGAATTCGAAATGACCTATGCTGAACTTCCTATGGATTTGAAAAATAGAATCAGTCATCGAGGGAAGGCTATGAGAAATTGTTCCTTTAGGTTAGAAGAACTTCTTACCAAGTGATTCTTTTTTACGAACCATAAAACACTAAAAAAACCCCAAAAAAATTTCAGGTTGTGGGTTTACAAATCTTCATCTCTATGTTATATTATGTTGGCACGCGAAGCCAAGGACAAAATCCCCGGCTCGGGAGCAAAAGAGTCCGACGAATTCGTTTCGGGACGTAGCGCAGTTTGGTAGCGCGTCTGGCTTGGGACCAGAAGGCCGGGGGTTCGAATCCCTCCGTCCCGACCAAAGTCGATGCGTTGGACACGGAATGAGCGCCTGTAGCTCAGGGGATAGAGCAACGGACTTCTAATCCGTGTGCCGTAGGTTCGATTCCTACCAGGCGCGCCAGATTAATGGTGGGTGTAGCTCAGTTGGTTAGAGCACTAGATTGTGGCTCTAGGGGTCGTGGGTTCGAATCCCGTCATCCACCCCATTTATTATGCGCCCGTAGCTCAGCTGGATAGAGTAACAGGCTACGAACTTGGTGGTCGCAGGTTCGAATCCTGCCGGGCGCGCCAAACCTGCTTTCCTAAAGAAAGCAGGTTTACTTTTTTATATCGATTAAACACGCACCAAGCTCAATGGAACGGTGCGTGTTTTCCGTACTACAGCTTAAACTTAATTCATTATTAATTAAAAAATAAAATAAAAAGGATATTTATAAAATGCTGTCGAATTCTCGTTTAGAGTGGAAAAGGAGGTTCAACAGTGCTTGCAAAAACGTTTGGTATTTGTTTACGAGGGTTGGAAGGAATTCTAATCGAAATTGAAGTAGATGTCTTAAGTCGGGGATTGCCTCGATTCGATATTGTTGGCTTACCGGACACTTCTCTCAGAGAAGCGAAAGACCGCATGAGATTATCTTTTGAGAATTCGGGCTTAAGTTTTCCTAGACACCATATTGTAGCAAACCTAGCTCCGGCAAATCTTAAAAAGGAAGGACCGGGCTTAGATTTACCCCTAGCGGTTGCGATTATGGCCGGTCAAGGGGCTTTTTCCAACCCGTTTTTTGAAGATACCATTTTTATTGGCGAAATCGGATTAGATGGGCGCATTCGTGAAGTTCAAGGAGTGCTACCCATGGTCATTAGCGCCCGTAAATTAGGAATAAAAAAAGCCATTGTTCCGGTGGGAAATGGGCCTGAAGCAGCATTGGTCGAAGATATGTCTGTGTTTAGTTTTCACTCTCTTGGAGATTTGGCAGGCTACTTATCGGGGGAAGAAAATGCTGCACCAATATCAACACATCAATGTATCAAACCTCTTGAGGTCAATCATGATTATTCAGAAGTAAAAGGACAACAAAGTGCGAAAAGAGCAATGGAGATTGCGGCTGCGGGAGGACACAATTTGTTACTGGTAGGTTCACCAGGCAGTGGAAAAACGATGTTGGCGAAGTGCATGCCCACTATTTTACCTCATATGAATATGCAAGAGTCCTTAGAAGTCACACAAATTTATAGCATTAGCGGTCAATTACAAAGCTTTGAACAGCTGATCAAGCAACGACCTTTTCGCTCCCCACATCACTCGATTAGTAATGCAGGATTAGTGGGGGGAGGTAGAAACCCACAACCCGGCGAAATCAGTCTTGCACACAATGGAGTGCTATTCTTGGACGAACTACCGGAATTTCGAAAAGAAGTTTTAGAGTTAATGCGTCAGCCTATGGAAGACGGTCAACTTACGATAGCTCGTGCAATCGGCTCTTTTTCCTTTCCGTCGCGATTCATGTTATTGGCAGCCATGAATCCTTGTCCTTGCGGATATTATGGAGATCTACAACGACCCTGTACCTGTTCTGCATTATCCATCCAAAAATACCGAAATCGCATTTCGGGTCCCTTGTTAGATCGTATTGACCTGCATGTGGATGTGCCTAGATTAAGTTACCGAGAGATGGTAGAACCCGGTAGATCGGAATCTTCGTATTTGATTCGTACGCGTGTGGAAAACGCAAGAGAGCGGCAACGAGTTCGCTTCAAAACGTATGCTTTACTCAACAATGCTGCAATGCAATCCAAACAAATCAAGCTATTTTGCACATTGTCGCCGGAGAGCCAAGCTTTACTGAATTTAGCTTTTCGTAAGCAAAAATGGAGCGCACGTGCCTATGATCGAATCTTAAAAGTTTCCAGAACCATTGCAGACTTAGCAGAAGCAGACGAGATTCTGCCGGCTCATTTGGCAGAAGCCATTGGCTACCGTGGCTTGGATCAAAAATACTTTACATAAGGAGAATCAGTATGGCCTTATATGCGATTTCGGATTTGCATCTTTCTTTCCAATCAAAGAAACCCATGGATGTGTTTGGGGAGTCGTGGAAAAACCATCACGAAAAAATTGAGAAATCTTGGCGAACTATGATTCTCCCGGAAGATACAATCTTGATTCCGGGGGACCTTTCGTGGGCGATGCGCTTATCTGAAGCGATTGATGATTTTGAATTCCTACATTCTTTGCCAGGTAAGAAAATTATTGGGCGGGGAAATCATGACTATTATTGGCATTCTCATCAAAAGATGGTCGATTTTTTACCGAAAGATATTATACCAATAGATCGTCGGGTTATTGAACTAGAAAACCGTATACTGGTTTCAACCAAAGGTTGGCTGTGTCCCGGTGCGTCGTCCTATGTTACCTCCCAAGATGAAAAATATTATCGCTTAGAAGCGCAAAGACTTGAGATGGTTTTAGAGAAAGCGAAAGAGTGCGACAAAGAGCTCATTTCAATGCTTCATTTTCCACCGATGAACGAAAAAAACGAGGAATCGTTATTTACAGATTTGTTAGAGGAGTATGGTGTTCGCTTGTGTATCTTTGGACATCTGCATGGACAAGGACTAAAAAACAAATACGATTTTAAGCAAAATGGAGTTCAGTACCAGCTAGTTTCGGCAGATTATCTTGAATTTGCACCGTTATTGCTGGATCCTTTGCTGGATTGAAGGTCATTTGTAATGATGACGATAGAAACAAAATATCTTCTCGCCTCGTTGCAATCGTTACCCGGTTTCGGGAAAACGAGAATCAATAAACTGCTATCTTATTTTGAGACTCCTCAGCAAACTTGGCAAGCCGGACCGAAAGTGTGGAGAGAAGTGCTCTCACTTTCAGAAAAAACTTGGTTGGAAATAGAAAAAGGGTATCAAGAAAATCTTCCGGAGATCTTAGAACAAGAGTTTCAAAAACGTCATATTTCAGTCCTAGTTGAGGAAGATGAGGATTATCCTCACCTTTTGAAGGAAATCGAACAATCTCCTCTTTGCCTTTTTGTGAAAGGATACTACCAAAGTAGTAAGCCTTGTGTAGCTGTTGTTGGCTCGCGAGCTGCTACCCACTATGGAAAGAGTGTTACCAGTTGTTTAGCAGAAGGGCTGTCAGACTGTGGTTTCATCGTTGTTAGTGGTCTAGCAAAAGGAATTGATGCTTGTGCTCACCGAGGTGCTTTAAAAAAAGGGAATACTTATGCGGTGCTGGGTTCCGGTCATGATTTTGTTTATCCCAAAGAAAACGAAAAACTCGCTTCAGAGATTCAGGAGAATGGTGCAATTTTCAGCGAATATTTCTATGCAGTTCCGCCACAAGCTGGTTTTTTCCCCTCCCGGAACCGAATCATTTCCGGAATGTCGGTCGCAACTCTTGTTGTTGAAGCCAAAGAAACCAGTGGATCTCTGATTACAGCTAATTTTGCATTGGAGCAAGGCCGTGAAGTCTTTGCAGTTCCGGGTAATATTTTTTCCGAAAATAGCAAAGGCTGCCATGATCTTATCCGTCAAGGAGCAAAATTAGTCAGCTCGATCGAAGACATACTTGACGAGTTTCAATATTTACCGATTCGAAAAAAAGATGTCAGAAGTGAACCCAAGGATGAAATCCAATTAACAATTATGCAGCAGAAGATTCTTGCTGTATTAGAGGTTGAATTTAGACATTTAGATGAACTTGCTGCCGAATTATCAATGCCAATAGGCAGTTTATTGGCAGAATTAACGCAGCTGGAATTATTGGGACTTGCCAAAGGACATCCAGGCGGTTATTATAATAAGGAAACTCTGTGATTATATCAGAAATCGCAGAGATATCGGAATGAAGTGAGATGATACTATATGGCAGATACTCTGATCATTGTTGAATCACCGGCAAAAGCAAAAACAATCGGACGCTTTCTCTCTAATCGATATCAAGTGAAAGCAACCATGGGGCATGTACGTGACTTACCTAAGAGCCAATTTGGAATCGATGTAGAAAATAATTATCAACCTAAATATATTACGATTCGTGGAAAAGGCGAACTTCTTAAAGAGCTGAAGGCAGCTGCTAAGAAGGCCAAAAGAGTTTTCTTAGCTACAGACCCAGATCGCGAAGGAGAAGCGATTTCCTGGCATTTGGCTGGTGTATTAGGAATTGATCCGAATCAAGATTGCCGAATCGAGTTTCATGAAATTACTGAAAAGGCGGTTAAAGAAGCGTTACAGCATCCACGCCCAATCGATTTATGCTACGTTGATGCTCAACAAGCCAGGCGGGTTTTAGATCGAATCGTTGGATATCAATTAAGTCCTTTGTTGTGGAGAAAACTCCGTTACGGTCTTAGTGCCGGTCGTGTACAATCGGTTGCTGTTGCCATTATCATGGATCGAGAGCAGGAAATCACCGCATTTATTCCGGAAGAATATTGGTCTCTTGAAGTTCATTGTAACCGGGAAGTTCATGGAATTCGTGCAAAATTAGTCGAAGTGCAGGGTGAAAAGCCAAAACTTACCTGTCAAGATGATGTACAACATTTAATTGAAACGTTAGAACCTCTATGTGAGGTCGTTTCCTATAAAAAGGGGGTACGACAACGACAACCCTCCGCACCTTTTACTACCAGCACCTTACAACAGGAAGCATCACGAAAACTGGGCTTTACAGCTCGCAAGACGATGATGTTAGCTCAACAGCTTTATGAGGGTATCGAACTTGGTCCAGAAGGCCCGATAGGTCTAGTTACTTATATTCGTACCGATTCCACGGCAATTTCAGACTCCGCATTTGAGAGTGCTCAGGGGTTTATATCTAACACGTACGGAACCGAGTATTCAATAGCGAACAAACGTGTCTATTCAAGTAAAAAAGGTGCACAGGAAGCACATGAAGCGATACGACCAACCGATGTGTATCGTAAACCAGAACAAATGAGCACTTTTCTCAGTCGAGATCAATTGAAATTATATCGCCTTATTTGGGAAAGATTTGTTTCCAGCCAAGCCGCTGCGGCGCAATATGATTATGTCATTGCCGACCTGAAGAATTCAGATGCAATTTTTCGATTAAATGGCTCGGTTTTATCGTTTGCCGGCTTTCTGATCATCATGAAAAATGAAGAAGATGAGGTTGAAGATAATTTGGGATTCCTTCCCCAATTAGAGATTGGCCAAAAAATCCCTGCTGGAGAATGGGTTCCTGAACAGCATTTTACTCAAGCACCCGCACGATACAACGAGGCGTTACTGATCAAAACCATGGAGGAACTGGGGATCGGTAGACCTTCTACGTATGCTCCAACGATTGAGACCATTATAAAAAGAGGATACGTTGAGCGCAAAGAGAAACGCTTTTTCCCCACGGAATTAGGTTCTGCAGTTACCGAGATGTTGAGAGAATATTTCGCTTCTGTCATTGATACCGACTTCACAGCATCTTTAGAAAGCAAGCTTGATCAAGTTGAAGAAGGCGATCTACCCTGGACGGAGGCTATTGATGACTTTTATCATCCTTTTTCGGCGCAATTGGAAGAGGCAGAGAAGAATATTCCTGTTCAGGAAATAGAAGATGAAGTGACCGATGAGATTTGTGAGCTATGTGGACGCAACATGGTGATTAAAAGAGGACGGTTTGGCTCTTTCTTGGCGTGCCCAGGCTATCCCGAATGTAAAAACACCAAAAACATTGTGGTTTCCTTAGATATCCCTTGCCCTTTATGTAAAGTCGGACAATTAATTGAAAGAAGAAGTCGAAAGGGAAGATCCTTCACAGGCTGCAGTCGGTATCCCGAATGCCAATACGTTTCTTGGGATAAACCAGTCAAAAAGGTATGCCCAGTTTGTGGAAACCTTGGCATGACTCAGAAGATCCTGCGCAAAAAGGGTTTGATTCTTTATCACTGTATACAACCCAATTGTGAAGGGACGTTGGAAGAAGCACTGGAAGATGCGAATGAGGATGGCGAAGCATAATGAATAGAGTTCACATTGTTGGGGGCGGATTGGCAGGCTCAGAGGCAGCTTATCAGATTGCCAAACGAGGTTACTCGGTTGTGTTGCACGAGATGCGTCCCGTTGTTGCTTCTCCAGCTCATCATACAGAGCAGTTGGCGGAACTGGTTTGCAGCAATTCTTTGAAATCAAATCAAAGAGAAAATGCTGCCGGACTCTTAAAAGAAGAAATGCGTGAATTGGATTCACTGATCATTTCGGTTGCCGATCAGACGCGGGTTCCCGCCGGTCAAGCCTTGGCAGTAGATCGAGAAGCATTCTCCAAACAGATTACCAAGAAAATTTCGGAAATGAGCAATATAACGATTTTGAGAGAAGAAGTGACAGAGATTCCCGATTCCAGACAAGATCTTTGGATTGTGGCAAGTGGACCATTAACTTCTGCGAAATTACTTGAATCGTTACAACGAAAATTAGGGGAGCCCTATTTACATTTTTTTGATGCGGCAGCTCCTTTGGTTACTGTGGATTCTTTAGATATGAGCAAGATATATCGCGCTTCTCGTTATGATAAAGGAGACGCCGATTATCTTAATTGTCCTTTTCAGAAGCACGAATACGAGATCTTTTGGCAATCTCTTATTGAAGCAGAGCAAAGTCCTTTGCACGAATTTGAAAAGGGGAGTTTTTTCGAAGGGTGCATCCCAGTTGAAGAGCTTGCAAGACGAGGTAAAGAAACATTAGCTTTTGGACCTTTGAAACCCATTGGGCTCCGGGATCCCATTACCGGAATAACCCCTTATGCGGTTATGCAATTGCGACAAGATAATGTAGCCGGTAATCTTTATGGGTTAGTTGGCTTTCAAACCAATCTAAAATTTTCTGAGCAGAAACGCGTTTTTAGTCTCATACCGGGTCTGAAAAATGCCGAGTTTGTGCGCTATGGTGTTATGCACCGGAATGCTTTTATCAATTCTCCAAAACTTCTTAAACCAACGATGCAATTGAAGGAGAACGATGCGGTGTTTTTTGCCGGTCAATTATCGGGAGTGGAAGGTTACATTGAATCCGCCGCGACAGGCCTAATTTGCGGAATTAATTGTGCTCGAATACTGGACAATCAAGATACAATAATACCACCAAAGGAAACGATGTTGGGGTCGTTGATGCACTACATCACGCATGCAGATGAAAAAAGCTTTCAACCTATGAATGCAGTATTCGGTATCGTTCCTCCTCTCGAAAAGCCAATTAGAAATAAGCAACAACGCTATCAGGCTTATAGTATTCGAGCATTGGAATCGATTAGAGCCTGGAAAGACTGTCTTGAATAGAAACACAAAACATCGATAAATAACTCTTGCCAAAGCGAACAATCATTGTTATAATGGAGAACGGTGTTATTACACACGATACCGGACACTACGATCGGTGCTTTGAAAGAAGTGATCCGAGTGGATGATGGATCGGAGGAAAAAACAAAAGGAAGGGAGGAGGTGACACCATGTCTGTCATTTCCATGAAACAATTACTCGAGGCTGGTGTTCATTTTGGTCATCAAACACGTCGTTGGAACCCCAAAATGGCACCCTACATCTTCACGGAACGCAACGGAATTTATATTATCGATTTGCAGAAAACCGTGAAAAAAATCGAACAAGCGTATGCCTTTATTCGTTCTGTTTCAGAACAAGGAGGAACCGTTTTGTTTGTAGGCACCAAGAAACAAGCGCAGGAAGCCATGGTAGAAGAATCAGAGCGTTGTGGCATGTATTATGTCAACCAACGCTGGTTGGGAGGAACTTTAACCAATTTCCAAACCATCCAAAAGAGGATTCGCCGCTTGCAGGAACTTCGTGCTATGGAGTCCAACGGTACTTTCGAAGTGCTTCCCAAAAAGGAAGTCATCACGTTACGCCATGAAATGGAAAAACTCGAAAAGTTCTTGGGTGGCATCAGTGAAATGACCCGCGTTCCAGATGCTTTATTCGTTATCGATCCACGCAAAGAAAAGAATGCTATCAGCGAAGCAAAGCGTTTAGGAATTCCGGTTGTTGCTATTGTCGATACCAACTGTGATCCTGACGAAATTGACTACGTCATTCCCGGAAACGATGATGCGATTCGTGCTGTGAAGTTATTAGCTTCCAAAATGGCCGATGCCATTATTGAAGGGCGCCAAGGCGAAGACTCAGCTGAATAATTCAAAAAATGGGGAATCGACCCGCAGGGAATCACCCCTTCGGACCGATTCCTTTTCTAAAAATAAAGGAGTGAACTCAATGATTTCTGCAGCATCCGTAAAAGAATTACGCGAAAGAACCAGTGCCGGTATGATGGACTGTAAACGTGCCCTTGAAGCTTGTGAAGGCGATATGGAAAAAGCAATTGAGTATTTAAGAGAGAAAGGCTTAGCCGCCGCCGCAAAAAAAGCGGGTCGTGTTGCGAAGCAAGGTTTGATTGTCGGTAAAGTTCAAGGTAAACAGGCTTCTTTGTTAGAAGTAAATTGCGAAACTGATTTCGTTGCCAAAAATGATGATTTTCAATTGTGGGTCAACGAGCTTGCGCTCTTGATCATTGAAAAGCAAATCACTCAAGTTGAGGATTTGTTGAATCTTCCTTATGCACAAGGCACTGTACAAAGTGAATTGACCAACAAGATTGCTACCATTGGAGAAAATATGGGGATTCGTAGATTAGCATACTACGATGTTGAACCAACATCCGTTCTTGATTTATACATTCATGGTGGTGGTAAAATTGGTGTATTGATTGAGTTGTCCTTAAGTGATGCTCAATTCGAAAACAATGAACAAGTGAAAGAATTGATCCATGATTTGGCGTTGCAAATTGCTGCGGGTCGTGCTCAATTTATCTCTTCTGAAGAAGTACCAGCCGAAGTGATTGCGAAAGAACGCGAGATTTATTTGGCACAGGCAATTAATGAAGGCAAGCCGGCAAACATTGCTGAACGTATGGTCGAAGGACGTATTCGTAAATATTACGAAGAGATTTGCTTACTTCACCAAGCCTTTGTAAAAGATACCGACTTAACGATTGCCAAATTGTTAGTTAAAGTTGGTAAGGAAGTTGGATGTAGTATTTCTGTGAAATCCTTTACTCGTTTTGAAATTGGAGAAGGGTTTGAAGCTACCGAAGGCGAAAATGAATAATGTATTCCAAAAGGAACATCAATGATGTTCCTTTTGAATTAAACGGGAGGTGTTGTGTTTGCAACCAAAATATCGCCGAATCGTTTTAAAACTTTCTGGAGAGGCTTTGGCCGGTGATCCTAAAGATCGGGATAAGAAATTCGGATATGATTCTCAAACTTTGGCAGACATTGTCGCTCAAGTAAAAGAAATATCTGAAATGGGTGTAGAAGTCGCATTGGTGGTTGGTGGAGGGAACATATGGCGCGGAATAAAAGGTAGCCAGACCTTGGGAATTGACCGTGCTACTGCGGATTATATGGGTATGTTAGCCACTGTTATGAATGCCATGGCCTTACAAGGGGCGTTGGAATCCGTAGGAGTTGTTACCAGAGTGCAAACAGCAATTGAAATGCGCGAAGTTGCAGAACCGTATATTCGAAGAAGAGCTATACGGCATTTAGAAAAAGGGCGAGTCGTAATTTTTGCAGCTGGTACGGGGAACCCTTATTTTACAACGGATACCGTCGCAGCATTGCGAGCGGCTGAAATTGATGCAGAAATCGTTTTAAAAGCGACCGGTGAGGTGGACGGGGTTTACTCCTCCGATCCTAAACTGGATACCCTAGAAAAAAAGGCAATTAAATATGATTCCATTACCTACCAGGAAATCCTAAATCAAGGACTAAAAGCCATGGATTCTACGGCGATTTCTCTTTGCATGGACAACAATATCCCCATTATTGTATTCAATTTGTCACAACCCGGGAATGTTAAAAGAGCCGTTCTCGGTGAAAAAATCGGAACTTACATAGGAGGAGATAAGCAATGAAAGACTATTTGGCCAGAATTGAAGATCGTATGGAAAAGACCATCGCAGTGTTGAAAAAGGATCTTGTCTCCATTCGTGCCGGACGTGCACACCCCGGTTTGCTTGATAAAATTACAGTTGAGTATTATGGTGTCCCCACTCCAATAGCACAGATCGGGAGCATTGCCTGCCCCGATGCAAGAAGCATTGTGATTCAACCATGGGATAAAAACATGATCAAAGCTATTGAAAAGTCTATTTTGACTTCTGATTTAGGGTTAAACCCATCTAACGATGGCATTGTTGTTCGCTTAACAATTCCAGCTCTGAACGAACAAAGACGTAAAGAGCTATGCAAGATGGTTGACAAAAAAGGTGAAGAAGCGAAAGTTGCACTTCGCAATATCCGAAGAGATGCGAATGATGAAGCAAAAAAAATGGAAAAAGCTAAAGAGTTTACTGAAGATGACAGTAAACAGGCTCAAGAAGAATGTCAAAAGATTACCGATCGATTTATCAAAGAAGTTGACGTTGTAATCAGCGCCAAGGAAAAGGATATCATGGCAGTATAATTGAAGAGATCTCCATCTGCCGGGTGTGAGTTTATGCTTGCATCCCGGCAGTACTGCTATTTTTGGGATATTACAATGATGGGGTGAACCAAAATGAATGGCTTGAAGGAGAGCATTGTTCCTCAACATGTTGCTTTTATTATGGATGGCAATGGCAGATGGGCTCAGCAAAGACTGATGCCTCGAACAGTCGGTCATCAGGCCGGGATGGAAGCAATGCGAAAGGTAATACGCAAATCAGGTTCCTTAGGAATAAAAGTCGTAACATTCTATACATTTTCCACTGAAAACTGGAAAAGGAGTCAACAAGAGGTTGATTTCTTGATGCGACTTCCCATAGAGTTTATCGATCGGGACTTACCTGAAATGATGGCCAATCAATCCAAGCTCGTCATAAGTGGAAAAGCAGAAGGTGTACCCGAAAACACAATGAAATCAATTTTGCGGGGAGTAGAAGCGACCAAAGATAATCAAGGATTGATTATAAATTTAGCCTTTAATTATGGTGGCCGTGATGAAATCATTCGAGCAATTCAAAAGATTCTTCCGGACATTCAGTCTTCCAAAGTGGATTCGAAGACCCTTGATGAAGCGTTGTTTCATTCATACTTAGATCAACCGCTGATACCGGATCCGGATCTAATCATTCGGACTGGTGGAGAACAAAGGTTATCGAATTTTTTGTTGTGGGAATCGGCTTATGCGGAATTGTACTTCGCAAAAGAGTATTGGCCCGATATGAACGAAAACCTCCTGGATAAAATACTTCATGAATATGCAGGTAGAAATCGAAGATTTGGTGGCGTTTATTCTTAAGCCATTGAGGAGGAACCGTCATGTTTCAACGAACGGTGACAATTTTTGTGTGGGCGCCGATTTTTTTAGCGTTTCTTTTCCTTGGCTCATGGCCTCTTAGTATTTTCTTTATCGGTATTGTTCTCTTGGCCGCAAATGAATTGAAGAACATGGTTGAGCCGAAAGGAATACAAATTGATCTTCCTGCGATTGCTTTTTTGGTCTGTGGGACTTTTTTTACACAACCGTTAGCAGAAAGAAATTTGATTTGGCTATTTTTTGGCTTTCTTGTTTATCTATTAGCAAAGAAGGTCTTGTTATTCCCGTCGTTTTCCTTAAATAGCTTAGCTATGAACTGCTTCGTAGCTCTTTATATCATACCTCCGTTTTGGTTTGCTTATTATTTAAGATCGGGTCAAGACGGGCTGGCGTGGATTCTTATTGTCTGTTTATTGACATGGTCGTATGATATATTCGCATATTTATCGGGATATTTTTTAGGGAAGAACCATCCCTTTCCGGAAATCAGCCCCAATAAAAGTGCGGAAGGAATTATTGGTGGGTTAGCCGGGGCAGTTATTGTTATGCTGCTTATGGGTGTAGTAATGCAGCGTTCTCTTTTACATTTTTCAATCCTGGGACTTTTGGGGGGGTTGACAGCACAAATTGGAGATTTAGTAGAATCTTCTTTAAAAAGAGAGTATACAATCAAGGATTCCGGCACACTTTTACCGGGCCACGGTGGGGTTTTAGATCGTTTTGATTCTTGGATTTTAGTTGTCTTTGTTGTAATTTTGTTTCAGAGACATGTTTTTTAGAGAGGTTAATGAGTGGGATTATGATGAAACGTATTACGATTTTTGGATCTACAGGATCTATTGGTACTCAAACTTTGTCGGTTGCCGAACAATTTCCTAATCAAATCAAAATTGTTGGCTTGTGTGCCGGTAGAAATTTGAGATTATTATCACAGCAAATTAAGCAATGGAACCCAAGTTATGTTGTTGTCTCACAAGAAGAAGATGCTCTAGAGCTACAGAGACAATTTCCTGCAGTGGAAGTTTCATGGGGAGAAGACGCTCGTAAAGAACTGGCAAGAATCCCGGTTGATACGGTCGTCATGGCGCTCATTGGTTTTGTTGGGTTACTTCCCATTGTTGAAGCTTTGAAAGAAGGGCAAAGAGTCGCTTTAGCCAATAAAGAACCGATTATTGCGGCTGGAGCACTGTTTGAAGGGTTGATTCGTGAATATGGCGGTCAAATTTTTCCCGTTGATAGCGAGCACTCTGCAATTTTTCAAGCATTACATGGTAGCCTAGCGGAAGTCGAAAAGGTGATACTTACGGCTTCAGGCGGCCCGTTTTACCATACGCCCATGAAAGACCTTTCTCTTGTCACCGTTGCAGAAGCTATTAACCATCCAAAATGGAAGATGGGTAAGAAGTTGTCGGTTGATTCAGCGACGCTTATGAATAAGGGATTAGAAGTAATAGAAGCTCGCTGGCTGTTTCAATTGGAGCCGGATCAACTCGAGGTTGTCATTCATCCGCAGAGCATCGTTCACGGCATGGTTCAGTATATCGATGGATCGCTGATGGCGCACATGGGATTTCCCGATATGCGGATGCCGATTACGTATGCGATATCGTATCCACAACGCTGGCCTTTGTCGCTTCCTCGGTTGAATTGGCGAGAAATTTCTGGACTTCAATTTGAGTCCCCGGATTACGATCGTTTCCCTGCTTTAAAAAATGCATTAGAAGTCAATCGTCAAGGGGGAATCTTACCTGCAGTCATGAGTGCTGCAAATGAGATCGCAGTGGAGTCCTTTTTGTCTGGAATGATTCGTTTCGATGAAATTATTTCCATTGTTTTACAAGTATTAGAGAACACCGTTCAAAAACCGGTGACTGATGTAAATTCGGTTCTTGAAGCGGATTTTCGAGCTCGACATCAAGCGAGAAAGTTGATTCTGCTTGATTCAGGGAAATGAGGTACCATAATGGCTATATCGATTCTATTTGCGGTTTTGGGTTTTGGCTTTTTGATCGTTATTCACGAAGCAGGACATTTTTTGATTGCTCGGGCTTTTAAGATTGAAGCCGATGAATTTTCGATTGGAATGGGTCCTAAATTGGTATCAAAACCGTGGGGAAGAACACTATTTTCATTGAGGGCTTTTCCGATCGGGGCGTTTGTGATGTTCGCTGATCCCGGGGAGAGTGACACAGAGACAGCAGAAGGAATTCATACAGAAAATCCATATCTAAATTCACCTGCTTGGAAGCGGTTTTTTATCTCGCTGGCAGGACCTTTTTTTAACTTTTTCCTTGCTACTTTGGTCCTAATAACACTTGCGTTTTTTACAGGTATTCCCTCCAATACTCCCTTAATCGGGGGCGTTATGCCCGATGGCGTAGCGGAAGAGGCAGGAATCGAAATTGGAGATATAATCGTTTCTATCAATGGGAACGAAATCTCTTATTGGAGTGATATAACAGAGCATGTTGCGCCGGCGTCGGGTCGAGAAATCACAGTTGTTGTAGAACGAAATGGAAATTTATTGAGTTTTACGATGATTCCTCAAGAGAATGCTGAAGGCCGCGGGGTCATCGGTGTAGGGGGAAGTGTCCAGCAATTTATGCTCTTTGGGAGTGTTTTAGAAGGTTTTCGTCAAACTTGGACTTTCATTTCTGAAACTGTAAAAGGATTTGCAAGTTTATTTCAAAAAGATGCTCTTGACAGCTTTATTGGTCCAATCGGTATTGTTTCTGTTACCGGTCAAGTTGCGCAGACTGGGTTTGCAAACTTTGTCTGGTTTTTAGCATATTTAAGTATCAACTTAGGAGTTGTTAATCTTTTACCGATACCAGCGCTCGATGGCGGTAGGGTGGTTTTTCTACTACTTGAAATGATTCGAGGTAAAAAGATGAATGAAAAACTAGAATCGACGATTAGTAGTATCGGATTTGCACTTATTTTTGGCCTCATATTACTGGTTTCTATGAGGGATATTTTTCAATTGCGTTGAACTAGAGGGGAGCGTTCTACATGAGTGGTAAGACACATAAGATTCGAGTGGGTGAGCTAAATATCGGTGGAGGAGCCCCGGTTGTTGTTCAGTCCATGTGTGATACCGATACACGAGATGTCGATACGACCGTAGCGCAAATTTTGCGCCTAGAACACGCCGGTTGTGAACTGATACGCGTTGCAGTACCAGACCAAGAAGCGGCAGATGCATTAGGAAAAATCAAAAAGCAGATTCACATACCCTTAGTAGCCGATATTCATTTTGATTATCGTTTGGCCCTGACAGCTTTGAAGAATGGTATCGATAAATTGAGAATCAATCCCGGAAACATTGGTTCTGAAGAACGTATAAAACTGGTAGTAGACGAGGCAAAAAGCCGAGGGGTACCGATTCGAATCGGTGTCAATGGAGGTTCTTTAGAAAAAAGGATATTATCGAAATATGGAAGACCTTGTGCAGAAGCGATGGTGGAGAGTGCGATTGATCATGTGAAAATCCTAGAAAGATTGCAGTTTGAATCTATCTTGGTTTCAGTAAAAGCAAGCAATGTTGTAGAAACCATTGCTGCATATCGTCTTTTATCAAAGCAAATTCAATACCCACTTCATCTCGGAATCACGGAGGCAGGACCTCCTGGGACGGGGATCGTACGATCAGCGGTGGGAATGGGTGTTCTTTTAGCAGAAGGGATTGGGGATACCCTACGAGTCTCTTTGAGTGGAGATCCGCTTGAGGAAGTTCATGTGGCATGGCAAATACTGAAAAGCTTAGACTTGAGGAATCAAGGCGTTAACCTCATTTCATGCCCGACCTGCGGTCGCAGAAAAGGTGATGTATATAAAATTTCTGCCGAAGTTGAGAAGAGGTTAAGAGATTATCAGGGACCCCCAATAACAGTTGCGGTCATGGGCTGCGAGGTCAATGGTCCCTCTGAGGCAAAACATGCCGACGTAGGGTTAGCATTTGGGGTGAATCAGGCGTTGTTGTTTGTCAATGGCGAAATTATTGCAAAGATTTCACCGGAGCAGTATATAGATGCATTATTTGAGCAAATTGAACGAATTCAACAAGAGAAAACCAAGCATTCTTTGTAATAGGGTGCCTTTCCCGATTAAAATCTTGAAACTACTTGCTTTTTTTCATTTGTTATGGTAAAATATTTGTTGATAGTCGAGAGTGGGTCTGCCCACTCTCTCTTATTTGTCGAAAGGGGATCTGTATGAAGCCTGGTCTAGATAAAGCAAAGAAAATTGCCGCTCGATTAACCGAACAACTTGGATATGAGTTATATCAAGTGGAATTGGTCAGGGAAAACGGCAACAGTATTTTACGCATTACGATCGATCATCCAAATGGAATCCAACATGATGACTGTGAAAAATTCAGCCGGGCAATAGATCCGATCTTGGATTTAGAAGACCCGATCCCCCATAGTTATTATCTTGAAGTTTCATCACCGGGTATTTTTCGTGAACTTAGGTCTGAACAGGATTTTTCACGCTTCCAAGGATCTCTCGTCAAAGTACTTTGTAACAAAGCTGTTGATGAACTGAAAAGCCATCGCGGATATCTTACAACCTTTAATGAACATGAAATCACATTGACTTGGGAAAGCAACGAACAAAAAATCCCTCGTTCTTTGATTAAGAAAATACATTTAGATATCCTGTAAGAGGAGTCCCACTGGGATAAAGGAGTATTTTAATATGAATATGGAATTCATAGAAGCGTTAAGTGCAGTAGCCAGAGAAAAAAATATCTCTGAAGAAATGCTTTTTCATACAATAGAACAGGCTTTGGTATCCGCTTACAAGCGTAATTTTAATAACGCTACCAATGTCAGAATCAGTATCAATAACACAACCGGTGAAATCAGTGTTTTTGCACGAAAAACCATAGTTTCTGAAATGAAAGATCATAAAAATGAAGAGCTTCTTGAAACAGCAAAGCTCATGAATCCCAATTATCAAGTTGGTGATGTGATTGAAACAGAAATCACGCCCAGAGATTTTGGCAGAATAGCTGCTCAGACAGCCAAGCAAGTCGTAGTTCAACGTCTTCGAGAGGCTGAAAGAGGACTCGTCTATGACCAGTATGTTGAAAGAGAAGGGGAAATCCTTGGTGGAATGATCCAACGCTTTGAACACAAAAATATTATTGTTGAGCTTGATAATCAAGTTGAAGCCTTATTACCTACCAGTGAGCAGGTTTTGGGAGAGGATTACGCTTTAGGTCAGCGCATGAATTTTTTCGTGGTTGAAGTCAAGCGTTCTCCGAAAGGGCCACAAATCATTGCTTCGCGTTCCCATCCGGGTTTACTCCGGAGGTTGTTTGAATTAGAAGTTCCTGAGTTGTATGATGGTACCATCGAAATGAAATCTGTGGCAAGAGAAGCAGGCCAAAGATCAAAAGTAGCGGTGTATTCCAAAGATCATAATGTCGATCCGGTAGGAGCATGTGTCGGCCCAAAAGGAGCACGTGTCCAAGCAGTTGTCAATGAGTTAAAAGGCGAGAAAATAGACATTGTTCATTTTTCGACGGAGCCAGCAGAATATGTTGCCAATGCACTGAGTCCTGCCAAAACGATTTCAGTCACCATGAATGACGATGGAAAATCTGCTAGAGTCGTAGTACCGGATTATCAGCTCTCATTAGCCATTGGAAAAGAAGGTCAAAATGCTCGTCTGGCAGCAAAATTGACTAATTTTAAAATAGACATTCGAAGTGAGAGTCAGTCAAATATGGAGACTGCAGTGGAAATCGAGAAATAGGTGATGATATGAAAGCACGGAAAATCCCCTTGAGGATGTGTGTAGGCTGTCAGGAAATGTTCGAAAAACGAAATCTGATTCGTTTAGTTCGCACGCCTGAGGGCGAAGTTCTTTTTGACCCGACCGGGAAAAAAGCAGGACGAGGTGTTTATTGCTGTCGAAAACCAGAATGCCTGAGCACCGCAATCAAAGCAAAAAGAATCCAAAAAGCGTTTAAGTGCGAAATCCCGGCTCATGTGTTTTCTAGGCTTACAGAAGAATTAAATCTTTTTGCCGATGAAATAAAACCCGATAAAGAGATAACGGAGGAGTTAACCAATCATTAATAGAAAAAGAAAAACATTGCAGCAAAGTACCGATATTTCGGTAAGGAGGGGTCAAATCTACAACAAAAGTGGTCAGTTTTTTACCGAAATTTGGAGGTGGCTCAATGGATAAAATTACCGTCAGTGATCTGGCAAAACAACTAAAGGTATCAAGCAAGTTAATCAGTAGCCTATTATCCGCTTTAGACATCACAGATGTTACCAACGACACAGTCGTTGATGCACCTGTTGTAAAGGCGGTATCTGATGTTGTACTTCGAGAAAAAGCCAAAAAAGCAGCAGCGAAAGCCAAGCGGGAAGAAATGGGAGCAACTGCTACGGCACCACGTCCTGTTACACCTGCCGTTCCCTCTACAAATACCCAGGGTTCTACTCCGGTTTCAACCCCCACGGCAACATATCGGAACCAGCCTACCGGTGGAAATCGCCCCGATGGCGTAAGACCTCAAACCGGCAATCGTCCCCCTTACAGTGGACAAAATCAAGACAGGAGACCCTATCCTCCTCGTCAGGGTGATAACAATGCTCGTCCACAGGCAACCTATCAGGATCGTCGTCCCTATCCTCCTCGTCAGGGGGGGGCTCCTACACCAAATCAACAGGGGACAACCGGGCAACAGAACCCGAACGGTCAACAGGGGCAACGACCACCGTACCAACCAAGACCGCAGTATCCTCAACAAGATCGCAGACCGTATCCTCCGAGACAACCGGGAGATTCTTCTCAACCTCGTCCGCAAGGGAATTATCCGCAAGGAAATCGTTCCAGCGGTCCTCGAACAGGAGCACCTGCAGGTCCCAGAGCCGATGGTAGAACTTCCAGACCTGTAGGGAATCGTCCGGCAGTTGTTCCGCCACCACCTACAGTGGTACAACCGGCAACAAGTGGCAATAAAATGGTCAAGAAGGACCGTAAATATTCTGATGAACGCTATCGCACTCAGGATCGTATGTTTTCATCGGAAGGTGAAACCGTGGGACGCGGACCCAGACCCTCGAACAAAGGCAGAAAGAATTATAAAAACAAACCACAAGAGAAAATCATTAACACACAGACACCTACTCACATTGAGTTAGGTGGTAGTGTAACGGTCAAAGGGCTGTCTGATTTGTTGAAAACCGATGTTGCTTCTGTCATCAAGAAATTGATGCAAGCCGGTATCATGGCAGCAATGAATCAAGAAGTAGATCTGGATACCGCAACTTTAATTGCCCAGGAATTTGGTAGTACGGTTGTGGCTCCCAAAGAAGCCTTTAACCCAGAAACTATAATTGAAGATGTTGAAGATTCGGAAGAAAATTTAGTACCCCGTGCTCCTGTGGTCACGGTCATGGGACACGTAGACCATGGTAAGACTTCGTTACTCGATGCAATTCGCTCCAGTAATGTAGCGGCAAAAGAAGCAGGAGGGATTACCCAACATATCGGTGCTCATACTACTGAGATTAAAGGTAAAAAAATCACATTCTTAGATACCCCCGGTCATGCAGCATTTACTTCCATGAGAGCTCGTGGTGCTCAAGTGACCGATATTGCCGTCTTAGTGGTTGCTGCGGATGACGGTGTTATGCCACAGACCATTGAAGCAATCAATCATGCCAAAAATGCAAATGTTCCTATTATCGTAGCGATCAATAAAATCGATCGTCCCAATGCTCAACCTGAACGCGTCAAACAAGAATTGACTGAGTATTCCCTCATAGCTGAGGAATGGGGCGGAGACACCATGATGGTCAATGTTTCTGCACTCAAGCATGAAGGAATCGATCAATTGTTGGAAAGTATTATAGTTTTGGCAGAAATTATGGAACTGAAAGCGAATCCGAATCGTAAAGCTGTAGGGACTGTAATTGAAGCCAAACTCGATAAGGGACGCGGTCCGGTTGCCAGTGTTTTAGTTCACAAAGGAACTTTGAATATTGGTGATATCATGATCGTTGGTCGTACTTTTGGTAAAGTACGAGCCATGATCGATGACAAGGGACGCAGACTCAAAAAAGCCGGTCCTAGTACTCCGGTTGAGGTCGTTGGACTCAACGACGTTCCAGATTCCAGCGATACATTCTTTGTTGTTGATGATGAAAGACAAGCTCGACAATTAGCAGAAACCAGAGCTTCTAATCAAAAACTCGAAGAACAGCAAAAATCAAGCCGTATCACTTTGGAGGATTTATTCAGTCAAATGACTACCGGCGAAGTGAAAGATTTGAATTTGATTTTAAAAGCAGATGTCCATGGTTCGGTAGAAGCCATCAAATCTTCATTAGAGAGATTGACGACAGCTGAAATCAGAGTTAACATCATCCATACCGGTGTTGGCGCGATTTCAGAAACCGATGTCATGTTGGCCAGTGCTTCAAACGCAATTATCATTGGCTTTAACATTCGACCCGATCAAAATGCTGCCAAAGAAGCAGAATTGCAGAATGTAGATATCCGCACATACCGAATTATTTATGAAATTGTGGACGATGTGGAAGCGGCGATGAAGGGTCTATTAACACCGGTTATGAAAGAATCTGTCATCGGACATGTTGAGATTCGCGAAGTGTTTAAAATCTCACGTGTAGGAAGTATTGCAGGTTGTTACGTTACCGATGGTAAAGTGACTCGAAACTCTATAGTTCGTGTCATTCGAGATGGAACTGTTGTTCACGAAGGACCCATCGAATCTTTACGCAGAATCAAAGATGATGTGCGTGAAGTCGCAACGGGTTATGAATGCGGAATTATGTTACAGCGCTTCAATGATATCAAAATTGGTGATCGTTTCGAAATCTATGTAAAAGAAGAAGTGAAGAGAACCGAATTATAGGTCTTATTGAGAGGCCGAGGAGGAAATCTATGAAACAGAGAGCTTTACGAATCGCTCAGATGATCAAAGAAGTAGTAGGCGAATTGTTACTGACTGAGTTGAGAGATCCTCGCATTGGGTTCGTTAGTATATCTGATGTTGAGGTCAGCGGTGATTTAAGGACTGTAAAAATCTTTATCAGCGCAATGGGTAGTGAGGCAGAAAAAAAGGCCTCCTTAGCAGGATTAGAGAGTGCAAAAGGGTTAATCCGATCAAGTATTGGCAAAGCAATCAGTCTTCGATATACGCCCGATGTTGTTCTGATTGCAGACGAGTCGATTGCACGAGGTTCTGAACTCATCGACCTAATGTCCAAGGTCAATACCAAGGAAAAACAGTCTTAAATGAGACCAGTACATTTTGTGAGGTGGTTCCTATGAACAACCGATTAAGTGCAAAAGAGGCGGCAGGGATTTTTTCCCGGTCGCCTTTGTTTTCGTTGATCTATCATCAAAACCCCGATGGAGATTGCTTAGGAAGTTGCTTAGCTCTGTATTATTGGTTAAAAAAAGGTGGTAAGCAAGTAGAAATCATCGATGACCAAGGATTGATACCCAAAGCGTATCAAAAGGAGTTCATCGGACTTCCCATCGTTACCAGTGATAAGGCATCAAATAAAAGTTTGTTAGTGTTATTGGATTGTGCAGAAGGGAAAAGAACCACAATTCAGGAACCGGACAAATTTTTCGCTACGCGTGAAGTGTTGGTAATCGATCATCATCGAAGTGCCGAGAAGACAGTTTTTTCAGCCTGGATACAGACTAATGCAGCGGCAACAGGAGAGATGTTAGCGGAACTATTTCATGAAATTCCGGAATGGAAAAATGACGCGAGTTCCCGTTTTTGCTTTATGGCGATTGCTTCCGATACAAATTTCTTTCGATATTCAAATACAACCAGGAAAACATTGCACACCGCAGCCGATCTTGATCAAGATCCTTCAGAAATTGATCAATCCTATTTCCAAAATGCTACTTTGGTCGATACGATCTTATTAGGAACGGTTTTGCAGCGCACCTCATTAGAAAAAAATATTTTATATACCTGGATAACCGCAGAGGAATTTCACGCCTTGCAAGTGAACGAGAAATCATCGGAAATTCTGGAGCATTTACAGAAAATTCATGGAGAACATCTCATTCTACTATTTAAAGAGGTCGCGGATGAGCGCTGGCGAGTTTCTCTACGACAAAAGGGCCTAAAAGTAGATTTGTCACATTTTGCCGAGAAATTTGCCGGCGGTGGGCACAGGGATGCTGCCGCTTTTGCAATTCGTGGGTCATGGGAACACGTGAAAAAAACAGTTTTTTCCGCATGGAAGGGAGCTTATGACGCATGATTCATGGTATCATAAACTTATGGAAGCCCGAAGGACCGACTTCTCATGATATGGTTGCAAAACTTCGAAAAATTGTAGGTCAGAAACGAATTGGGCACACCGGAACTCTCGACCCCATGGCGAGTGGAATTTTACCGTTGTGCTTTGGCGATGCCACAAGATTAGCTGAGTATTTTACAAACCAAATCAAAGAGTATAGGCTTACGCTAAAATTTGGGTATGAGTCTGATACGTACGATCGGACCGGAATCCTACAACCTGGGCCAAAAGCCAGCATTGACAAATATTCTTTTAAAATAATGTTACAGTCTATGGAGGGCGAATCCGAGCAAATACCTCCTATGCATTCAGCCATCTCGATAAATGGCACTCGCCTTTATGAACTAGCAAGAAAAGGGATAGAAGTTGAGCGAAACCCTCGGAAAATTCAAATCTTTGAAATCGAGATTTTGAATGATCTCCCAGAAGTCATTCAAACAGAGACGCTTTTGGAGTTGAGAGTTCAATGTAGTAAAGGCACCTATATTCGGTCCTTTTGTCATGACTTGGGAAACAGAGTCGGTTGCGGTGCGGTTTTAATGGAACTCGAGCGTACCAGTAATGGATTCTTCAAAAAGGAAAATAGTGTAACACTTGAAGAGATAGAACAGTCTATGCATAAGAACACAGAGGACAAGATTCTATTTTCTCTTAAGCCTGATCATTTAGAATTGCCTGCAATCGATATCGATGAACAACAGTATCAAGAATTAAATCATGGAAGAATTATTTTCCTTCCTAATACAAAATTAGGTTCTGAAGTAGTATTGTTTCACGGCTCTCGGTTGCTAGGAATCGGAAACGCAGAGCTTTTTGAGCTGGGAAGCTTGATTAAGCCAAAGAAAATGTTAGCAAACCCTTTGCAATTAGAAGTTGAATAAAATTCCTAGAATGGGTGATACAATGAAAACATACCATGATCTAACGAGATTACCGGCAGAAAAAAGAATAATAGCGCTGGGTAATTTCGACGGAGTTCATCGCGGACATCAGCCGATTATTGAACACGCTGTAAAAAAGGCAAGGGAGCTCGAAGCTGAAGCGGCGGTGTTTTTATTCGACCCCCATCCTATGGAACGCATCTTTCCCCAACGACAATACCATCTCTTGACCACTCCTTTGCAAAGAGGAGCAATTTTAAAGGACTTGGGTATCGATAGTTTGATTTTGGTGGATTTCACAGATGAGATGATGCATATGGAACCGCTAACTTTCGTGCAAGAGATTCTTATCAACGCCTGTGGTGCAATAGGATTGTCGGTAGGCTATGATTATAGTTTTGGCTTTCAAGGACAGGGTACAGTTTCGTTATTGCAAGAATTTCTCCAACAAAAAAACCTTCTTTTAAGCGTCCAGCCCGTGGTAGAATATTTAGGTATGCCCGTCTCAAGCACACGTATCAGGCAGGCGATTAATGTTGGTGACATAGCTTTGGTAAATGAACTATTGGGAAGAGAGCACCAAGTATCCGCTCGCTTCTTTTTACAGCCCTGTGGAAGTTATCGGGTTGAAGTGTGGCCCAATTTAATGATTCCTAAAACCGGAAGGTTTCGCGTTGAATGGGGTTCTGAAAAATGGGGATTTCACAAAGGAGAGCTTATTTCAATCGATCCCGGTGTATTTCGATTGCTTTGTGAACAACGAGTTCCTCAAGATCGTTGGCTTACTTTACGATTCCTCTCGAATACTACTTTGCAAAAAGCTTGATTTCGCAAGCCTTTTCTGTTAAAATAAACATTACAGTATTCCCTATGGCTAGGTTCCGAGGCTCCTCCAGCCGGTTACTTGGCTCTAGGGTGATTGAAATAAGGAGGATATTATGATTACAAAAGAATTGAAGACCGAACTTATCCAGAAGTACCAAATGCACGAAGGAGATACAGGATCTCCAGAAGTACAAATTGCGATTTTGACCGAAAGAATCAGTCAACTAACCGAGCATTTGAAGATTCACAAGAAAGATCATCATTCTCGCCGTGGACTGTTCCTTATGATTGGTCAACGCCGTGGACTTTTAGACTATCTGAAAAAGATCGATATCGAACGATACCGCACCGTCATTGCTCAATTGAATATTCGCCGTTAATGTTGAAGATTGCGTCATATTCATGGCGCAATCTTTTTTAGCTTTCATCTCCTTTTCAAGCCGAGAAGGAATTACAAACTTGAAAATAGAACTTAGTATAGTTGAAAAAAATAATAAAAAGACAATCATCAGGAGGTATGTATGATTCATCAAGTAAAGCGAGAAATCGCTGGCAGAACCCTAAAAATCGAAACTGGCAGACTCGCCAAGCAAGCAAATGGTGCCGTTTTGGTATCCTATGGAGATACCGTAGTTTTAGTAACTGCCTGTGCTTCTAAAGCACCGAGAGCGGGAATTGATTTTTTCCCCTTAACTGTAGACTACGAAGAGCGTCTATATGCCGTTGGTAGAATACCGGGATCTTGGGCAAGAAGAGAAGGCAGAGCTTCTGAGAAAGCGACTCTGTCTGCTCGTGTTACCGACCGAGCCCTTAGACCATTATTTCCCGATGGATTTCGCAATGATGTTCAAATTGTTGTTACGGTTTTGAGCGTTGAGCAAGACAATCCGCCTGAAGTGGCCGCTATCATTGGCGCTTCCACTGCGCTTTGTATTTCCGGAATTCCATTTATGGGACCAATCGCCAGTGTCCTAGTTGGCTACAATGGTCAAGAATTGCTTCTCAACCCCACTAGAGATCAAGCAAAAGACAGCATTTTACATCTACAGGTAGCTGCTACTAAAGAAGCTATTAACATGGTAGAAGCAGGAGCCAAAGAAGTTTCCGAAGAAGTGATGCTTGATGCATTAGCTCTCGGACACGAAGCAATACGTGAAATTATTGCAATGGAAGAAGAATTGATTGCTCTAGCAAAAAAAGAACCAATGCAAGCTGCCTTATTCCGGGTTCCTGAGCAAATTGCGAACGAAGCAAAAGCGCTCGCTTTGGAGCCTATGTTGAAGGCGGCTTCCTCTGAAGAAAAGTTGGCCAGAGAAGAAGCGATTTCGGCTGTTAACGCAGAAGTTAAAGCAAAGTTATTGGTCAATTATCCTGAAAATGAAAAAGAAATCGACGAAGCACTCCACGAAGTGCTAAAAGTCGTTGTTAGAGAAATGATTTTATCCGGGATTCGTCCCGATGGTCGATCGGCTACCGAGATTCGCCCAATTTCTGTTGAAGCGGGTGTTTTGACGCGGACTCACGGAAGCGGTTTATTCACTCGCGGTCAAACTCAAGTTCTTACGATTGCAACATTAGGCGCTTTAGGCGATGTGCAAACCTTAGATGGGTTGACCGAGGAAGATACCAAACGCTACATGCATCATTATAACTTCCCACCTTACAGTGTGGGTGAAACTCGTCCGATGCGTGGTCCGAGTCGTCGAGATATTGGTCATGGCGCCCTGGCGGAACGAGCTTTGGAACCGATGTTACCCGATGAAGAAACATTCCCTTACACCTTGCGCTTGGTTTCAGAAGTCTTAGAATCCAATGGGTCAAGTTCAATGGCTAGCGTATGCGGGTCAACCTTAGCTCTTATGGATGCCGGTGTCCCGATTAAAGCCCCTGTAGCAGGGATTGCAATGGGACTGATTAAAGAAGGCGACCGTATCGCCATTTTGACCGATATTCAGGGCATGGAAGATCACTTAGGAGATATGGACTTTAAAGTAGCCGGTACTGCAAATGGTATCAATGCACTACAAATGGATATTAAAATTTCTGGCTTGGACATGGACATCATGAAACGAGCTTTGGCTCAAGCGAAAGAAGGCCGTTTGTTCATTCTCAATAAAATGACAGAAGTTTTGCCGGAAGCTCGAAAAGAAATGTCTCCTTATGCACCGCGTATCATCTCTACCAAAATCGATGTCGACAAGATTCGTGATGTCATTGGACCTGGAGGTAAGGTCATCCAAAAAATCATTGCAGAGACCGGTGTCAAAATCGATGTGGAACAAGATGGCAGAATTTTCATATCAGTTCCGGGATTACAATACGAAATGGGCTTAAAAGCTCTTCACATTATCGAAGGAATCACCAAAGAAGTTGAAGTTGGTACGGTTTATCTTGGAAAAGTAACCAGAGTTGAGAAATATGGCGCTTTCGTTGAGGTTTTACCGGGTAAAGAAGGCTTAGTCCATGTGTCTCAGTTAGCGATGGAAAGAGTGAATCTACCGGAAGATGTGGTTTCAGTAGGAGACGAAATTCTAGTCAAAGTCACTGAAATTGATAAACAGGGAAGAATCAATCTGTCGCGTAAAGAAGTCATAAAAGACGATCTTGCCAAATAATCTTTCGGGGACTGTCAAATTGACAGTCCCTTTTTATAAAAAAAGGTCAGGGAGGTGAAGATATGCCACGAGGATTTGCTTGGATTAGAGAATATGAGAATAGGTCATCAGAGCTACCCAAAAGAAAGACATGGAGTAGTGCCGGTTATGATATTGCTTCAGTTGAGCATAAAATTATCGCTGCGGGTGAAACAACGTTATTAGCTACGGGTTTGAAGGCTTACATGGAACCCGACGAGGTTCTATTGCTTTTCATCCGTAGTAGTAAAGCGATCAAGAAGAACCTCATTCTGACCAATGGAGTTGGTGTAATTGATGCGGATTATTTTAATAATCCTTCAAATGAGGGGCATATTATGCTCGCAGTTACGAATATAGGAACCAAGGATGCTATCATCGAAGTTGGTGAAGAAGTGGCTCAAGGGGTATTTACCCATTATCTACTTACTTGTGAAGAAAACACCTCTGAAATGAGAATTGGTGGATTTGGATCGACAGACCCTAAAAATTTTTAATATAATACAGCGATAGAGGAGTCTCCCTCTACCGCTGTATTATATTAAAGAAATATATATTATTTGGTATAATCACTTCATGCTCTTGCTTTTAAGATTAAGAAGTAGTATGATAATCGTGTTCAATGAATACAATGAACACGAAACGAGGTGATACAATGAAAACTCTAAAGATACCTATGAACTCCTTTCATCCTTTGTTGGTGACTCGAAACCGTGGCAAGCAAGTCAAAGAAATGATCAATATTAGGCTTCAGGCAGAGGATGATTGGAGTATTCTTCTTTTAGATTTCTCAGATGTTCAGGTTTTAGATTATTCTTGGGCAGATGAGTGTATCGCAAAATTAACTGCGGAAGTGAATGCAGAACTCTATGGTCCCAAAGGAATCTTAATTACAAATTGTACCGATGACCAAGCGGAAAACATATCTGCAGCTCTACTGCAAAGGAACTTAACTCTCTTGCGCCAAATCGAATCAAATTGGGTGATTCTAGGTGAATTGAAAGAACCCTTGTTTAGTACTTTGACTTTACTAAATCAGAAAGAGAAAGTTACCGCACGAGACATTGCAGATTATTTTCAGTTAGCAATCAATACCGCCAGTAATCGTTTGAGCGAATTGTACAAACGTCATTTGGCACTTCGGCATGAAGAGATTATGCCAAATGGAGGAAAACAATTTATGTATCATAGTTTACTATTGGTTCTAAGGAATACAAATCAATAAAATTGGAAAGGAAAGATATAAATGGCAGGTACAAACGACAAACAAAAGGCGCTCGATGCAGCTTTGGCGGGTATCGAGAAACAATTTGGAAAAGGTTCGGTTATGAGAATGGGGGAAGCCCAAATAAAACTGAACATCGATGTTATTCCTACAGGTTCGTTAGCACTCGATATTGCTTTAGGCGTTGGCGGTGTCCCTCGCGGGCGCGTAATCGAAATTTATGGGCCTGAGTCTTCAGGAAAGACCACGTTAGCCTTACATATCATTGCAGAAGCGCAAAAGCTTGGGGGTACAGCTGCTTTTATCGATGCAGAGCATGCTCTAGATCCGGTATATGCTGAAAATTTAGGTGTAGTGATTGATAACCTAATTATCTCTCAACCCGATACCGGTGAACAAGCCTTAGAGATTACTGAAGCATTGGTGCGTAGCGGAGCTCTTGATGTCGTTGTTGTCGACTCAGTCGCTGCACTGGTTCCGCGTGCGGAAATCGACGGTGAAATGGGAGATTCCTTTATGGGCCTTCAGGCTCGATTAATGTCACAAGCTTTGCGAAAATTAGCTGGTGCTATTTCAAAATCCCATACGGTCGTAATCTTTATCAATCAAATTCGTGAAAAGATTGGAGTTATGTTTGGCAACCCCGAAACGACGACGGGGGGGCGTGCATTGAAATTCTATTCCAGTGTCCGAATGGATATTCGCAGAATCGAAAGCTTAAAGCAAGGTACAGAAGTTGTTGGAAATCGGACTCGGGTTAAAGTGGTTAAGAACAAAGTAGCTCCTCCTTTCAAACAAGCAGAGTTCGATATTATGTATGGCGTTGGCATTTCCCGAGAGGGTTCTGCACTTGATATGGCGATTGAATTAGATATTGTCAATAAGAGCGGTGCTTGGTTCTCTTACAATGGAGAGCGGTTGGGACAAGGTCGTGAAAATGTGAAAACCATGTTAAAGGACCATCCAGATCTAGTGAAGGAATTAGAAAATAAGATTCGCGAAGCGTACAAAGTAAATCACACCAAAATTTCTTCAGCGGATGATTCGGAGGAGGTTGAAGATGACGAATGAAAACGCCTGAAAACCAATGTCTAGAAAAGGCGATGCGTTTGTTGTCAAGAACCTCTCATTCAAAGCGGCGACTAAGAGAAAAGCTTAGCGCCGCTTATGATAGTACTATTGTTGATAGCACCATGACCCAACTAGAAGCGTTGGGCTTTTTGAGAGAAAAAGAAGAATGTTTAATTTGGCTGAATCATTATCTAAACAGCAAGAAAAGTAAAAAGGAGATTTTTTTTGCACTGCTGAAACGAGGTTTTGAAAAAGAGCTTATTTCAGAAGAACTCAATAACGTCAGTGACGAAAGAGAGGTCGAAATTGCAGTGCAACTGTTAAAAAAATCTGGAGTTACAAATTCAGAAAAAGCAAACGGTACAGAAAAAGCGATTGAGAAATTAGTTCGAAAAGGATTTTCGGTTCAGACCGTTCGATTAGCTCTGAAAACTTTCGATATTCGTGAGATTGAGTCTGATTTCTACGAAAATACAGATTCCTTATCTTGACGTAACCCCCGAAACAGGTTAAAATAGATAGACAGGAACAAAGTCTTCTGTACATCTGAACAACACTGATATTTTGAATAGAAGAAAATGTCACTGTTCATTGATAATTGAATAATCGGAGGTGTTACTTATTCTTACAAAAGTTTTAATTGGAGTAATCGCTTTGGTAGCCGGAGGGATTATCGGTTGGTTGATCGGTAAGACTTATAAAATAAAAACGGACGAAGCTCAATTGGGTTCTGCCAAAGAACAGGCAAAAACCATTTTAGAAAAGGCGATTAGAGACGCAGAAATTCAGAAAAAAGAAGCTCTTTTGGAAGCGAAAGAGGAAGTTCATCGATTACGGTCAGATCTTGAAAAAGAGATCAAAGAAAGACGTGTTGAACTTCAGCGATTAGAAAGAAGAACGATTCAGAAGGAAGAGGCCCTCGATAAAAAAATCGAAGGTATTGAGAAACAAGAAGAAGCCCTTCAGAAAAAAGATCAAGAAATTCAGCTTGTTCGTAAGCAAGCTGATGAATTATACCAGCAACAATTCTCCGAATTGGAACGAGTTTCAGCGATGAGTCAAGAGGAAGCGAAAACCTACCTCTTAAGTATCACAGAAGAAGCAGTTCAACAAGACATGTCCATATTAATCCGTAATTTGGAAGCTCAAGCGAAAGAAAAAGCAGATCGAAAAGCGCGTGAGATTATCAGTTTAGCCATACAACGCTGTGCTGCGGACCATGTTGCAGAAACCACGGTTTCTGTGGTCGAACTTCCTAATGATGAGATGAAAGGGCGAATTATTGGACGCGAAGGGCGAAATATTCGTACTTTAGAAACCTTGACCGGATTAGATTTGATCATTGACGATACCCCCGAGGCCGTGATTCTATCTGGGTTTGACCCTGTCCGTAGAGAAATCGGTCGAGTTGCTTTGACAAAACTAGTTCAAGACGGAAGAATCCATCCTGCAAGAATTGAAGAAGTTGTTGAAAAATCAATCCGTGAAGTTGACCAACGAATTGAGGAAGCCGGTGAAACTGCTACCTATGATGTAGGAGTGAACGGGCTACATCCTGAAATCATCAGACTTCTGGGAAGGTTACATTTTAGAACAAGTTATGGACAGAATGTATTGAAGCACTCCATGGAAGTTGCCTATTTGGCCTCAATGATGGCAGCAGAACTAGGCGCTGATGTGACATTGGCCAAACGAGCCGGTCTGCTCCATGACCTAGGTAAGGCAGTCGATCATGAAATCGAAGGTTCTCACGTCGCAATTGGTGTTGAAATCGCACGAAAATTCGGTGAGAGTCCTGATGTCCTCCATGCAATTGAAGCTCATCATGGGGATGTAGAAACTAAAACTGTCATCGCTTCGTTAGTGCAAGCAGCTGATGCAATTTCTGCTGCCAGACCGGGAGCGCGTCGTGAAACATTAGAAACCTATATAAAACGTTTACATAAACTCGAAGAGATCGCGAATGATTTTGAAGGGGTGGAACAAGCTTTTGCCATTCAAGCCGGAAGAGAAGTTCGCATTATGGTTAAGCCAGATCGAGTTGATGATGTTATGTCTTACAAGTTAGCCAGAGACATTGTCAAAAAGATCGAGGAAAATTTGGATTATCCGGGACAGATCAAGATTACTGTCATTCGTGAAACGCGTGCAGTAGATTACGCCAAGTAAAAATCCGAAAAGCAGCGTTTTCTCCTTGGGAGAACACGCTGCTTTTTCTATCAAAAAAAGGGTTCCGGACGGCGTATCGTGAACTTAAAAGGGAGAGGTGATAAGAAATGTACAAACAAACGGAACAGGCGCCTCTGGGAGCAGCGTTTCTAATTTCTGCAATGATGATTTACCCATCAATTTCAGCAATTTCCCTTGATACAGTTCATAAAACCATTACATTTGAGTTTGTATCACAACCAAAGGAAAAGGAATTTGACCAGACTGAAGGCTTTGAGAAAATCAAAAAAGGGATTCGCTTTTATCATCAGATTGAGCGAATCAAACCCTTTGTGTACGAAATCACCAATAAAGGAGATTCTTATCAAGACAAGCTTTTAATACGGCGTGATATGAAAACTCTAGTGCCAACAGAAATCAATTGTGTGGTCGATCTTTTCGAGCGTTATTGCTCCGACGAAGATGAATGGGACGAGATCCCTGAATTAAGTGTTGAACAATGGCATCATCATAGTCAGCTCTATGAAACGCTTTATCAATATGTGATTCAAGGGGAGTACCAATCCTTGCGTGCATTCCGTGATTTTGGAACCATTTACATTCATCAGATGAATCAAGGAATAAGTGGTGATTAAATAAATGAGAGTACTGATGATAGGAGATATTGTAGGATCAACCGGCTGTAGAGTTATTGAAACATTTCTTCCCAGAGTAAAAAAGTACTATCAAATTGATCAAGTTATTGCAAATGCTGAGAATGCCTGGCGGGGAAAAGGACTGAATCGGCAAACAGCAGATGATCTCTATTCAGGGGGAATCCATATTCTCACTTCCGGTAATCATATCTGGGATCAGCGAGAAATTTTTGATTTTATTGAGACCGAAGATCGCCTGATTCGACCGGCGAATTACCCCAAAGCTACTCCTGGTAGGGGATGGACTACAACATGGGCAGGGAGTTCTGGAATATGTTATGCTGTCATCAATCTCTTAGGTAGGGCTTTTATTTCTGAATTGGATTGTCCGTTCAGAACATTGGACCAGATTCTAGATGAAATTCCCAAAGAAGTTGTCATTCGTATTGTGGACTTCCATGCTGAAGCAACATCAGAAAAAATGGCAATTGCACATTACGCAAAGGGAAGGGTGTCCGCGGTTCTAGGGACCCACACCCACGTTCAAACAGCGGATGAGCAAATTTTGTTGGGAGGGACTGGATATATCTCCGATGTAGGCATGACCGGTGCCTTCCATTCCATATTAGGTGTTGAAACCGAAGCCGTACTGAATCGGTTCTTGACTCATTTACCAACAAGATTCAATCCTGCCGATGGGCCAGGCCAACTCGATGCAGTTGTATTGGATATAGAGGAACAAAGTGGAAAAACAATTAGTATTGAAAGAGTTCAATGGCGCGAATGAACTTTTGTCAATAAGCCATTCTCGTCTACTGATCCAAAATCAATCAAGCAGGCCAAAGTGGACTATTGCAAACAGCCATTTTTACTTGTTAGCAAAAAGAGACATAATGATAGAACGCGTTATTAAAGGGATTTCTGTAAAAAACAGAGAAATATTGAATTGTAACTTGTAACAATCGCATCTTTCAATCAAAAATTGGCTTAAGGAGGAAAATGTGGACTTATCGAATATCTATCTCGACAAAAAAAACGGTGTGCCACTTTACCTTCAGCTTTCCGAACAATTGAAGAGCATGATATTAAGCGGTGTTTTAGCAACCGGAGAACGTCTTGCTACGGAAAGAACCATGTCGGATAAACTGCAGGTCAGTCGTAACACCATCAGCTTAGCGTATTATGAATTAGAAAGTGAAGGACTTGTTATTTCGAGACAGGGTAGTGGAACTTATGTTGCCGACTTAGAAAGAAGATTACAGCAAATCGATCGAAGACAAGCTTTAATGAAGGCAATCGATCACGTCATCAAGGAAGCAGCAGACAACGGATATACCCTAGAGGAATTTACCAGTCTCTTTTCTGGATGCATACGCGAATGTCAAGGGCATTTTAAAAAAGTTCATCTGGTCTTCGTCGAATGTAATCATGAACAAGCAGATTATTTTTCGAAGGAAATCGAATTAGGTTCCGGTGTGACTGTAGAACCGATGCTTTTAGATGAAATGCATTCGAAACGAGAAAACTTGCTAAAAGCTGACTTGGTTGTAACTTCATTCTACCACTTAGATGAGGTCGTTGCATTTTTACCGGAAAGGCAAGATATCTTGGGCATTGCTCAAGATCCACAAGTCGATACCATTGTAAAAATCGCACGACTTTCTAAAAGCGAAAAAATCGGATTGATCTCTTCCAGTGATATTTTTGCAACCGATGTTATTCGATCGATCCAGAATTCTGGAATTCCCGGACTCAAATTTGCTCGTTCCACTTCCAGAAACCCCGAGGTACTAAAACAGCTTATCGATACCGTCGAAGTAGTCGTTGTATCGCCGGGAAGAAAAGAAGAAGTTGAAAAACTGACAGGTAGCAGACCCATTGAGATTATTGAATTTATTTATCGACCCGATATGGGCTCGATTAACCTATTGAAAAATGCGGTATTGCGTTTAAGGGATAAAGAAGACTAAAGGAGGAATTGTCATGGATAATAATCCAAAAAACCGAGTTGTCGTAATCAACGAGAAGTTTTGTAAGGGGTGTGGCATTTGTATCGCTTTTTGCCCCAAAAAAGCGCTGACGCCTCAGACTAACGGCAAACCGGTCTGGAACAATGAACTCTGCATTCGCTGCGGTTTGTGTGAATTACGCTGCCCAGACTTTGCAATCTATCTGGTACAGGAGGGAGAAACCAAATGAATAAACCAAAATTAATGCAAGGAAACGAAGCTTGTGTTGCCGGAGCTTTGGCTGCCGGAATCGGCTTCTATGCCGGATATCCGATTACTCCCTCGACTGAAATCGCAGAATTATTGGCGGAAGCTCTTCCAAAAAGAGGGGGATATTTCATCCAGATGGAAGACGAAATATCCAGTATGGGAGCTACGATCGGTGCCAGTTTGACTGGAAAAAAATCGATGACCGCAACCTCTGGTCCAGGATTCTCTTTGAAGCAAGAGAACTTGGGTTTTGCAGTTATGACAGAAGTACCCTGTGTTGTCGTGAACGTACAAAGAAGTGGGCCAAGCACCGGAGTGCCAACTGCTCCTTCTCAAGGTGATGTTATGCAAGCTCGTTGGGGAACGCACGGGGATCATGCAATTATTGCTTTATCACCTTCATCGGTTCGTGAGGCCTTCGATGTAACGGTGAGAGCGTTCAATCTTTCTGAAAAGTATCGTACCCCGGTTATTTTGCTCTTTGATGAGATTGTTGGTCACATGCGAGAGCGAATCGAAATTCCGGAAGCTGGTAGCTATGAAGTCATTGATCGTGCTAAGACAACATTACCTCCCTCTGAGTATTTACCATATGACGCTCCCATGGATGGAGTGGCACCTTTGGCGCCCTTTGGTACCGGTTATCGTTTCCATGTTACCGGATTGACCCATGATCGTACCGGTTTTGCTACCAGCAAACCGAAAGAAATCGATTATAAATTACGCCGATTGGTCACAAAGATTGAAATGAACCTGGATGATATTTTGCAATGGGAAACTTTAGGTTGCGATGATGCGGATATTATTATTGTTGCCTATGGTGGAACTGCACGTTCTGCAAAAGCCGCTATGGAAATGGCAAGAGAAAAAGGGTATAAAGTGGGATTGTTCAGACCTATTACAATATGGCCATTCCCTGAAGAACCCTTGAAAAAGATTTCTGCCGGAAAACGTGTAATTGTTGCTGAAATGAACCTCGGCCAAATCGCGTTAGAGGTTGAAAGGGTTTTAAGACAAGACATTGAAAAGGTCAATCGTGTGGACGGAGAACCGTTAACGCCGCAGGAAATTGTTGACCAAATTGAGGGGGTATAGCTATGAGTAACGGAAGAGAATTACTGCGCATCAATAAAATGCCTCATATTTGGTGTCCCGGATGCGGAAACGGTATCATTACTTCTCAGGTGCTTAGAGCCATTCAAGAGTTAGGGTTGGACCAAGATAAGATTGTGATCGTTTCCGGAATCGGCTGTTCCTCTCGTGCTCCTGGGTATCTCGATTTTTCTACTCTGCATACGACCCACGGAAGAGCTCTCGCATTTGCAACCGGTGTTAAGTATGCAAATCCCGAACTCACGGTAATTGTGTTAACCGGAGATGGAGATAGTGCAGCCATTGGTGGAAACCATTTAATCCATGCTAGCCGTAGAAACATTGATATTACCACCATTGTTTTCAACAACTCCATTTATGGTATGACAAGCGGTCAGTATTCTCCATTGACACCGACTGGCAGTTTAGCTACTACAGCACCTTACGGCAATATTGATCGTTCCTTTGATTTATGTGCTTTAGGTCAAGCTGCAGGAGCTACCTATGTTGCGCGTTCTACGACGTATCACACCAACCAGTTACGGGATTATATCAAAAAAGGAATTCAAAATAAAGGGTTTTCTTTAATCGAAGCAGTTACGCATTGCCCAACTTATTTTGGCCGCAAAAACAAAATCGGTGGACCGGTTGAAATGCTAAATTGGCAAAAAGATCATGCCGTAACACTAAAAGCTGCTGAAAAATTATCAGAAGAGGAAATGGCCGGTAAGTTTACAATCGGTGAGATTTATAACAAACCTGCTTTGGAATATTGCGAAGCGTACGCACAAGTGATTGCGAGTTCGGAGGGTAAGAAATAATGAAAAAGCAAACTGAAATTCGGTTAAGCGGTTCGGGTGGCCAAGGTATTATCACTGCTGGAATTATACTTGCGGAAGCCGCTTTGTATGATGGGCTAAATGCCTTGCAAAGTCAATCGTATGGACCGGAAGCACGAGGGGGTTCCAGTAAAGCTGAAGTAATCATTTCTGAATATGAGATCAATTATCCCAAGGTTACCAGTCCCGATATTCTGGTCTCATTAACTCAAGATTCCTATGATAAATATAAAGTTGGCGTGTCAGCTAAATCCATTGTTGTATTGGATGAATCAATCGAAGCAGATGTAGATGCCGAATACACAGTGTATCAAATACCAGTATTAGAGATCGCGAGAACCCAATTACGACCGGTAGTGGCGAATATTGTTACTTTAGGTGTTTTGCAAAAACTGACGCAATGTGTAACTTATGAATCCCTCGAAGCGGCAGTTTTGGATCGGGTTCCTAAGGGCACCGAAGCGTTAAACAAAAAAGCTTTAGCAGCAGGTGCAGAAGCAGCAACCAAGTTTATCCTCTAATTTATCCATCGTTATTGCAGGAAGAAAGCTTGGGATTTTCTTGCAATAATGAGTGCCCTCTCGGTTATCCGGGAGGGTAGCTTACGTTAAACAATACAATAAAGGAATCGGAGGCGACCTGTAGATGAATGACAGAGAAGAGATTCGAAACAAAGTTGAGAAATGGGAAAAAGGCATTGTAGCCAAAACGATTTCACGCTTTCCGGAAAGAAAGACCCCTTTCGTGAGTACATCGGGCTACGAAGTAAAAAGAGTTTATAGTCCTCTCGATGTTGAAGAAATGGATTATAACAGTGACCTAAGTTTGCCTGGAGAATATCCGTATACTCGTGGTGTGCAACCCACAATGTATCGTGGACGTTTTTGGACAATGCGACAATATGCCGGTTTTGCTTCTGCAGAAGAATCCAATGAGCGCTACAAATATTTGTTACAACAAGGGCAAACAGGGTTATCGGTCGCTTTTGACCTACCCACACAAATTGGTTATGATTCTGACCACCCCTTGTCTCAAGGTGAAGTGGGTAAGGTCGGTGTGGCGATTGATTCGTTAGCAGATATGGAGATTTTGTTTGACGGGATCCCATTGGATAAAGTTAGTACTTCGATGACCATCAATGCTCCTGCGGCAGTCCTTTTGGCTATGTATATTGCTGTTGCTGAAAAACAAGGTGTGTCCATAGAAAAATTAAGTGGAACGATTCAAAATGATATTTTGAAAGAATATATTGCACGAGGCACCTATATTTTCCCACCTAAACCTTCTATGAGATTGATCACCAATATTTTTGAATACTGCGCCAAAGAAGTGCCGGAATGGAACACGATTAGTATATCCGGTTACCACATCCGCGAAGCAGGCTCTAATGCAGCTCAGGAAATTGCTTTTACGATTGCCGATGGCATTGCCTATGTAGAAGCAGCAATTAAAGCAGGGTTGAACGTCGATGATTTCGCACCAAGACTGTCCTTTTTCTTTAACGCGCATAATGATTTATTTGAAGAAATCGCGAAATTCAGAGCTGCTCGTCGGTTGTGGGCTAAGGTCATGAAAGATCGTTTCCATGCAACCAACCCCAAATCAATGATGTTACGTTTCCACACTCAAACCGCAGGTTCCATGTTAACGGCTCAGCAACCGGATAATAACATTATTCGCGTTACATTACAGGCGTTAGCAGCAGTTTTAGGTGGAACCCAATCGCTACACACGAATTCGCGTGATGAAGCCCTTGCTTTACCAACGGAAGATGCAGTACGTATTGCTCTAAGAACTCAACAAATTATTGCTTATGAGAGTGGTGCGGGCGATACCATAGATCCGTTGGCGGGTTCCTATTACGTAGAAGCAATCACCAATACACTCGAAAAAACAGCAGAAGAGTATTTGAAGAAGATCGATGATCTGGGTGGAGCAGTGGTTGCGATTGAGCAGGGTTATATACAGCAAGAAATCCAAAATAGCGCTTATACCTGGCAACAGGAAATCGAGAAAGGCGAACGCATTGTGATTGGTGTCAATAAATTCACGATGAAAGAACCTTCTCCGAAGGGTTTGTTACGAGTGGATCCCAAAGTTGGAGCGATGCAGATGCAAAAGATTACGGAACTCAAAGCCAAACGTGATCAAAATGCAGTTGAAGAGGTTCTTGTGAAATTGAAATCGGCTGCAGAAACCGATGCCAATTTAATGCCCTTAATCCTCGAAGCGGTCAAAGCATATGCAACATTGGGCGAAATCTGTGATGTACTGCGTGACGTGTTTGGCGAATACCAAGCATCGGTATCAATATAAAAGGGGGAGACAAAATGTCAAATCCAATTCGAGTTTTAGTAGCAAAACCAGGACTAGACGGACACGACCGTGGAGCCAAAGTCATAGCTCGCGCCTTTAGGGATGCGGGTATGGAAGTGATCTATACCGGGTTACGTCAAACCCCAGAACAAATCGTTGAAACTGCCATTCAAGAAGACGTTGATATGATTGGTGTGTCCATCTTATCGGGAGCTCATAACCATCTTTTCCCCAAAATTATGGAATTGTTGAAGGAAAAGAATGCAACAGACATCAAGGTCATTGGTGGTGGCGTGATTCCGGATGAGGATATTCCTTTCTTAAAAGAACAAGGAGTACTTGAAATTTTTACACCGGGAACATCAACAGTGGATTGTGTAAATTTTGTCCGTCAGCATGTCCGGAAATAAGTTATCAAATAAAGAGCAGGGATTGCTTCATGGGTTACAGCAGCATGATAAACGTCAATTAGCAAAAGCCATAACATATGTTGAAAACAATTTTTTAGAATCAAGACCTTTTATGGGAGCTTTACATCAAGCCGTTTCTTTAGGCAGAAGCGATGTAATCGGAATTACCGGTCCACCTGGGGCGGGAAAAAGCACCTTAACCGGTAAGTTGATTCAGCATTTTCGCAAACTTGGAAAGGAAATTGGCGTTATCTTAATCGATCCTACTAGCCCTTTCAGTGGAGGAGCGATATTAGGAGATCGAATTCGAATGAGTGAAAGCTTTACGGATTCCGGGGTCTTCATTCGAAGTATGGGCTCCAGAGGACGTTTGGGAGGTCTGTCTGCCGCTACGCAAGATACAATCAAACTCATGGATGCCTATGGGTTCGATATCATCTTGGTTGAAACGGTTGGTATAGGTCAAGCTGAAACTGAAATCGTTCAGACTGCAGACCTGACAGTTGTGGTTTCCGTTCCGGGATTGGGTGATGATATTCAAATCAGTAAAGCCGGGATCATGGAAATCGGTGATCTCTTTGTGGTTAATAAAGCCGACAAAGAAGGAGCTGAGCGAGTCGTTACCGAAATAAACATGATGCTTGATTTAGCACCAAAAGGACAACTCCGACCCCCTGTCATCAAGACCGTTTCTACTAAGGGTACCGGAATCGATCTCTTGGCAGATGCTTTGAATCGAGTAAAAGAACAATCCATAACCAGTGGTAAGTGGAAAAAACAAAGAGAAGAGCGCTTGTGGAAAGAACTCGAAAGTAATGTTGAGGCACAATGGAATCAAATTCTGATCAGCAGTTCGTTATATCGTAAACGTGAGACCCTGTTGAATGAATTATCAGAAGGAAAGACCAATGCGTATTCATTAGCACTCTCCATTCTAAAAGAATTGGAACTTCCATCGGTTCATGGTATGAGAAAAGGAGTTTATGCAATGTTACAAAAAATCGATCATCTTGGAATTGCTGTCAAAGATCTTGCACAGGCAACGAAATTTTATCAGGAAGTCTTGGGTTTAGAATTAAAGGGGACCGAAGTTGTAGAAGAGCAAATGGTCACTGTAGCAATGTTAAAAATCGGGGAGAGCAAAATCGAACTTTTGGAACCAACTTGTGAGGATAGTCCGATTGCCAAGACGATTGAAAAAAGGGGAGAAGGTATCGCTCACGTAGCGTTCCAAGTAGATAATATTGAAGAAACCCTCGCGCAATTAAAAGCGGGTGGGGCAAGATTAATTGATGAAACCCCCAGAATTGGTGCCGGTGGGGTGAAAATTGCATTTGTCCATCCAAAATCCACCTTCGGTGTTTTGGTGGAATTATGTGAAAAACACTAAAGCAGTAGGAGGAATGGGATTTTTATGGACAAGATTCAAGAACTAGCTCAAAAAAGAGCGACCGTTGCCCAAGGTGGCGGTGAAAAAAGAGTGCAGAGACAACATGCTGCCGGTAAAAAAACAGCAAGAGAACGAATCCTTTATGTTTTAGACCAAGATAGTTTTGTTGAATTGGACACCTTTGTAACACATCGTTGCACAGCCTTCGGTATGGAAAAAACGGAAGCTCCCGGAGAAGGCGTCGTTACCGGATACGGAACGGTGGATGGCCGACTCGTTTATCTTGCAGCTCAAGATTTTACCGTGATTGGTGGATCTTTAGGTGAAATGCATGCCGCGAAAATTTGTAAAGTTATGGACTTAGCCGTGAAAATGGGTGCTCCTTTCATATCTATCAATGATTCAGGTGGTGCCAGAATTCAAGAAGGAGTCGATGCTTTAAAAGGATATGGCGATATTTTTTACCGTAATACCCTTGCTTCCGGTGTCATTCCGCAGATTTCAGTCATTATGGGCCCCTGTGCAGGTGGAGCTGTCTATTCTCCGGCTTTAACGGACTTTATCTTCATGACCAATTACGCCAATATGTTCATTACCGGTCCACAAGTCGTGAAATCAGTAACTGGTGAGGATGTCAGTGCTGATGCCTTAGGAGGTTCAGCAATCCATGCTTCAACCAGCGGTGTGGCTCAATTTGTTGGCAATTCTGATGAAGAAACCTTAGATATGGTTCGTACGCTAATCGGGTTTATTCCTTCTAACAATTTGGAAACAACCCCTGTAATCCCTAGTGAAGATTCCGCTACCAGAATGGATGAAGGATTACGCGATATCGTTCCAGAGAGTCCAAATCGTCCCTATGATATGCGCGATATTATGAAGATTGTTGTCGATGACCAGAATTTCTTTGAAGTTCAAGCGGCATATGCTGCAAATATGATCACCGGCTTTGGCCGTCTCAACGGTCGAAGTGTTGGAATTATCGGCAATCAACCTAAGGTTATGGCCGGATGTTTAGATATCAATGCTTCAGACAAAGCATCAAGATTTATCCGCTTCTGTGACGCTTTTAATATTCCTCTTGTAACATTTACCGATACTCCTGGATATCTTCCTGGAGTGAGCCAAGAGCATGGCGGAGTCATCCGTCACGGCGCAAAATTGCTTTATGCTTATTCTGAAGCGAATGTGCCTAAACTGACAGTGATCACTCGAAAAGCTTATGGCGGAGCCTATATTGCAATGTGTAGCCGTCATCTTGGAGCCGATATGGTTTTTGCTTTACCGAACGCAGAAATTGCTGTTATGGGACCCGATGGAGCTGCAAACATTATTTTCAAAGATGAAATCAAAGATGCAGCAGACCCCATGAGCAAACGTCAAGAAAAGATCGATGAATATCGCAATAAATTTGCTAATCCCTATGTAGCAGCTTCTCGTGGTTTTGTTGACGATGTTATCGATCCCGCCACAATCCGTCCCTCATTAATCAATGCTCTCGAAATGTGCATCACCAAACGGGAATCCCGTCCGGCGAAAAAGCACGGGAACTTACCTGTTTAAGGAGGCAAAATGGAACAAGCATTATCAGTTATTGAAAAAACCGAAACAAGCATTATCACAACTCTGTTAGGCATGGGAACGGTTTTCGTTGTTCTGATTGTGTTAATCATTGTGGTGTCAGCGTTAAAGTCCGCGTTTTACAAAAAACCGGAAGTCGTTGCTCCACCACAACTCGCACAAATCATTGAAACAGAAACCCTTGACAACACAGCGGAAGATGATTTACAATTGGTTGCTGTGATTACGGCTGCTTTAGCTGCTTACTTAGGAAGTTCACAGGCAACCGGTATCAAAGTAAATAGCATACGTAGAAGGACCTCCCTCGAGAGCGGATGGGCCTCTACTGCAAGACAAGAAACCATTGCCGCGCGGCAAAGTTTGTATCAATAAGAGACGGATAAAGGAGATAGAATAATGAAAACCTATTTAATCCATGTTAATGGCGTTGCTTATGAAGTAGAAGTAGAAGAAGTAGGCGGTGCATCGACTCCTCAAGTAACAACAGCTGCTCCGGTTCAAGCTGTTCCAGCACCTCAAGCCAAAGCTGCTCCCAAAGCAGCGACTCCGGCTCCGGCTGCAAAACCGGCAGCTGCTCCCTCCGGTAATGGAGAGGTCATCAAAGCTCCTATTCCCGGTACCATTTTGGATGTCAAAGTTCAAGTGGGAACCGTTGTCAAGTCTGGAGATCTGTTATTAATTCTAGAAGCCATGAAAATGGAAAACGAGATTATGGCCTCCAAGTCTGGGACTGTAAAGGCAATCTTTGTTACCAAAGGTCAAAGCGTTAATTCCGGTGATGCCTTAATTGAAATGCAATAGAAGGAGGCGTAGCACATGGAACCTTTAAAAGCTGTATGCGGTGTCTCTGCTCGCCATCTTCATCTTTCAAAACAGGATTTAACTCTTTTATTTGGGGAAGACGCATGTCTTACCAATATTAAAGATTTAAACCAACCGGGCCAGTTTGCTTGTGATCAACGAGTTGATTTAATTGGACCCAAAAATACGATCAAGAACGTTCGAGTTTTAGGACCCGAACGTAAACAAACTCAAATTGAAGTGTCGATGACCGATTGTGTCACGCTTGGTATCCAAGCACCGATTCGAGACAGCGGGAACTTGGCCGGATCTGCTCCAATCACTTTGAAAGGTCCCAAAGGAACTGTTGAATTGACTGAAGGTGTGATTGTGGCGATGAGGCATGTTCACTTTCATCCGAATGAAGCAGGTCCTTACGGAATCAAGGATAAAGACATTATTCGCATCAAAACTACCGATAACCCACGTAGCCTGATTTTTGATCAAGTATTAGCCAGAGTTAATCCGGCGTACGCCTTAGAGTTTCACATCGATACCGACGAAGCCAACGCCTCTGGGTTGAGGACTGGTGATTTGGTAGAAATTCTAAAATAAAACCGTTGTACAGGGGACGCATTCGTGCGTTCCCTGTTGAAGTGAACAGGAGGAAGATGATATTATGCCCTATGAGTTTATTGCAGCGGGAGTTGGTGTTTTAGCCCTACTCTACGCCTTCTATTTAGCCGGATGGATCAAAAAACAGCCTGCCGGAAACGAAAAGATGAAAGAAATCGGGGATGCCATCCACGAAGGCGCAATGGCCTTTCTAATGCGTGAGTATAAAACCTTGGTCTGGTTTGTTTTAGTTGTCACTGCAGCAATCTTGATTATTGGATTTGTTACCCCGTCCGAAGTTTTGCAACCTCAAACAGCAGTAGCATTTATTTTGGGTGCTATTTGTTCGGTTTTGGCAGGTTATTTTGGTATGAATGTTGCCACAAGTGCAAATGTCAGAACAGCGGAAGCCGCCAAGCAAGGTCAAAATCCCGCTTTGAAAATTGCATTCAACGGTGGTGCCGTTATGGGTATGGCAGTTGTTGGCTTGGGTTTAAGTGGAGTTGCCATTCTTTATTATATTTTTAAAGATCCGAATATCGTAAACGGTTTTGCTTTGGGCGCAAGTTCAATTGCCCTTTTTGCCAGAGTTGGTGGTGGAATTTATACAAAAGCAGCCGATGTAGGTGCCGACTTAGTAGGTAAAGTTGAAGCCGGAATCCCTGAAGATGATCCCCGTAATCCTGCGGTTATTGCGGATAACGTAGGGGATAATGTAGGAGATGTGGCCGGTATGGGTGCCGACCTCTTTGAATCTTTTGTAGGATCAATTATTGCGGCGATGTCCATTGCTTTAACCGCGAAAATGGAAATCAATATGGTTTTGTATCCGTTACTTTTAGCAGCAGTCGGAACGCTTGCGGCAATGATCGGCACTCGTTTTGTCAATGCTGGTGCAGGTACAAGTCCTCAGAAAGCCCTTAATACCGGAACCTATGTCGCAGGTCTTTTGGTTGTTGCGATATCGGCAGTGTTTGCTGTAACCGGTGTTTCCAATTGGAACCTTTTCTTTGCAACGGTTGCTGGTCTTGTTGCAGGTATTGCAATTGGTCAAATTACCGAATATTATACCTCTTCTGATTTTCAACCGGTCAAAGGAATTGCTGAATCCTCGCAAACAGGACCTGCGACAACGATTATTTCTGGTTTAGCAGTGGGTATGTATTCCACAGCTGCACCTATTTTTGTGATTTCGATTGCCATTTTAGTTGCTTATAATTTTGCGGGTCTATTTGGAATTGCAATGGCTGCTGTTGGTATGCTGTCGACAACCGGCATTACCGTGGCTGTCGATGCCTATGGTCCTATTGCTGATAATGCAGGTGGAATCGCTGAAATGGCTGAACTCGACAAGAGTGTTCGTGCTGTCACCGACAAGTTGGATTCTGTGGGTAACACAACGGCTGCTATTGGCAAAGGGTTTGCCATCGGTTCGGCTGCATTGACAGCATTGTCGTTGTTCTCTGCTTATGCTACCAGTGTACAATTAGATGTCATTAACCTTATGGAACCCAAGGTAATCGTAGGTGTATTAATTGGGGGGATGTTGCCGTATCTATTTGGTGCTATGACCATGGAAGCGGTAAGTAAAGCTGCTCAAGAAATGATTGCTGAAGTTCGTCGTCAATTCAGAGAAATTCCGGGAATTATGGAAGGTACCGGAAAACCGGACTATGCCAGATGTGTTGATATTTCTACATCAGCCGCCTTGCGTCAAATGGTCTTACCGGGCGTTATAGCTGTTTTAAGCCCCATTGTTATCGGATTGTTGCTTGGAAAGCATGCAGTAGGCGGACTTTTGGCGGGTTCTACAGTTACCGGCGTTCTCTTAGCGATTCAGATGTCAAACTCAGGTGGTGCCTGGGATAATGCCAAGAAGTTTATTGAAGCCGGTGCATACGGTGGCAAGGGAACTCCCGCTCATGCTGCAGCTGTTGTAGGTGATACTGTTGGGGATCCTTATAAAGATACCTCCGGGCCTTCTTTGAATATTCTAATTAAATTAATGTCAATCGTAGCATTGACCTTTAGTGGCTTATTCTTATAGAAATCAATGATTAGAGCGGGCTCTTCGGAGTCCGCTCTTTTTAATGGTAAAATATGGATTTTTTTCTATCTGACTTCAATATCCCCATAATTCTATAAAGGGAAACTCTGATCAGGCATTGAAAAAAGTAGAATCAAATTTACCAAAAACAAAGGGGTTACAATTTTTATGAATCAAGCATTGGGAATTGCCGCTGCATTCGTTTTTATGCCATTCTTGACCAGAATCAAGAAAATAGGTTTTGGTGGAGCATTGGTCATTACTGGCTTATTGATGAGTTTATTCGCAGGAATTAAACCCCCAGAGGTCTTGGATGCGTTTCTACGTGTATTTACAACCTCATCGGTGCAAAGTACGATGTTGGCAGTCATCATGATTGGAATTCTTGGAACTGTCTTAAGTCATTACGGAATTTTTCAACGTATCGTAAGTAGTCTGGAAGTTTTAATTCACAATCCAAAAATTATAATGATGCTTTTACCAGCCATTTTAGGGATGTTACCGGTTCCAGGAGGGGCGTTTCTTTCAGTCCCTTTCGTAAATAATATTGGTAAGAAACTAAACATTTCTTCAAATCGTATATCAACCATCAATCTAACCTTTCGTCATGTTGCAATGTATGTAGTTCCCTTCGGATCTGCGATGTTGCTTATCGATTCGATCATGCCTGAAATTGGAATCTATCGGTTGATTGCATTGAACATTCCACTGGTAATTCTTTATGTGGGTGGAGCGTATATGATCCACCTCAAAAATGTTTCTTATGAAAAAACCGTTTCACAGTCTTCAGTTGTACAAGCACTTAAAGACTTAACCTTATATTCTGCGCCAATCTACGGTATTGTTTTAATCAATATTATTTTTGGATTTCCAATGTGGCTTTCAGTACTGATTAGCATCGGATTTAGTTTCTTCTTAGTCTCTGAGAAGAGCTCTTACTTAAAAACTGCCATCAAAGGAATCAACCTACACACCCTTTTTATGCTGGTGGGAGTCTATTTCGTGCAAAATCTTATTAAGAGTCAAACTTCAGTTATGACCCTTTTTTCGAACTTGTTTTTATCGGTTTCCGGTTTTAGCGTTCTATTGGTAATTATGCTCATTGCTACTGTTTTAGGTTTATCGACAGGCTTAAATATGGTAAGTTTAGGAATTCTATTGCCATTAGTACAAACTCTTCCGATTACAGCTACGGAAAAATTACTTTATGTCTTTTTCATATATATCTGGTCCTTTATTGGCTATTATTATTCGCCACTTCATTTGTGTCAGATTTTAAGTAACTCCTATGTAGGATGTGGAGTAGGGAATGTGACAAAAGAAAATATTAAACTTTTGCCGATCCTAGCCGGTGCTTCTTTTGCTTTGTTCTACTTATATCGCTTCTTACTGCTATAAATAACATTTGCTTAAGAGAAAAGAAGAACCTCCATTTTTGGTTGAAACCAAAAATGGAGGTTCTTTATGCGAATTTCTATAGTGTGCCGTAAAGACGATCTCCGGCATCTCCAAGACCGGGAACGATATAGCCGTGCTCATTTAAGCGTTCATCAATAGCCCCACAAACGATTTCAACATCAGGGTGGTTTTTCTGCAAGCAAGCGATACCCTCCGGAGCCGCAATGATACAAACCAATTTAATCTTAGTTGCCCCTCGGGCTTTGATCATGCTAATCGCTTCAGAAGCGCTACCACCGGTGGCGAGCATAGGATCCAAAACCAAAACATGTCGATTCTCGATATCTGGTGGCAATTTGCAATAATACTCGACCGGTTTTAAGGAGTCATGATCACGATACAAACCGATATGACCAATCTTAGCAGCCGGTATCAAACTCATCATAGCATCCACCATTCCTAAACCTGCCCGTAAAATGGGAACTAAGGCTACCTGCTTGTCTACAAACTTGCCAATGGTTTCAGCAACAGGGGTAGAAACGGGCTTTTCAATTAAAGGTAAGTCCCTGGTTGCTTCGTACCCTAGCAAGAGAGAGACCTCGTGAACCAGCTCTCTGAATTCCTTGACCGGCGTGGCTTGGTCCCGCATCATTGAAATCTTGTGACAAATTAGAGGATGGTTCATTTCATAAATTGTAGTGGCTGACAAGAAGATCAAATCCTTTCTTTAAACATTAAACATTTTCCGGTAAAACCGCATTAAGAATAACTCCGACAAAAGTAGCAACGAAAAGACCAGAAAAACGAATTTGAGCACTTCCTATGGTAAGAGGAATGCCACCGATCACATCGATACCAAGGCCTAGTGTGAGTATTAAGGCGACGATAATCAAATTGCGCGAATTTGTGAAGTCGAGATTGGCTTCGGCCAAAGAACGTATACCAATACTGGCAATCATACCGAAAATCACTAATTCTACTCCGCCTTTGACCGGACCTGGAATCGTTTGTAGGGTTGCTCCAAATTTTCCCAAAAATCCTAAAAGGATGGCAAAAATAGCAGCTAGACGTAGAATTGCTGGATTATAGTTCTTGGTAGTCGCAAGAACCCCGGTATTCTCTGAATAGGTTGTGTTGGCAGGGCCGCCAAAAAAACCTGCCATAAGTGTTGCTAAGCCATCTCCCAGTAGAGTTCTATGTAGACCAGGTTTATCAAAGAAATTTTTCCCTACTACAGTTCCGTTTGTGGTGATATCCCCTATGTGCTCCATAAAAGTTACTAAAGCAATCGGTGCTATAGATATTATAACACCCCAGTCGAACTTTGGTAGAGAGAAAAAGCCTGGAGTGACATAAGGGATATTTAACCAAGGTGCAGATTGTATGGCAGAGAAGTCCATTTGAAAGATGCCCATAAAATGGAGAACTAAACAGAGGAGATAGCCACTACCAATTCCGATGAGGATCGGCACTAATTTAAAGAACCCTTTGGCGAATATGGAAAAGCCAATGACAACAATTAGCGTAAACAATGCAATGAAGAGACTCAGGAGGGAGTCAGAGGTGAAACCCACCGTCGTAAAAACTTGGAAAGCACTTGAGGTTGCAATATTCAACGCGTCTTTTACAGCAATTCCCGCCAAGCTGATACCAATGACCAAAATAACCGGTCCGGTAACGACGGGCGGGAACATGCTTTTTACTTTTTCAGAACCGATGGCACGAATAATGAAGGATAATACCACATAAACAAGGCCAGCTGCCATAATGCCACCTTGAGCGTAAGGAATTCCTTTTGTGGCAGCAGCAGTTGCTACGGCGCCAATAAAGGCAAAAGAAGAACCCAGGAATACCGGTACTTGGAAACTGGTGCAGAAATGAAAAATAAGAGTTCCAATTCCAGCCGTGACTAAGGCTAGTGCAGGATTAAATCCCGTCAATAAGGGGACCAACACAGTTGCACCAAACATTGCAAACAAGTGTTGAATACCGAGGGCATAATCCTTTCCGGTTAAATTTTTCATGTCAAAATACCTCCCGTGCTTTTAGTTAGGAACATAACCTTAAGAATTATATAATAGATGAGCGCTATTGTCCATACATCAGCGAAACGTTTAAGAATTTTTTTTAAGGTTTCAAAAAGACACGCACGAAGCGAAGAATTTCTCGCGGTTGTGCGTGTCTAAAAATTAAGGAGTTGTGGGTGGTGGAGCTGGAGTATCGGCACCTAAAGATGAAAAGACTTTGGGGATTTCATATTTGGCATCGGGAGGAGAATTTCCGTAGGGAAGAGGATCTGGTAAAGGCTCCGGTCTACGAATGAAGAGCTGCTGAGCCACATATGCATTTGGTGTATCTGGAGTCGCTAACTGGCCATTACGGGTATCGATTTCTGCCAGCACATGCGTTGAGCAGACCTCTGTTAAGGCAGGTGCTGTGCCAGTAATAAAAATTTCATTCACTCGAGTATCTGCCGGACAATTGGCCGAAGGCCTAAGTCCAGATAATCGACACACCTCAACAAACTCTATGTTTTTCGGAACTTCCCAGTCACGAATTGGTAATCCTTCGTGAAGCTCGGCCATGAACTGTTGCCAAACTTTGGGTGCTATGCCTGTTCCATATAAATCATACATTTCTTTTACCTGATCGTGTCCAATCCATACAGTGGCTGCATAGTCTTTTGTGTAACCACAAAACCATAAATCATAAAAATCATCGGTTGTACCCGATTTGGCAGCAACGGGTCTTTCTCCGATTCGAGCGAGTCGACCGGTTCCGTAAGGAAGTGAAACCACAGTTTTTAATAAATCTGTCATAACATATGCAGTTTGCTCATCAAAAACAATGGTTTTATAGGGACGGTTCTCATAAATTGTGACTCCGTATTTATCGACGACCTTCGTTACAACAACGGGATTGGTACGAACCCCTTGATTAGCAAAGGTGGCATAGGCTACTGTCATATCTAAGGGGCTTACGCCATAGGTTAAACCACCAATGGCTGCTGAAAGATTTCGGTCTTCTTCGCCGATGCTTGTGAGTCCTAAATTTCGTGCAAAAGAAATACATTCGTCGACGCCAACCAATTCCATCGTTTTAATAGCAGGAATATTTTGAGATCGAGCTAAGGCTTCTCTTACATTAATCAGTCCAAAGTAGGCGTCATCAAAATTCGTAGGCTCCCAATCTTCCTCAGAGTTTGTTTCATAGGGAGTTGGAACATCATCAAAAACAGTGGCTGCAGTTATGTAACGGGCAGCGATTCCAGGGGCATAATCAATCAGCGGCTTTATCGATGATCCGGGCTGCCTTAACGAATCTGTTGCACGATTCCATGCACCGGTAGTATTCTCTGGGTACTCTCGACCACCTGCTAATGCAACAATATACCCGGTTTCAGGTTGAATGACAACAGCGGCAGCTTGACGGTCATATTGACCATCTTCATTGCGATCTTGGTATTTCTCCAATTGATCATGAATTGCTTTTTCTACCGATGCTTGAGCCACCGGATCCAATGTGGTGTGAATCTCTAACCCAAAGCTGGTAATTGCTTTTTCAGCAATTTCTTGAGATCCATAATAGGGTGTTAATAATTCTGGTAACTGATCTAAAACGTAATCAGCAAAATAGTTCGACGTAAAAGAAGCAGTTCGAGCGACATCTAAACCGACTAAGCTAATCTCAAATAGTTTCGCTTCTTCGGACTCTTCCAAAGTAATTGCGCCTTCTTCAACCATGAGATCAAGCATTAGATGTTGCATATAGGTTGAAGTTTCAAAATCGATATAAGGAGAGTAGGTGTTAGGGGAGGGTATGATTGCAACTAGCATCGAAGATTCAGCTAAGTTTAAATCTTTAGCGTCTTTACCGAAATACATTTGCGCCCCTGCTTGTACCCCTTGAGCCCAGTGACCAAAAAAGATTTGATTTAAGTAATAGCCCAAAATCTCATCTTTACTATAAAGCTTTTCCAGTTGTAAGGCTAAGGCCATTTCCCTTAACTTTCTGGCAAGGCTTACATCTAATGTTAGATATACATTTCGTGCTAATTGCTGCGTAATCGAACTTCCCCCACCGGCTTTACCCAATGATGTGATTGCTCGAATTGTGCCTTTAACATTGATTCCATTGTGATCATAAAAGCCCTTATCTTCTGAAACAACAATTGCTTTCTTTACCCAAGGAGAAATTTCATTGAATTCCACAGGTAGACGATAATCCTCTTCGAGGAACATCGAAAGCAGAACCTCACCATTCTTGTCATAAATCGTTGAGGCTGCTGCAGGGTTGGCCAGTAGATTGGGGTTCAAGTCGGGAAGGTCTTGTAACACTGAATATGCCCAGCCCAACCCAATTCCTCCAATGATACAAACGCTTAAGAGAGCACCAATTAAGATTTTATACCAAAGACTCATCGCTTCGGTCTTCTTTTTCTTTTTCGTATTTTCTGACGCAGATGCTTTCTTTTTTCCTATAAGGTTCATCCTTTTTCCCTCCTTTGGAAAATCATCTTGCTTATTATACCACAGCTATAAAAAAAAACAAATTTCAATTTTATGAATATGACCAATTCTATCAAAAGCCGATAGGAGGGAAAACGGCATTCTATAGAGAAATAAACAAGATGAATTTTGTATTCTAGCAAGGAAGTGATGATTTGAATCCATATGAAATCGCAAATCAACTGGCAGAAGCGATCTCCATGCATGCCGACATCCAAAGATTAAGACAGTTAAAAATGAGAATTCGTAACCAAGAAGCAGCCAAAAACATGATGGATGACTTTTTTTCAAAGCAAAAAGCATTAGCTTCTTTATATCAATCAGGCCATTCTCCGTCTCCAACACAAGTAGAGGAGATTCAGAAACTAGCTCAAGTTTTGAGTAATCATCCGTTGTGTCGCGAATATATTGATTTAGAAATGAAAATCGCAAACCTGCTCAACGAAATACAGCAGATTATCTCAGAACCAATTCGTTTGGCTACTTGGTATTCAGAAGAAATTTGATTCTAAAGAATGAGAAAGGGTTGTTATTATGTCAGGTCACTCTAAATGGGCTACCATCAAGCGTGCAAAAGGGAAAGTCGATGCAGTTCGGGGGCAAGTTTTTGCTCGTATTTCCAAAGAAATCATCGTTGCGGTTCGCAATAACGGATCGAATCCGGATTACAACATCAAGTTAAAAACATTAATAGCCAAAGCCAAAGAAAGTAATATGCCAAACGAAAATATTTCTCGTGCAATCTTACGTGGCAGTGGTCAATTAGAGGGAGTCAATTACGAAGAATTGACCTATGAGGGATATGGTCCTGGCGGTGTAGCGATTATGGTGGAAGTGATTACCGACAATCGAAACCGCACGGCTGGAGATATTCGGCATATTTTTGACAAATACGGTGGCAATTTAGGAGAAACCAACAGTGTTAATTGGATGTTTGAACGTAAAGGGTTATTGATTATCGATCGTGAAGAATACCCTGTCGAGGAAGATGAAATGCTGATGCTTGTTTTGGAAGCCGGTGGTGAGGATTTGCGGATTAAAGAGGATGTCTTTGAGATTTATACTACCCCAGCCGATTTTGAAACAGTTAAAGACACTTTGTCAAACAAATTCGAATTCCTTATGGCGGAAATCAGCAATATTCCTAACAATAAAGTTCAAGTCGAAGATGAGAATTTAGTAAAGCTTAAGAAACTCTTATCTTTCTTAAACGAAAATGAGGACGTTCAGAATGTATATGATAATGCAGATTATGAAGACGAAGAGGATGACGAGTAACGAGGTATCGTTATGATCATTTTAGGAATCGACCCCGGCCTAGCTACCACCGGCTATGCGATTCTGTCGGGCTCAGATGCTCACATGAAAGCAGTTGCTTATGGCAGTATCATCACTCCTCCCAATTGGGATACATCATCTCGGTTGGAGGCTATCCATAAGCAAGTCACCGAGATTATTGAGCAATACCAGCCTACCGAAATCGGTGTAGAAGAATTGTTCTTTAGTCGAAATGTTACTACGGCTTTAGTCGTAGGGCAGGCTAGAGGGGTCATTTTGCTTGCAGCACAGCAAAAAAACCTCAAACTCATGGAATACAAACCCATGGAAGTGAAATTGGCTGTAACGGGGTACGGAAGAGCCGAAAAGAAACAGGTTCAACAAATGGTCAAAGTCTTATTGGGATTGCCAGAAATTCCAAAACCGGATGATACAGCAGATGCGTTGGCAATTGCAATTTGTCATATGCAGTCAAGAAGGATGAAATCCTTGCAGGAACAAACGCACGGGAGGAATTGATATGCTAGCTTATCTTGAGGGAGTACTTGCACGTTCGCAACCGGGTGTTTGTGTGGTGGATTTATATGGATTTGGCATGCGAGTATTTGTCCCCATCTCCGATGCGTATCAGCATCTGAAAATTGAAGAGAAGATCCATTTTCATACCTATTTTCATCAAAAAGAAGATGGTTCTGCCATTTATGGGTTTCTAACTGCCGAAGAAGTAGAAATCTTTCAATTGTTAATCTCAGTCTCAGGAATCGGTCCCAAAAATGGCTTAAATATGATTTCGTTTGCATCACCATCGTTAATCAGTCAGTGGTTGTTGCAAGAAGATGTGGCTTCTTTAAAGAAAATACCGGGTATTGGTATAAAAACTGCTCAACGGATGATTTTAGAACTAAAAAGCAAGGTCAGTGGTCTTGAGTGGAGTAGTCATGACATTGAGTTAAAGGGACAACCCTTACCGAGCGACCCGAACAGTGCCACCAATCAAGCAATCGAAGCTTTATTGGTATTAGGATATGACTTGCGTGAGGCCACCAAACAAGTCCGACTCGCAGTTGAGCGCCATCCGGATGCGAAAGTTGAAGTTCTTATCAAAGATGCACTGCAAATGCTCCTACGAATTTGAGAAATTGAGGTGAATGGACATGGATGATCGTTTAATCACAGTGGATTCTCTTCCCGAAGAGGATCTAATGGAACTATCCCTTCGCCCCCGGTATCTCAAAGAGTATATCGGCCAAATCAAAGCAAAAGAAAATCTTAAGGTCTTTGTGCAAGCGGCTGTGCAGCGACATGAAGCCTTAGACCACGTTTTACTCTATGGGCCTCCCGGCCTTGGGAAGACAACATTAGCTCATATCTTAGCGAACGAACTCGGCGTCAATTTGAGAATGACCTCCGGACCGGCCATTGAACGTGCCGGGGATTTAGCAGCCCTATTGACGAATTTAGGGGCGTACGACGTTTTTTTTATTGACGAAATCCACCGGTTGAATCGAGCTGTAGAAGAAGTTTTATATTCAGCAATGGAGGATTATGCATTAGATATCGTTGTCGGAAAAGGGCCTAGTGCCCGATCGATTCGAATTGACCTTCAACCGTTCACATTAATTGGTGCGACAACACGATTTGGCTTTTTATCACCACCACTTCGGGATCGCTTTGGTGTAATCAGCCGTATGGAATATTACACACATCAGGAACTTGAACAGGTCGTGACTCGATCTGCAACAATACTGCAGGTGGATATTGATTCCGAAGGCGCGAAAGAAATTGCACGACGCTCGCGCGGGACTCCGCGGATTGCAAATCGCTTGCTGAAACGGATCAGGGACTTCGCACAAGTGCATGGTAACGGTATCATTACTAAAGAATTAGCGGATTATGCTCTTGATATGCTCGAAGTTGATGATATGGGATTTGATCGAATCGATCGTATGTATCTTTTGTCTGCGATTCAAAATTATGGGGGAGGTCCGGTTGGTGTAGAAACCCTGGCTGCCTCGATTCAGGAAGAGACGGAAACGTTAGAAGATGTCATTGAGCCATATCTGATGCAAATTGGCTTTGTTCAGCGCACCCCCAGAGGACGAATCATATCGTCGGCAGCATATCAGTTTTTGGGAATTCCTGAGAAAGCAAAGAATGGGGAACCAATAGAGGACAATCCTCAAACCAAATTATTGTCATAGTAGGTGTATCCATGGTATTGCATTCTTGTTGTGGCCCTTGTGCCAGTGTTGTTGCTCCTTATTTCAGAGAACAAGGGTTGGAGCCACTTTTGTTTTATTACAACCCCAATATTCAACCAATGGCAGAATACGAAAAACGCCGAAGAGGACTTTTAATGTTGGGGCAAGCTCAAAACTTTGCAGTGTTATTGTCGGAAGCCTATGATCCGTTTCCGTTTCTTCAACACGCAATCAAACATCCAAAAGAACGTTGTACCTATTGCTATGCCGATCGATTACAAAAAACGGCAGAAGAAGCTAAGAGACTGGGAATTAAACAATTCAGTACCACGCTTCTCGTTAGCCCGTATCAAAATTGGGATCATATTGTGGAACTAGGAAAGAAAATTGCTGTTAAGAATGGACTGGAGTTCCTCGCTCCGGACCTGCGCGCCAACTATCCTGAGACAAAATCAAATGCCTTGTCTTTGGGATTATACCGACAGAATTACTGTGGGTGTTTGTTGAGCGAGTATGAACGCTTTTATCCGGAGAAGGAGATTCAATCATGAAACGTTGGTTCACATTATTTCTAACTTTATTTATTGTTGTTTTGGCTCAAACAAGTCCACTCATGGCTCAGGTTCAACAGGTACCGGAGCAGATATCAGTGGGAATTGAATATGGTGAGAATGCTGTATCGCAAGTTCAAATTTCTTTTCAAAGCGGAGTACGCTTAGCTTCTGAAGGAAAAGAAATTTTCTCTAGCAATGGCATCTATGGTATCATCGCAATCCCTGTTTTTGGTGTGTATGGCGAAATTGCAAGTGGATTCAATTCCTTTCAAGATGCTTCAACCTACATTTTTGAACGGGGTTACCAAGGACTAGAGTGCTCACCGGCCTACGTAGGGAATAGCTGGAGCGTTTGGCTTTCAGCTGCAGGATGTCAAGCTCTGGGGTTGAGTTATACAAATGCTGCCTTAGAACATTGTTTATGGTTTTACGATAGTTGGGGCGGAGATCTCTTCTTTTATCAACCGTACACGGGTTCCACTCAAAATGAATTGCGTGAAACCATGGCCGTATTTAGTGATTTGTATGGCGGTTCAATGAAGTATGGACCGAATTTGCGCTCTTATCCTGGAGATATGCGTTTACAACGCTACCATTACGATGGCATTACTGTCATCAATCGCTTACCTTTTGAAACCTATATTGCTGCTGTCATCTCTCGTGAAATGTCCCCTTCCTGGCCGCTTGAAGCGCTTAAAGCACAAGCTGTGGCGAGCCGAAGTTTCATATTAGCGACTCAGTATGACAGCATTCCGCTTTACATGCAATACGGATTCGATATTAATACAACGCAACAGACTTATATCGGAATCGATTTAGCGACTCATTGGATTATTCAGCAAGCTGTGAAAGAAACCGAAGGTCAAGTTGCTCGCTACCAAGACATATATGGGAACAACGCAATGATTGCCGCCTATTATCATGCAGATTCGGGAGGGAGTACTGAGAATTGCGAGAATATTTTTGTTCAGGCGATTCCTTATATACGTGGTGTTCAAGAATTGTATCCTAGTGAAAGCCCGGATTTTACTTGGAGCACCCGGGAATTTTCAAAAGAGGAGATTCGGCAAATCTTAATCCCTTCTTATGGAGATGTAGGTGAGATTCAACAAATTCGTACCAGCAAAACCGGTGCATGGGGCGCTATGGTAGAAATGGAAGTCATTGGTAGCTATAAAACGCTTCGTCTGAAAAATTCAGCGGTGAAATCTCTTTTTGGTCTAAAAAGCTATCACTTTATGATTCACGAAAAAATCAGCACCTCTGTTATGAAAGCACCGAATCAAGTCACTCCTTATTTTGGAGGAATCACCTCGGTAATGACAGCAGCCGGAGTTCAAGCACCGACAGTACGATGGGGAACTTCTGTTTTGCAGAATGTGGGATTGACTTCAATTCAAACGAGCCAAACCCAAACCAGTTACCTCCTGACCGGCGGTGGTTACGGTCATAATTTAGGAATGTCGCAATATGGTGCGAAGGCAATGGCGGACCATGGTCATACATACACGGAGATTATTCAATTTTATTACAAAGGGGTAACGATTGGTCAATGATAACACAAAACAAGGATTTGTTGGTTTCTCAATTTGATTATCCCTTACCGGAATCTCTTATTGCACAAAGTCCATTGCAAAAAAGATCGGATTCAAAATTGCTTCTAGTAGATCGCGAACTGGGGACCCTAAAGCATGATACCTTTGCACATTTAGGAGACTGGCTGCGACCTGGTGATATTTTGGTGGTTAATGACACCAAAGTTTTACCGGCTCGACTCCTTGGAAATAAAGCAAGTGGAGGTCAAGTGGAATGCCTTCTCTTGGAGCGGGTGAGCTCCCATCACTGGAAGGCCTTGGTTAAACCCGGCAGACGATTGGCGGTTGGTAGTGAAATGCATTTTGGGGAGAATCTCCTCAAAGCGACCGTAGTGGAGCGTTTAGATGAGGGGGAGCGGTTGCTGCAGTTTTCCTGGGAGGGCGAGCAACCTTTTGAATCTGTTTTAGACCAATTAGGTGAAATGCCACTTCCTCCCTATATCCACCAACCCTTGTTGGAAAAGGACCGTTATCAGACTGTATATGCAAAAGAAACCGGATCTGCAGCTGCACCTACCGCAGGATTGCATTTCACTCCGGAGTTAATGAAGGAACTTCAAGGCCTAGGCATTGAGATCGTTTCTTTGACCTTGCATGTAGGCCTAGGAACCTTTCGCCCGGTTAAAGCAGAGCGAATTTCTGAGCATAAAATGCATTCTGAGTATTATGAGTTGAGCCAGACCGCTGCTGAACAAATCAATCGGGCAAAACAAGAGGGCCGAAGAATCATCGCCGTTGGTACAACGTCTTGTCGTGTTTTAGAATCTTTGACCGATGAGCAAGGTGTCATCAGAGCGGCAAGGGGATGGACCGATATTTTTATCTATCCGGGATATCGTTTTCGCTGTATCGATGGTCTAATCACCAACTTTCATCTACCAAAATCGACTTTATTGATGCTGATTAGTGCTTTTTCGAGCTGGGAGATAGTTTACAACGGCTATATGGAAGCAATTAAGCAGGAGTATCGTTTTTTCAGTTTTGGAGATGCCAGCTTTTTTGCGAATCATTCCCGCTAGATTACGAACCGTTCAACTCACCTTGGGAGTTGTACGGTTTTCTTTTAAAAATGATTGTCTTCTCAGTGATATCTTGGTATAATTATTGAATAAGATTGAAATGATTGAGGTTATTATATGTTTCATTATGAGTTGGTTCAACAAAATAAAAGCAGTGCAGCTAGACTAGGTAAAATCACAACAAATCATGGTAGCTTTGAAACCCCGGTCTTTATGCCGGTAGGTACACAAGCTACTGTAAAAAGTATGACACCTGAGGAAATCCATTCCATGGGTGCAAAGATAATTCTTAGCAATACCTACCATCTTTTTTTAAGACCTGGCGAAGACTTGGTTGCCGAAGCGGGAGGATTACATCGCTTTATGAATTGGAGTGGATCGATCTTAACCGACAGCGGTGGATTTCAGGTCTTCAGTTTGGATCAATTAAGAAAGATAAGTGAAGAGGGAGTCGCATTCAAATCCCATATCGACGGGAAAGCCCTCTTCATATCTCCCGAAAAAGCAGTCCAGATTCAAAACGCCTTAGGATCTGACATTATTATGGCCTTTGATGAATGTGCTCCTTATCCAGCGGAAAGACCCTATATTGAACATTCTTTGGAAAGAACGTCACGCTGGGCTGAACGCTGCAAAATAGAGCATAAGAAAACCGATTCTCAAACTTTATTCGGAATCGTTCAGGGGGGCGTTTTCCCGGATTTAAGGAAAAAAAGTGCCCAACAGCTCATCTCAATTGGTTTTGAAGGATTTGGGATCGGAGGTTTAAGTGTCGGAGAACCTAAAGATTTGATGTATGAGGTTTTAGAAGAAACCATTCCAGTCTTGCCACAGGATAAACCTCGTTATTTAATGGGAGTCGGTTCACCCGACTGCTTAATCGAAGGCGTGATTCGAGGGGTGGATATGTTTGATTGCGTCCTACCCACGCGAATCGCTCGAAATGGAACAGCCATGACCAGTATAGGACGTGTCACATTAAGGAATGCAAAATATGCTAGGGATTTTACGCCGCTTGATCCCCAATGCCAATGCCCGACTTGTAATAATTACACGAAAGCATACCTCAGACATTTATTTAAAGCTGAGGAAATGTTAGGACCCAGATTGGTTACGCAACATAATCTTTGGTTCTTGATTCATTGGATGGAAGAGATCCGTCAAGCGATTCGAGAAGATCGATTATTGGCGTTACGAGATGAATTTTATCAGCGTTACCAAGGTAGAGGTGCCGGCTTTTAGGAGGAAGTATGAGATATAAAGACTGGCGCTTAAAAGCGTATCCAACCACAGAGGACAGGATGTTGGCTTCTGAATTGCAGTTAAACCCAGCTACTGTGGCTTTGCTCCGTTCACGAAATGTAATCGGTAAGAAGCAGATTCTCGATTTTTTTAACCCAAGTATCGAGGATTTACCGGATCCCTTTTTGTTTTTAGATATGAATACGGTTGTTGAACGCCTTGATCAGGCAAGAAAGTATCAGGAAAAAATCACAATATATGGGGATTACGATGCCGACGGTGTTACAGCAACTGCTGTCATGTACAAAGGTCTGGAAAAGCTGGGGTTCAATGATGTAAACACCTATATTCCCAACCGTTTTGATGAAGGATATGGACTCAATGCTGAAGCCTTGGAAGAATTGATTCGCCAAGGCACGCAAGTGGTCATCACAGTGGATTGCGGGATTTCTGCTATTGCAGAAGCTGAGCTCTTAAAAGCGGCAGGAATTGATTTGATTATTACCGATCATCACCAGCCGGGAGATGAGTATCCGGAGGCTAATGCAGTAATCAATCCACATTGCAAGAATTCAAACTACCCCTTTCCATATTTAGCCGGGGTAGGGGTAGCATTTGAGGTGATTCGAGCTTTAGCGAGGCGTATTCTACCGGAGTGGAACTTCGCTGAATTATTACCTTTGGTTGCCATTGGTACCATCGGAGACGTAGTCCCAATGAAAAGCGTAAATCGAATTCTGACGAAGGCTGGTATCGATGCGATTAACCAAGGCCGCTCGCCAGGCATTCGTGCACTTGCCGATGCATCGGGAATCTCAAAGATTTCATCTACAACTCAAATCGCATTTCAAATCGTTCCGAAACTTAATGCTAGCGGGCGAATGGCTCATGCGGATTCTGCACTTTACACCATGTTGGCAGAAAGAGAAGAAGCGCAAATCCGAGCACAAGAGTTGGATCGTTATAATCAAGATCGCAAACGTACTGAGCTTGTAATTCAAGAAGCCGCTTTACAACAATGGAATAACTTCACCGATCAAGAAAAGAAAGCAGCGGCGTTTTTGTTTTATGATCCCCATTGGCATCATGGGGTTTTGGGAATCGTTGCATCCCGACTCAGTGAGACGTTGCAAGCACCGGTTTTTGTATGTGCCGAAGACAATGGAATTATTCGTGGCTCCGGTCGTGCACCACAAGGATTTCATTTACACCGCATCCTTACAGAAATGTCGGATGCTTGGATCAAATATGGAGGTCATGCGCAAGCAGCTGGTATCAGCTTTGCCAAAGATCGTCTGCTGGAAATCCGTCAACGTCTTCAACAAGCTGCTTTCGACATTCAAACTACATTGCCAACAGAAGACGTCACAATCGCCGATGTTGAGCTTGATTTTGATGTAGATTTAATACAACAACAACAGGAATGGACCTTGTTGGAACCCTTTGGTTCACAAAATGAAGAGCCCTTGGTACTCTTGAGAGGGGTTCAAGTGTTGAATGCGAAGAGTTTAACCCAAGGATTACATCTTCAAGTTCAGATCCAATATGGGTCACGCCGTTATGTGGGGTTTGCCTGGCGCAATGGAGAGAGTCTTTCCGATTTTCAAGGGATTATGGATCTGCTCGTAAAGTTACAAATCAATTCTTTTCGAGGTCGAGAAGAGTTTCGTTTAGAAATTGTCGATTGGAGAACTTCCCATATCAGTGGGCAGGAACTATTACATAAAATCAGAGAAATACCTCAAGGAAGCGGATTTACGTACCTTACACCCGAGAGAAGGACCTTGTTAGCGGAAAGCGGGATGTTTTCAGAGTATTTGCCACAAAATCAAGTATCTGAACATTTCCCCTTTTTACCACTCCCCTGTATCTGTGAAGGTTCCAGGGAAGGAAATTCAATCTTATTGGATCCGCCCCTTTGTGCTTGCCCTGAGGCGATTTCCCTCTATGATCCACTACAAGTTATGGAATGGAAACAGTCCTTGTATTGGATTCTACCGGATCGACTTCATCTTATGTCATGGTATCGCTGGTTCAAATCGGGAGAACAGAATACCTTAGTGGATTATGATCTTCAACATAATCCAGGAAATCTTTCCGAATTTTTTGCTGGAATCGCTGTCAAAAATGTGATTTATCTCTTTCGGAAAGCCGGATTGGTCGAAGAAACTAGTAAAGGTTTGATCTGGATCGATACCAATGGTTCCAAAGTGGATTTGACTAGCGTTAAGGAATTCATGCAGCTTCAAGAAAAAAGAGAAGAATTATTGGCTCATTGTTCGTAGGAAGGAGCCTGATTATGCAATGGTTTGATTTAGAACGTGAACTAAAAGTCTACATGTCTGCAAACAAAATTGAGAACGTTCATCGAGCTTATTTGGTTGCAGAAGAAGCACATCGAATGCAGAAACGCATTTCCGGTGAGCCTTATATTGTACATCCACTCTCGGTAGCACACATCCTTGCGGAGAGCAAACTGGATACCACGTCAATTATTGCTGCATTGTTGCATGATACGTTGGAGGATACTCCACTTGCATATGATCAACTTCAAGAACAATTTGGCATGGATGTTGCCCAAATTGTAGACGGCGTGACCAAGTTAGAAAAATTGGATTTCAGCAACGTATTGGAACACCAAACCGAAAATTACCGAAAAATGTTTTTGGCGATGGCTAAAGACATGCGAGTGATCCTTATCAAATTGGCAGATCGCTTACATAATATGCGAACACTCAAGGTTCACCAACTGGATAAACAAAAAAGCATTGCCAAGGAGACGATGGACATTTACGCGCCCTTGGCAAGTCGATTGGGTATCAACTCCATGAAGTGGGAATTAGAGGATCTCTCTTTTCGGTATTTGCTTCCTGAGATGTATTTCAAAATCGCAGCACTGGTTCGAAAAAGAAGAGAGGAACGAGAATCTGTTGTTCAACAAGCGGCAGACACCCTACGGAAGAGGCTGAATTCGGAAGATGTTCAAGCGGAAGTCTATGGACGTGCGAAGCATTTTTATAGCATTTATAAAAAAATGGAAGAAAAGAATTTGAGCTTTGACGAGATTTACGATGTTCTTGCGATCCGTATTTTGGTTCATACTGTTCGGGAGTGCTACGATGTTTTAGGTTTTGTGCATTCAGAATGGAGACCCATTTTGGGGCGTTTTAAGGACTATATCGCAATGCCCAAAAGCAATCAGTATCAATCTCTTCATACGACGGTTGCGGTTGATTCATCGGACCCTTTGGAAATCCAAATACGGACCTACGAAATGCATGAAGTTGCAGAATACGGTGTTGCAGCTCATTGGATTTACAAAGAAAAAGGGAAATCCCATAAAAACGATGATGTGCAAAAGATGCAATGGCTGCGACAGATTTTAGAATTGCAAAATCAAACTTCTGGTGCTACTGAATATATGGAAGAATTGCAACATAATATTCTGATTGACGAGGTGTTTGTATTTACCCCCAAGGGTGATTTGTTTGAAATGCCCGCAGATGCAACTCCCATTGATTTTGCTTATCGGGTACATACCGATGTGGGTCATCGGTGTATTGGAGCTAAAATCAATGGACGTATTGTGCAGTTGAATGCTACCTTGGAAAACGGTGACGTCGTTGAAATCATCACATCGAAACAAGCCAATGGTCCCAGTCGCGATTGGCTGAACGTTGTCAAAACAGCCTCAGCAAGGTCGAGAATCCGTCAATGGTTCAAAAAGCTGAACCGCGAAGAGAGTATCTTAAAAGGTTCGGAATTACTGGAGCGAGAACTTAAAAAACAATTAATCAAAGAAGAGCAACTTCTAATCGAAGGTATGAAGAATTTACCCTTTGAGATTGTTTTGAAAGAGTTTAATCTGCAAAGTCAGCAAGATTTGTTAGCTGCGATTGGATATGCCGATCTTTCTCCCCAAGTGGTCGTACATCGCCTCATCGAAGAACTAAAGAAGAAACTGCCTGAGAAACCTTTGCCCGATGCACAAGAACTGTTGGATAATATTCAAATCGGCACACAGAAAAAGGAAGCAGCTGGGATTATCATCGATGACATCGATAATATTGCTGTCAAACTCGCTCGCTGTTGTAATCCGATTCCCGGGGATCCGATCATTGGTTATGTTACAAGAGGTCGTGGGGTTTCGATTCATCATCGGGATTGTCCCAATGTTGTCATGGTTCAGGAACCGGGGAGACTTCTTCCTGCCAAATGGGGAGATAAGAATGTGGGACCTTTTGTGGTTGCTTTGACGGTAACTGCTTTAGATTATCCTGGGTTATTACAGCAGTTGCTGCTTTCAATCACGGAAAGCAAAACTTCTTTGATTCAAGTCAAAGCACGTACTAACAAGAGTGGCTTAGCCATGGTTGATCTTCATATTGAAGTGAAAGATAAAGAACACATGGAGAACACGATAGAAAAATTGCAAAAGATTCGTGATGTATATCATGTTGAACATATCACGCATAAGAAGATATAAGGAGATTACGATGCGCGCTGTAATACAACGAGTTCAATCTGCAAGAGTTGAAGTTGAAAATCAAGTGATAGGGCAAATAGGTGAAGGAGTATTGGTGTTTTTAGGAGTTGGGCATGAAGACAACGAAGAGGATTGCCAGTACATTGCCGACAAAATTTCAAACCTGCGAATTTTCCATGATGATCAAGGAAAAATGAACCGATCCTTGCTGGAGATTACCGGCTCGGTTCTACTTGTATCACAGTTCACTTTGTACGGGGATGCACGAAAAGGAAGACGACCGGGTTTTAGTGATGCAGCACCTCCGGAAATAGGAGAAAGACTGTATCGAAAAACCGCAGAAAGATTGAGCAAAAATGGATTAACGGTTGAAACCGGTCAATTTCAAGCACATATGCAAGTTCACTTATGTAATGATGGTCCAGTGACAATCTTACTCGACAGTAAAAAAGGGTTTTAAAATGAAATATACCATACAAAGATTAAGGGTAGGTCCTATGTCGTCGAATTCTTATTTGGTTTCTAATCCAGAGAAGCAGGCTTTTTTAGTGGATGCCGGCGGAGATGCAAAAAAGATTCTAAATGAAATCCAAAAACAAGAATTGGATCTTATCATGATTCTAAATACGCATGGCCATTTCGATCATATTGCAGCCAATGCAGAAATCATGAATGCAACAGGGGCAAGACTTTACATCCATCAGCAAGATATGTCGGCGTTATTTGATACATCGCTCAATTTAGCTGGCTATTTTGCATCAACCTTTGAAACCGTTGAAAAAGCATACCCCTTGTTTCATGGACAGAAACTCAACTTTGGTACGGACGATATCACTGTTCTGCATACACCCGGTCACACCCCCGGAGGCGTGTGTTACTTATTGGCAGATCATCTTTTTACTGGGGATACGTTGTTTGCCGGAAATGTGGGGCGCTGTGATTTGATTGGTGGCGATATGCAGCAATTACTACATTCCATTGCTACGCAAATTATGATGCTTCCAGATACCACCAAGATTTGGCCGGGTCATCAAGAGGGAAGTGACCTCGGACGAGAAAGGGCTTCGAATCCATGGATACAAAAAGCATTGGCTTTATGGAAAACGTAAAACCCTGGGGGGTATTAAAAGGGATTCGTCCCGGAAAAATTGTTCACAATTTATGGGATCAGGGTAGAAGTGATGAGTTCGTTTCGCAACACCTGCAGCAAAAGTATCGGGTGTCCGCTGGAAAAATAGAATTATTGCTCGAGGTTTGCCATAGAGAACGAGCCTGCTTTCACGTTAATGAACGTGTTGAAAGGGACTGGGGCGTTTATATTGGAATACCCTTTTGCCCTAGTAAGTGCGTCTACTGTTCGTTTCCCTCACACCCTATTCTTCAGGTGAAAAACCTGGTTGAACCTTTTTATCAAGCCCTTTTGCTAGAGATTGATCATACCCTTAAGGAGTTTCCTGAATTGCACAATAAGGTCACATGTTTGTACCTTGGTGGGGGTACGCCGGCCTGTCTAACTCCGTTACAACTTGAAAATCTGTTGCAAATGTTGCATCAATGGTTCCCGTTTTTGGAAGAAGTAACCTTTGAAGGTGGTCGCCCTGAACGAATGACTCCAGAAATTTTAAAAGCAATTCAAGGAAAGGTCGATAGGATTTGCATTAATCCTCAAACCATGAATGATGAGATTTTAAAACGAATCGGTCGGGGTCATAGCAGTCGTGAAGTTGTACAGGCGATGGAACGAGCTCGAAAAATGGGGTTTTCTTGGATTAATATGGACTTCATTGCTGGTTTACCCGGTGAAAGTGTAGATGAATTTACGTCTTCTTTATTGCGAGCCATCGAGCTTTTCCCTGAAAACATCACGATACATGCTTTGGCTATTAAACGAGCATCTGCGTTAAAGCACGATGAGCAAGAAATGGCTTCCTTGGATCATAAAACAGCAGAGCAAATGATTACTCAGTCACAATTCTTGTTAGATGCTGCGGGGTATCATCCCTATTATTTATATCGTCAACGCGATATTATGGCGGGGGCAGAAAATGTAGGGTATACTAAGCCGGGGTTTGCCAGTCGGTATAATACCTTGATGATTGCGGAACGCATGAATATATTGGGATTTGGTGTAGGAGCTGCTTCCAAGTTTATACCGAATGAACTCGTTGAAAACAAAATCTTCAGGATTGCGAATCCCAAAGACCTGTTCGTTTATTTAAAACGAGGAGCGGTTGAAACGGCGGAAAGAAAATTTGAAACCATGAAGAATATTGTAAGAGGTGAGGAAAATGTTGATTAACGGACCCCGAGGAACGGTTGATATTTTGCCGGAAGAGAGCAGAATTTGGCGTTTTGTTGAAACAGTGTTCGCGGAAGCATGCGATGCATTTGGATATGGAGAACTACGATTACCCATTTTTGAACATAGCGAACTCTATTTAAGAGGCGTGGGGGAGACCACCGATATTGTTCAAAAGGAAATGTATACCTTTGCTGACCGAGGTCAACGTTCAATCACGCTCAGGCCGGAAGGTACTGCCGGAGTTGTACGATCATTTTTAGAACACAAAATGCAGAATCAACCTTTACCGATCAAGCTGTATTATAATGGACCTATGTTCCGATACGAACGACCGGAAGCCGGCCGGTTTCGACAATTTAGCCAAATCGGATTTGAAGCATTAGGAAGTCACGATGCCTCCATGGATGCTGAAATCATCGGCTTGACTATGGAGTTTTATCGACGGTTAGGAATTCCTCAAGCTGAATTATTGATCAACAGCGTAGGTTGTCCAGTTTGCAGACCAGTTCATAAAAAGGCTTTACTTGACTATTTGACTCCTCAAAAACACGAGTTGTGTGAGGATTGTCAGAACCGCTTAGAGAAAAACCCATTACGCGTATTTGACTGTAAGAATCCTCATTGTCAAGTGATCCTTAAGGAAGCACCAAGAATCTCGGGATATTTGTGCGAAGATTGTCAGACACATTTTGATCAGCTGAAGGGATATCTTCAAGGATACAATTTACAGTATAAAATTGACCATAATTTAGTACGAGGATTGGATTACTATACTCGAACCGTTTTTGAAGTCTATTACCCGGACCGTTCTGTTTTGCCTTCTGCAATTGGTGCAGGTGGACGGTATAACGGGTTAGTTGAAGAACTGGGAGGTCAAGATTTGCCCGGAGTAGGCGTAGCCATGGGTGTTGATCGAGCTGTAATGGTTTTAAAAGCGACGCAATCCAAAGCAATCCTTGCACCTCGAATGAAGTTATTTGTGGCGGCGATGGGAACTCAAGCCCATCTTTTAGCGACAGAGATTCTAGCTACGTTGCGCAAAGAAGGAATCTATTGCGACCAAGATTATATGGGACGTAGTTTAAAATCACAAATGAAAGCTGCCGACAAATCCGGAGCACGCTTTACGGCGATCATCGGAGATCAGGAAATTGCCAAAGGTTTATTCTTAGTTCGTGATATGGATGGAAAAGAGCAGTGGGAATTGAGCAAAGAAGATCTTTTAACACTGATTCGAACTGCACCGGATGCTTAACTTTCAAATTTACTTGATTCATACCTAGTGCTATGTTACAATAAAGATGGCCCTGCGATGTTTGCGAAGAAGGATCAGTTTTGAGCCAACATCAAAACATTTGGAGTTCTATATTTGTATGATTCACCGTGCCTTAACTGTGCATTAAGTCATACGTGCGGACACCGCCCTGCGTTTGCAGGTTCAAAAGCATCGTTTGGAACGGCATTGTGGGGACAGAGGCGGTCGTAAGACCGTCTCTTTTTTGTGTACCGAAGCATTTTGCAGGAATCACTCATTCGGTAGTCGAATCAAATAAAAAATACTCGAAGGGGATGTTTTGATTGAAGCAACTAGAATTTCGCAGTGATACCCTTACCAAGCCAACACTTGCAATGCGAGCCGTAATGGCAGCAGCCGAAGTTGGAGACGATGTTTACGGAGAAGATCCAACGATCAATCGTTTAGAAGAAATAGCAGCCGAAATGACCGGATTTGAAGCGGGTTTATTTGTGACAAGTGGAACCCAAGGTAATTTATTGGCATTACTTACCCACTGTCATTCCGGTGATGAAGTGATATTGGAAGAAGACAGTCATATCTTTGTCAATGAAGTCGGTGGCATGGCTGCATTAGGGGGCATCCAGGCCAGGACATTAAAAGGACCGATTCAAGCTCAAGGAGCGTTGCAACCAGAAGCGGTTATGGCGGCAATACGAGCCGAAAACGTACATTATCCAAATTCTACATTGGTTTGCTTGGAAAACACCCATAACAAAGGCGGAGGTGCTGCTTCTACCCCAGCACAAATGAAAGCAGTCATTGACGTTGCTCATACCCATGGACTAAAAGTCCACTTAGACGGAGCGCGAGCGTTTAATGCTGCAGTTGCCCAACAACTTAGTATCGCAGAATTATTGCACGGTTTAGATTCAGCCCAACTTTGCCTTTCTAAGGGCTTAGGAGCCCCTGTAGGATCATTGTTGGTTGGAAGTAAGGCAATGATTCAAAGAGCTAGAAAATGGCGTAAAATGGTCGGTGGTGGCTTGAGACAAGCAGGTATTTTAGCTGCTGCCGGAATCTATGCGTTAGAACATCATCTTGATCGATTACAAGAAGATCATGAGAATGCTCAACGATTGGCAGATGCGATTGATCAGGTTACAGGCTTGAAAGTCATTCGTCCTGATATCATGACCAACATCCTATGTGTAGATACCACAGCTTCCGGTAAAACCGGCAAAGAATGGGTTGATATCATGGCTCAGCAGGGAATCAAAATTGGAGCGAATGGCCCCTTTAGTATTCGGTTTGTCACCCATTTGGATGTTTCTCGCAATGATATCCAAGATGCCATTGAACGTCTTGGAAAGATGTAAGGAGGAAAACGATGAAACTTGCCTTTATTAATGCTGATTTATGGACGGTATCTCATGGCGTGATTAAAGCCGGGCAGATTTTACTTATCGACGGAAAAATCGCAGCACTCGGCACGAAGATTAATCTGCCCAAAGATACCCAGATTATTGACGTGAAAGGGAAAATTATAACCCCCGGTTTAATCGATAGCCACAGCCATGTAGGCGTCATGGAAGAATCAATTGGCTGGGCGGGCGATGATGTCAATGAATGCACTGATCCGAACACTGCTCAAGTTAGAGCTCTCGATGGTATCAACCCTCTTGACAAAGGCTTTGAGGATTGTTTAAAAGGAGGCGTTACGACCGTTCAAGTGGGTCCCGGATCCGGTAATGTGATTGGCGGAGAAATGTTGGTCATTAAAACAGCCGGCACGATTGTAGATCACATGGTTGTCAAACCTCTTTCTGGAATGAAAGCAGCCTTAGGCGAAAATCCTAAAAATGTATATGGCAACCAGAAAAAAATGCCGTCTACCCGCATGGGAACAGCTGCCGTTCTTCGGAGTGCGTTACTCGATGCTAAAACTTATGCAAAGAAAAAAGCAGAGGGTAAAGAACAGCCTTTTGATATGCGAAAAGAAAATTTAGCAAAAGTTTTAAACAGAGAGATTCCTATGCGCATCCATGCACATCGTGCCGATGACATTGTCACGGCGATTCGCATTGCCGACGAATTTGATATCGAAATTACCATTGAGCATTGTACGGAAGGCGATAAAGTAGCGGAGCTGCTCGCTGAGAAAAAAATCTATGCGGCGGTCGGACCCACCTTGAGTTCAAAATCAAAAGTGGAGTTAAAAGATATGGGGTATCACACCCCTGTGATCTTAGCAAAAGCCGGTGTTCCGTTCTCCATTATTTCAGACCATCCCATCATTCCTGAAACCTATTTACACATTGCTGCCGGATTGGCAGTCCGAGAAGGATTGCCCGATGATACCGCTTTAAGAGCGTTGACTGAGATTCCGGCTAAAATGCTAGGCCTTTCAGAACGAATGGGCTCCTTAGATGTGGGCAAAGATGCTGACCTTGTGGTTTGGAGTGAAGATCCCTTTGAATTCATGTCGCAAGTATGCTATACCGTGATTAACGGATCCATCGTATGGCAAGGAGGGAAACAATAATGCGTGCCTTTATTCATGCAACCATCTATCCTGTTTCCGGACCGAAACTGGAAGACGCCACTCTTTTGATTCAAAATGGAACAATTGTTGCGGTAGGACAGCATATTGATATTCCAACGGGTGCCGATATTGTAGATTGCACTGGTAAAACAATTCTTCCCGGTTGGGTCGATGCTCATACCCATGTTGGCCTCTGGGGTGAGGCAGAAGGTCGTGCCAGTTACGACGGCAACGAAAGTTCCGGAGCCATTACAGCCCAAGTTCGTGGTTTAGATGCCATTAACCCGGCTCATCATAGTTTTGAAGATGCTCGAAGTGTGGGTACCACAACCGTGCAAACCGGCCCTGGCTCCGGCAATATTTTAGGCGGTGAACTACTAACAATTAAGACAGCAGGAACGATTATTGACAACATGGTCGTTCGTGCTCCCAGTGGATTGAAATCTGCTCTGGGTGAAAACCCTAAACGGTTTCACGGACAGATGATGAAGCGTATGCCGTCTACTCGCATGGGATCGGCAGCGCTACTCCGAGAATGGTTGATCAAAGGTCAAGAATACCGCAAAAAAGTCGAAGCTGGCAAAGCCGATGCGGATTTAGGTCTAATCAATATTGTCAAAGTTCTGAACAAAGAAATCCCTTTAAGAGTTCATGCTCATCGTGCCGATGATATTGTGACTGCGGTTCGTGTAGCCAAAGAATTTGATATTTCTATTTCCCTGGAACATTGTACAGAAGGACATCTGATTGCGGATTTCTTAGCTGAAGCAGGGTTCCCGGCTTGTGTGGGACCAACGTTGGGTCACCGCTCAAAAATTGAAACCATGAACTTGAGTTTTGAAACACCAGCGGTCTTACATAAGGCAGGTGTCAAGTTTGCCCTGATTACCGATCACCCCTTTGTCCCGATTCCTTTTTATAATGTTGTCGGAGCTTTAGCGACCGTTCATGGACTACCTGAAGAAGCTACCCTGCGAGCGATGACTCTTTCCCCCGCGGAAATTCTAGGGGTTTCAAATAGAGTGGGTTCTTTAGAGGCGGGAAAAGATGCGGACTTTGTAATTTGGTCCGGTCACCCATTTAAAACCAGATCGCGCGTACTAACTACTTATATACAAGGTCAAGCAGTGTATACCGGTAAAGAATAAAAGACGTATTGAAACGGGACACACGATTTGTGTGTCCTGTTTTTTTATGGCTTTTCCTTGTCAAACGAATCAAAAAATGATATGATTTTAATGTTATGGACATTACAGTGGAACGGGGGAGAGTCCAATGGTATTCCGAAATTTTGAGCATTTGTTTCATACACTACAGCAAAGTTCAACAATGAAAACAGTGGCTGCAGTCTGTCCCGATGATGCTGCCAGCTTAGAAGCTTTACTTCATGCAAGGGAACAAAACATTTGTCAAAGTATCTTGATTGGTAATCAAGAGAAAATAACTTTATTGTTAAAACAAATGAACTCAGATAATAGTTCTCTAGAAATTATTGCTGTAAACAATCCTACTGAAGCTGCGGAAAAAGCGGTGGCTTTGGTTCACGATCGTAAAGCAGATTTTATTATGAAGGGAAATCTCGATACCGCTGTTTTATTAAAGGCAGTGGTGCATCCGGAAAACGGATTACGAGACCAAGCTCTGATGAGCCATTTGGCCTTCCTTGAGATTCCTGGGTATCACAAACTCATGGTCTTGACCGATAGTGGTATGGTTTTAGAACCCACACTTGATCAAAAGAAAGAGATTGTTTCTAATGCGGTGACGACCTTAAAAGCTATGGGATACACAGCAATTAAAATCGGTGTTTTGGCTGCCGTTGAGAAAGTGAATCCAAAGATGAAGGAAACCGTGGATGCACAATCTTTAGCAGAGATGAGCCAAAAAGGAGAATGGCCCGGCGTGATAATCGAAGGACCGATTTCCTATGATATCCTATTTAGCAAAGAAATCGCTTCAAAAAAGAAGCATTGTAGCCAGATTTCCGGAGATGCCGATGTAATGTTGGTAGATCGTATGACAACAGGCAATATTTTAGGAAAGGCTCTAATCCTTTCTGCAGGGGCGCGCATGGCGGGTTTGGTCGTCGGAGCGAAGGTCCCCATCGTTTTGAACTCCCGCGGATCAAGCATGGATGAAAAGTTAAATGCGTTGATGTTAGCTGCTTTTAGCCTGAAGGTGAATCTATGAACAATCTTTTAGTCATCAATCCTGGTTCTACTTCGACCAAGATTGCAATTTTTCATGAGGATTTTTTGTTCTTGGAAACGACAAGGGAACATAGTACAGAAGAATTAAACGTCCATTCTTCACCGGAAGAGCAAGCACAGTTGAGACGAGAAGCGGTGTTAACTTGGATTAAAGAAGTTGACTATGAAACGACTCTCTTTTCTGCGATTGCAGCTCGAGGGGGCGTAATTGGCCAACTCAAGAGTGGAGCGTATCGAATCGATCACACCTTAAAAGAAGCCTCCTTGCACTCCACTACACCACATGCTTCGAATTTAGCCGCTGTAATTGCTTTTGATTTGGCACAGAAATGGCAGATTCCGGCGTATATTTACGATGCAGTTTGTGGAATGGGCAAACCGAATCCGATTTACACCTACTCTGGTCTGAAAGATTTACCACGACCTTTTCTGACGCATGTTCTCAATACTCGGGCCGTCGGTTTTCATCACGCACATGTAAACAAGCAGGACCTTTTTCAGAAAACCTATATTGTGACCCATTTAGGAGGTGGAATCACAACCAATCTACTATTTCATGGTGAAATTCTCGATTTTGTTGGGGATGATGAGGGGACGTTCTCGCCGGAACGTTCCGGTGGATTGCCCGCTCGAAGTTTAGTCAAGCTTAGTTTTAGCGGAAAGTATACGCAAAAGCAATTACAAACCAAGCTAAAAGGTCAAGGGGGGTTGGTAGATTATTTTTCTACCAATGATTTTCGGATTATCGAAAAAAAGGCCTACCTAGAACAGGATCAGAAGGCAAAGGATCTTATTGCAGCTATGGCATTACAAATTTCCAAAGATATTGGTTCCATGGCCACAGTGGCGGAAGGAAATATTGATGCAATTTTATTAACAGGGGGACTGGCGCACTCAACGAAACTCTGTCAACAGATCGAAAAGAGAGTCCGGTACATTGCACCGGTTACACGTTATCCGGGCAGCTTTGAAATGGAAGCACTAGCCAAAGGTGTATTGCGGGTGCTGCGAGGCGAAGAGATTGCACATCGGTTTACGGAGTAGGTAGAATAGAACATGATGAAAGGGGGAATAACGATGGATTTATTTGACCTAATCGCAACAGAAGACCTCAAAGCTGCAGAGCCCTTGGCTGCGAGAATGAGGCCACAAAGCTTGGATGAATTAGTGGGTCATGAAGAAATTCTTTCACCCGGAAAGCAATTAAGAAGAGCGATAGAGGCCGATCGAATTGGATCGATCATCTTTTATGGACCCCCTGGCAGTGGAAAAACTACCATTGCTCGACTCATCGCACATTATACAAAAGCCGAATTTCGAGCTTTAAGCGCTGTCTCGGCTGGTGTAGCTGACGTAAAAAAAGTTATCGCCGAAGCAACAGACTTGCGTAAAATGTACCGAAAGAAAACCATCCTCTTTTTAGATGAAATTCATCGCTTCAATAAAGCGCAACAGGATGCCTTATTATCAGCGGTCGAAGAAGGAATCATTGGTTTGATCGGTGCAACGACTTCGAATCCTTTTTTCGATGTCAATTCAGCTCTTTTGAGTCGTGCCAGAATTTATAAGTTAAATCCTTTGAGTCCGGAGAATATGGCTTTGATTATTAGGAGCGCTCTTAAGGATTCTGTTCGCGGTTTAGGTAAAATGAACATCGAACTCCAATCGGAAGCAGAAGAACACTTAATTTTGACTGCCAATGGCGATGCAAGAAAAGCGCTCAATGGTTTAGAATTAGCTGCATTGACTACGCCAGCCAATCAACAGGGGATCATCCAAATCAGTTTAGACATCATTGCTGAAGCAATGCAATCGAAAGCATTGCGTTACGATAAGGATGGGGACCAGCATTACGATGTAATTTCTGCTTTTATCAAGTCGATGCGCGGGAGTGATCCCGATGCGGCACTCTTTTGGTTAGCAACAATGATTGCAGCAGGGGAGAGTCCTCGCTTTATCGCACGGAGAGTTGTGATTTGTGCTAGCGAAGACGTGGGAAATGCCGACTCCATGGCACTGGTGGTAGCTATGGCAGCCGCTCAAGCGGTTGAATTAATCGGCCTTCCGGAAGCCAGAATTAATTTGGCGCATGCGGTTGCCTATATTGCATCTGCACCAAAAAGCAATGCAGCTTACACTGGATATGAAAAAGCTGTTGAAGCTGTGGAACAAGCCAATGATATCTCTGTACCGGTTCATTTACGGGATGCCAGTTACTCAGGAGCGAAATCCTTTGGGTATGGACAATCTTACAAATATGCACATCTGTATCCTGAGCATTTTGTGGAACAACAATACTTGCCCGAATCGTTACAACGAAAACGGTTCTATGAACCGACGGATTTGGGACAAGAAAAGGAGATTAAGGAACGGTTAAAACGACTATGGGGAGATCGTTATGTTGATTGAGTATCAGGTGGTGGCCCGTGAACATTCTCTGAAAATACCGGTGGGGTTGTGTCGCTTTTTCGGAGATGTTCGAGAGGTTCATTCCGAGGAAGAGGTCAAAGTTTTCGTTGAAGAGATGCGAAAGAAATATCCGGATGCGAATCATCATTGTTGGGCGTATCGCATAGGCGTCGGAAATGAGCAGACATTTCGCTATTCCGATGATGGAGAGCCCTCACAGACAGCGGGAGCCCCGATTTTGACCGCGATCGATCACCTGCAATTGACCCATACCTGTGTGGTGGTCAGCCGTATCTATGGGGGAGTAAATCAGGGGGTTGGTGGCTTAATCCGAGCGTATCATTCTACGGCTGCTGCGGTTTTAGAGGAAGCTGGTAGCAAAATAATCACCGTTTACGAATCACTGTTAATACCCTGTCGTTATGATCAAGTCGGGCTGGTATTAAGAGAGTTAGAAAGAGTTTCTGCTCAAGTTGTGGAAACTGTTTATTTGGAGAATGTGACAATCAAAGCTAAAATTCGGCCGATTGATGTGAATCAATGTACAGCTCGAATCTTTGATTTGTCAAAAGGAACGATTGTAGCTCAACGAGAAAAGGAAGTACAACGATGAAAAAGAAAAAAGTGCTCATGGCCTTGAGTGGTGGGGTCGACAGTTCCTTAGCAGCTCATTTGCTTCAGGAGCAAGGATATGAGCTCATCGGAGCCACGATTCGAGGATGGACACCCCCGGGTTGGGAAGACCAGAGCGATGATGTTGGTGGCTGTTGCTCCTTATCTTCGGTAGAAGATGCCAGAAGAGTCGCTTTTAGCTTAAATATCCCTTACTATGTTTTTAATTTCGCTCAAGCTTTTGAGGACGAAGTCGTTATTCCTTTTACCGATGCTTATTTCCAAGGATTGACACCGAACCCTTGTATTCTGTGCAATCAAAGAATTCGATTTGGACTCTTGTATCGTAAAGCCAAAGAAATGGGCATTGATTTTGTTGCAACCGGTCATTACGCCAGAATTCAAAAAGACGCAAGTGGGTTGTTTCACTTACTACGGGGAATTGATCTCAAAAAAGATCAAAGTTATATGCTTTATACTGCCACGCAAGAAAACTTATCGAGAACCTTATATCCTTTGGGAGAAATGACCAAGGAAGAGACTCGGAACTTGGCGCGTGAAAGAGGGATTGAAGTATTCAACAAACCCGACAGTCAGGATATATGTTTTATTCCCGATGGCAATACAGCGGGTTTCTTAGCGGGTTATCGTCCGGGAGAATATGCCGGTGATATTAAATACATCGACGGTCGTGTGATTGGACATCATCAGGGCTTTCATCAGTATACAATTGGCCAAAGGCAGGGACTTGGTATCGCTTGGCCAAAGCCACTCTATGTTTTGGAGATTTGTCCTGAAGATTGTAGTATCGTAGTCGGGGAGCGAGACTTCCTATATCAGTCGCACTTGGTAGCAGATCAGGTTCATTGGATTGCAGGACAAGTACAATCTGAACCCGTTTTATGCCAGGCAAAAATTCGTTATGCAGCTCCTCCCGTAGCGGTTTGTATAAAACCTTCGTCACAAAAAGATCAGGTAGAAGTTGATTTTGAACAACCCTTAACCGCCATTACCCCGGGTCAGACGGTGGTTTTTTATCAAGGAGATGAAGTCTTAGGCGGGGGAAGGATCTTAAAAGTATAGGAGAAGAGAACCATGCAGTGGAACATCGATTTTTGTAAAGATAATCTAAAGACAGTGAAAGGTGCTAAAGAGGCCTCGAAAGAGCTGAAAGCTTTATTGGAAGGGACTGACACCCTCTTTTTTAAACAAAGTTGTATTAATGCTTGTCGTCCTTGTCATAAGAAAGCGCTCATCCTAAGACTGAACGATGAATTAATTACGGGAGAGACAAATCAGGAAATCATTGAAAAAACCCTAAAAAAAATCAAAGAAGCCTCTTGCTTATCCGAATAAGATGTGGTATATTCTTGTTACGCCAAAAAATATGCCGGAGTGGCGGAATTGGCAGACGCACTTGACTCAAAATCAAGCGTAGTAACCCTACGTGCCGGTTCGAGTCCGGCCTTCGGCACCAGTAACAAGAAAAGAGCAGAGGAATACCTCTGCTCTTTTCTTGTATGTAGAAAGCGTCTTTGTTGGGAGGAAGCATAAAGATGAGATATTTGGTACAAAACATAAAACTTCCACTTGAACAACGCGGGAATCTTCTTCCTGTATTGACAAAAGGACTTGGGATAAAGCCAGAAGACCTTCAGGAGTGGCAAATCGTTCGAGAAGCAATCGATGCCAGAAAAGGTCAAATCAATTTTGTCTATCATGTGGAATTCGAACTGAGATCTCCAGGTAAACTCTCAAACAAAAGCAAATGGGAGATTACACCCGCACCCACACGCGGATATCAAACACCTCAACCAGGAGCGAAGAATTTGGAACACCCTCCGGTGGTGGTCGGTGCAGGACCGGCAGGCTTGTTCGCCACTTTGCTTTTGGCAGAAATGGGGTATCGTCCCCGTTTAATAGAACGGGGTGCTCCCATTGAAGAACGGGTTCGCGATGTTGAGGCCTTTTGGTCAAAGGGGCACTTAAATCCCCGCTCTAACGTTCAATTTGGTGAAGGTGGAGCCGGTACCTTTTCCGATGGTAAATTGACCACACAAATAAGAGATCCTAGAGTGTTTAAAGTGCTCCGTGAATTTGTTTCCTGTGGAGCTCCAGATGAAATCTTATATCGGCATAAACCCCATATTGGAACAGATCGCTTACGTCGCGTAGTAATCCGTATGCGCCAGAGAATTTTGGATATGGGGGGCTCGATTCACTTTCATACGAAGATGGATTCGTTGGTTCTTCGAAATCAACAAGTCGTCGGCGTTCGCTTGGAGAACGGAAGTGTGATCTCAACTGAAAGTGTAATCTTAGCTATTGGCCATAGTGCTCGTGAGACCTTTGAAACGCTCTTTAATCAAGGTGTTCAGATGGAAGCAAAAGCGTTTTCACTGGGCGTTCGTATTGAACATTTACAGGAATGGATTGATGCAGCACAATATCACAACTGGGCAGGTCATGCAAATCTGGACCCAGCTGAATATAAACTTGTTTATCACACGACAACCGGAAGAACCGTCTACTCCTTTTGTATGTGTCCGGGAGGACAAGTCGTAGCATCGGCCAGTGAGGAAGGGCATCTTGTTACAAACGGGATGAGCTATTATGCAAGAGATGGAAAGAATGCCAATAGTGCTTTATTAGTGGGGGTTTCTCCTCAGGATTTCTCATCAACACATCCCCTCGCAGGAATCGAATTCCAAAGAGAATGGGAGCAAAAAGCGTTTCTTGCCGGTAAAGCAAATTATAAAGCGCCGATACAACGAGTGGATGGATTTTTAAAGAACCACGTGAATTTTACTGCCGGAGTAGTTGAGCCCAGCTATAGACCCGGAGTAGAACCAAACAACCTGACAACACTACTGCCAAACTTCGTGGTTTCAGCTTTGCAGGAGGCAATTCCCCAATTGGGTCAGAAGCTTCGAGGATTCGACCATCCGCAGAGTATTTTGACCGGGGTAGAAAGCCGCAGCTCTTCGCCGTTGAGAATCATACGTAATCCATTGGGCGAAGCCAATATAACGGGTTTGTTTCCTGCGGGTGAAGGTGCAGGATATGCCGGTGGTATCGTATCTTCTGCCGTAGACGGATTGAGAAGTGCAGAACTGCTTATACAACAGTATCGAATGAGGTGAATTTGATGCAAGACAGGGAGAATCTAGTTGACCTTTTAATCATAGGTGGTGGGGCATCCGGACTCATAGCGGCACTCACGGCGTATCGTAGTAACCGCAATCTCCGTATTTTGATGTTGGAAAAAAACGAAAAATTGGGTAGAAAGCTTTTGGCTACAGGAAATGGTCGCTGTAATTTCACCAATGAGGATCAAAACAAGAGCCATTATCGCGGGTTTCATCCTGAGATTATTGCGGAAATTTTAGATTGCTTTGGAAAAGATGAGACCTTAGTCTTTTTTCAAGGATTAGGCCTCCATGTTCATTGTGAAGATGGGAGATATTATCCAAGGAGCAATCAAGGAAAAATTCTGTTACAGTTGCTTCAAAATGCTTTACATCGTAGCACGGTTCAAGTGCAACTAAACACTTCGGTGGAAGAGATTCACCGCCACCCTTATGGGTTTGAAGTGCGATGTCAGGATGGTCGTCGGTATCATGGCAAAAAAATAATTCTTGCTACCGGGGGCAAAGCGGCTCCTCAATTGGGTAGTGAAGGAGATTTTTACACCTGGTTGAGTAGCCAAGGGCATAAAATATATCCGTTATTACCGGCATTGACACCTTTGAAATTAGAAGCGGCATCTTTAAAGAAAATCAGTGGAATCCGGTTTCAAGCCAAAGGCACACTTATAACTCAAAAAAAACAAGTCGCCGAAAGTGTGGGAGAGTTTCTTTGGACAAACTATGGGGTTTCTGGAATTCCAACTCTTGAGTTGAGCCGTTATGCTGCAATAGCTTTACATCAGAACAGAGAAACTGAACTTGAGTTTGATCTTCTACCCGAATGGGACGAACGAGGTTCACAGAACCTTGTGTTTTCTTGGATGATGCAAACCAGAGAAGAAGTCGTTTCTTCTCTAAGCGGATTGATTCACAGCGACTTTGCTGAATTTTTGGTTGCGTTGGTTGAACAACAAATTGGACAGATCAAAGCTTTTCACCCAGGCCAAGCGGCAAGATTGGCTAAAATTCTCAAAGGGCTGCGCTTTCGTGTGATCGAGACCCTCGGTTGGAAAGAGGCGCAAACCACCGTCGGCGGCGTGGCGTTGAATGAAATTAATCCCAAGACTATGGAATCAAAAAAGATTCCTAACTGTTATCTTGCAGGAGAAATTTTGGATGTTGATGGTAACTGTGGGGGATATAATTTGCAATGGGCTTGGACTACCGGATATTTGGCCGGGAAAGGTGCCAGTCAATAGAAAAATGCACTCAAACGCCTTTAAAAGCGCCTGAGTGCATTTTATTATATGTCTTAGCACAATTCCTTGAATACTTCGGTAATCCGTTCTAAAGCCCAATCGAGCTCTTCTTTGGTAATCACCAAAGGAGGAGTAAAGCGAATCGTTGTAATGTGAGTTTCTTTACATAAAATTCCTCGATCCATGAGCGCTTCACAAAAGCGTCTTGCATTTCCAAATTCGGGTTTGATTTCGACTCCAATCATCATTCCCTTACTGCGTATCTCCTTCACGGCAGGGCAGGGGATTTTTCGCAACTGCTCGGAAAAATAATTGCCTAAGGTTTCGGCTCGCTCCGGCAATTTTTCATTGATCAGAACATCTAAAGAGGCAATGCCAATTGCTGCGGCCATGGGGTTTCCACCAAAGGTAGAGCCGTGATCTCCAGGTGTGAATACCGACATTATGGCTCGATCTGCCAAAACAATAGAAACAGGGTAGACCCCGCCCCCTAAGGCTTTCGCCAATATTAAAACATCGGGTTTGGCATTTTCATGCTCAAAGCAAAACATTTTTCCGGTTCGACCTAAGCCTACTTGGATTTCATCAAACATCAGTAAAACATGATTGCGAGTAGCGATTTCACGAAGAGCTTTTAAATAGCCTTGAGGAGGAATGATGACCCCGCCTTCTCCCTGGATGGGTTCAACTAAAATCGCACAGGTGTTTTCGTCGATTAGTGCTTCTAGTGCTTCCGCATTCCCAAACGGAGCAACGCGGAAACCGGGTGTAAAAGGACCAAAACCTTCGCGATACTGGGCTTCGGTAGAGAATGTAACAATGGTGATGGTACGCCCGTGAAAATTGTTGCTGCAAACAATGATATTACATTGATCTTTAGCGATTCCCTTCACCTTTTCTCCCCATTTTCTAGCCATTTTAATGGCAGATTCGACTGCCTCAGCTCCGGTATTCATGGGTAAGGCTTGTTCATAACCAGCAAGTTCTGCAGACTTTTTCAGAAAACGTCCCATTTGATCATTGACAAAAGCGCGGGAAGTTACCGTGATTTTCCCTAACTGATCCATAGCAGCAGCAATAATTGTGGGATGACGATGTCCCTGATTGACCGCTGAGTAAGAGGCTAGCATGTCTAGGTATTTTTTCCCTTCGGTATCCCATACCCAACAACCTTCTCCCTTGGCTATGACCACCGGCAGAGGTTTGTAATTTTGAGCACCGTACTTCTTCTCCAGATCAAGGTAGTTTACCATTTGATTCGTTCCTTTCTCTTCTTGGGCAAAATCATGTAATTTTGATATGCATTCTAAGCATTATACGAATGTTTTGCCAAAACAACGTATAATAATACAATAATACGCAACGATATGCATACCTTTTTTGAACAATTTCATCATACCAGCCTTACAGAGAATTGTCAAGATAAAGTAGGATTGATTCGTATTCTCAGCAATTGTGCTTTTCTTGACAGTGTGCTACAATAGAAAGGTCAAATTCGAGTTTTTTACTAAGAAAGGGATGAATCATATGGATCAACAAACATTGCTTCATGAAGGAATTTTAGCTAAATTTGTTCGGTATGCTCGTGTCGATTCTCAGTCACAAAGTGGTACCGGAACGGTACCTAGCACAGCCTGCCAATTGGACTTAGCGAACATGTTACTAGAAGAGCTGAAGACGTTAGGCTTAAACGACGCCACTATGGACGAGTTTGGTTTTGTCACTGCAACATTACCAGCAAGTGCCGGAAAAGAGGAGACCCCTGCAATTGGGTATTTGGCTCATATGGATACTGTTCCCGGTATTCCCGCGGTTGGTGTCAAACCCCAAGTGATCGAAAATTATCAAGGTGGGGTCATTAAATTATCCTCTGGCGATACCATCGACCCCGAAACTTGTAAACCATTGCAACAAGCCCTTGGACATACCCTGGTAACTTCCGATGGCTCGACCCTTTTGGGTGCCGACAATAAATCGGGAATTGCTGCGATTATGGAAGCGGTTTGTCGTATGATTAATAATCCGGAATTGATCCACGGTCCCTTTAAGGTCGCTTTTACAGTCGATGAAGAAATCGGGAGTGGTATCAGTCATTTTAACGTTGAAAAGTTCGGTGCTGTTGCCGCCTATACCGTCGATGGTGGTGCCTTGGGAGATTTTCAGGCCGAAACCTTTAATGCTTATAATGTAACCGTGAAGATCATGGGCAAGAGCAGTCATCCCGGCTCGGCAAAAGGCAACATGATCAATGCAATGCATATGGCTGCCCAGCTGTGGAGTGCAATTCCCGCCAATATGAGACCCGAAACCACCGATGGCTACGATGGATTTATCCATCCGGGTTCGGTACAAGGAACAGCAGAATCGATAGAGTGTCATTTAATCATCCGGGATTTTACCACAGAAGGTCTTCAAGCGAAAGTCGCTTGGTTAGAGGCTCAATCTGCCGCGCTGCAAGCAGCGTATCCGGGTTCAAGCGTAGTTTTAATCCATACCGGTGGTTATAAGAATATGTTTGAGATCTTGAAAGAAAAACCGGAGATCGTCAATATTGCTCGAACCGCTATGAAAAATTGCGGTATCGACCCCTTGCAATCGGCAGTTCGGGGAGGAACCGATGGTTCCCAACTGACCTTTATGGGTCTTCCGACGCCAAATCTTTTCTGTGGTTGCGTCAATGCCCATGCACGTACCGAATGGACTTCGGTTCAGTTTATGGAAAAGGCAACCGATATGCTCGTAGAAATTGCACGCTTATGGAGTATGCAGTAAATGGCTTCTAAAACGTTGCGCTTAGATAAGATTCTAAGTCATATGAAGATTGCTTCCAGGAATGACCTTAAGAAACTGGCAAAAAGGGGTTTGATCCAAGTTAATGGTGAAATCATCACCGATACTTCGCGTCATTTTGATCCGGAGGCTGTGTTAATTGAGGTTGATGGACAACCTATCCACTTTATTCAGTACCATTATTGGATGATGAATAAACCTCAAGGCGTAATTTCGGCAACTTTCGACGGACGCGACCGAACCGTAGTCGATCTTATGGCAACCGAAGATGCGATATTTGAACCTTTTCCGGTTGGCCGATTGGACAAAGATACGGAAGGCTTATTAATTTTGACCAATGATGGAGAATTATCGCATTTTTTACTCTCACCTCGTTTTCATGTTCCTAAAACCTATACAATGGTAGTGAAGGGAGTGTTAAACGATGAGAGTATAGCTGCGTGCAAAGAGGGCTTGGTTTTGGATGATGGTTATAAAACGCTTCCAGCAGACTTGAAATTATTGGCAGTAGACACTGAAACACAAACTTCAAACGCCGAAATCGTTATTGCCGAGGGCAAATATCACCAGGTAAAACGAATGATGGAAGTTTTACAGTGTGAGGTTACTTACCTCAAAAGGATAGCCTTTGGACCGTTAATGCTTGACTCCGATTTACCTTTAGGCTCGTACCGACCTTTGCGTTCTGAAGAAATTCAGGCGTTACGAGATGCAGTTTAAAATAACGATAGCAAAGGGACCCTTCTCGGAGGGTTCCTTTGCCTAAGACAAGGGGAGAGGTCTATGTTGGATCAACTTAAAGCAGAACATCCATTCCTCTTTCTGCTAGTAGTAACTTCAGCCATTGTGGCGATTGCAACTCCTGCATATGCCCTTGCGGTTTTGCTTCAATGGTGGAATAAAAGGAAGAAGAAATGACCGAAAAATTGCTTCAATGGTATGACTCATCGGCCAGAAATTTACCCTGGCGAGCAAGCACAGATCCTTATTCGATTTGGTTATCAGAAATCATGTTGCAACAAACAAGGGTAGATACCGTGATCGAATATTATAAAAACTGGTTAAAGATTTTTCCAACGATTCAAGATCTTGCAAATGCTTCGGAAGAACAAATTCTTCGGCAATGGCAGGGTTTGGGGTATTACAGTCGAGCTAGAAATTTTCACAAAGCAGCAAAATTGATTGTTGAACGAGAGCAAGGCCAATTTCCGGAAACGGCGGAACTTTGGAGAACGCTTCCCGGAGTCGGAGAGTACACGGCTGCTGCAATCGCTTCGATTGCCTATAACCAAGCTATTCCAGTCTTTGATGGCAACGTGATTCGGGTCATGACACGAATTATGGGAATTAAAGAGGATCCCACGAAAAAGGTAGTGAAAGACCGATTACTTCAACAGAGCATGAAATGGATTTCAACGGTACGACCCGGTGACTATAATCAAGCCATGATGGAATTGGGGGCAACAATTTGCTTGCCTAACGGAAAACCACTTTGTACTTCTTGCCCTATTTCGCAATGCTGCAGGATCTCTAAAAGTGTAGAATGGCGAGATATACCTCTGAAAAAAGCGACGGTTCGAAAAAAAGTAGAGCAGAGAACGGTTTTCATTCTGCGCAATCAAGAAAAGATCTTGATTCAAAAGCGTGCAGAGACAGGGTTATTGGCAAATTTATGGGAGTTTCCCAATGTTGAGGGTCATTTTGAACAAAACGATGTGCTTTCCTGGTTGCTTAATCGGAACTATAATCCGAAAGCAGTGGAAGCCATAGAAAAAAAATTTAAACATGTGTTCAGCCATATTGAATGGCATATGAGACTTTGGATTATCGATGTAGAAAATGTTGTATCGGAAGAAAAGGTCCTATGGATCTCAATAAAAGAGCTTCAGGTTCAATATGCACTTCCGGTTGCTTTTAGCGTTCTCCTTGACTTCATGTTAAAGAAAACGAATAAAAGAATTAAAAATTAAGCATACAAATGAAAAGAATTAATATTTGGATTAATTTCTATAGATTCGGTACGAAACAATCGGGTTGAACCGTTGACAATTTTTACTAGTTATGTTAGAATCAACAAGTGGTAATGATTCTTATTACGTAATTAAAGTAGGTGAAATCCATTGCGCTATTCAAGACAAAGACATTTAGTGAAAGATACATTACAGAAAAGCCATAGTCACTTATCGGCGGACCAGATTTATCGAATGGTCAAAGAAATTGATTCTAACATCAGCATCGCTACGGTATATCGTAATATAAACCAATTGTGTGAAATGGGAGAGATTATCAAATTAAACGTACCAGATGCTGCCGGTTATTTTGATGGAAATAGTAAACCACATTTTCATATGCTATGCGAAAAATGCAACAGTATTTTAGACATTCCAAGCAGCGTTTTACCCGACATCAAGCACTTGGTAACGAAAGCGACAAATTTTCAGATCACACAAAGTGAACTGTTCTTTAAAGGTGTTTGTGTCAATTGCGCTCAAGTGGATTTTGAACCCAAGAACCCAGCGAGATCCGCGGGGGAAGAAGCTTAAGAAGGTGTTGGAGGTATTTCAATACCTTCATTTTTTACGATACATAACTTCTCAAAATACATATTTTGAGAAGTTAAAAGGATGGGAAAAAGCCTTGTGCCATTGGTTTCGTTCGAATCTTCAAGTCAGCTCTTCTGAAGGGTCTCTTTAGGCTCTATGGATTAATCTGAACACTTTTGACAAATCCTCTTACAAACTACAAAAAAACAAAGAAGAATCTGTTGACGTTGTTAAGCTTCATAGTGTATAATAACTCTCGTTGGTGTCAAGACCAGCACATGGATTTAGGGGAGTAGCTCAATTGGTAGAGTAGCGGTCTCCAAAACCGTTGGTTGCGGGTTCGAGTCCCTCCTCCCCTGCCATTTTTCAAAAAAATGACCCCCTAGATGGGGTTTATTTTTTTTGGAAGTGAGGTGTGGTATGGATACAAGTGTTGAAGTCAAAAAAGGCTTAACGGGTAGTACTTTGAAATTGATTGCAATTATAACCATGTTTATCGATCATATCGGTGCTTTCCTAATTGAACCGATCCTGTTTAATGCTAATCCTTATATGACTAAGCCGATTTTATGGGGACTAACCTTAACGCAACTGAAAACTTTGGATACAACACTCCGCTTGATCGGCCGCCTTGCTTTTCCACTATTTACGTTTCTCTTAGTTGAAGGATTTCTGCATACACGGAGTAAAAAGAACTATTTAATTCGTTTGAGCCTATTTGCACTGATATCAGAAATCCCTTTTGATTTAGCCCGTAGCCGAATCATTTTCGATTTTTCGTATCAGAATGTTTTCTTTACCTTGGCCTTAGGGTTAGCGGTTTTATGGTTAATGCAGAAATATACCGATACGTTATGGAAATGGTTGATACCGGTAGCCGGCATGCTTCTAGCGACCTTCTTAAAGACCGATTATTCTTGGTATGGCATAGGATTGATTGTGATTCATGAATTTGCTCGCAATTTAAAAATCGAAGGTCAAATAATCCTGGCATTATGGTTATCGGCTCAGTATACAGCCGTCTTTGCACTTTTACCGATTCACTTTTATAACGGACAACGAGGTTTATCGTTACGGTACCTTTTCTATTGGTTCTACCCGGTTCACCTACTTTTTTTCTACGTTCTATTTAAAAATCTCTAAAAAAAAACGGGCGCTTTGCCCGTTATTTTTTTGTAAAACTAATTTTTCGCTCTTCCCCTTTAAGAAGCCGTTGGATATTCCCTCGATGTTGAACCAGAATCAAGAGTGTTAACATTGAAGTAAAGCCGATGTCTTCTGCTGGAAATCGTAATAGAAGGATTCCTAATAACCAAAACATCGCCATGAGAATGGAACCCAGCGAGACATATTTACTACGCCAAACGACCAGAACCAAGAGTACGAGTGAAGCAATGCCGACCCAGGGGTATAATAAAGTAATGACAGAGGCCGAGACTGCTACACCTTTCCCCCCTTTAAATCTTAAGAATACGGACCAATTATGCCCAATAATGACACTTAATCCGGCAACGAAGAACCCAAGATCAGGGGTTCTTAAAAAGAAGGGCAAAGCCAAGGCTGCAATGGTTTTAAAGATATCGCCCAACAATGACAATAATCCGCCTTTTAAACCAAGCGTGCGGAGGGCGTTGGTGCTACCTACATTTCCGCTTCCATGTTGGCGGATATCGATTTGAGCCATAGCTTTTCCTATGAGAAAAGCCGAAGGAATCGAACCACATAAATAAGCAAAGATGCCTATATAGACGAAAGTCGAAGTGTTCATCAATGGAAAACCTCATCTGTTCTTATTTTTGGTCTTCAGGAACCAGTTTCATAGCGGCTTCGGTTGCTAAATCGGAAACATTGGTTTTCTTTTTCATAAACTGATTTTGAACCTTATCCATAATGCCGGGCATGATATCAATAAGGCGATCTAGACTGGTATTCGCTTTTTGGTGTTGGAGTTGCAAAAGGCTAACTTGATCTCCGTTGACAACTAAAAAGGCTAAGGGAATGATTTTGGCTCCACCGCCCGCTCCAACCGATGAACTCCCTCGAATCGCTTCATTGGCCGTTGCATCATTTCCTCCCGAACCAAATCCAAAGGTGATTCCGACAACGGGTAAAATGGTCACGCCATTGACAAGAATCGGTTCGCCGATGACGGTCTCCGAAGTCACTAGTTTTTTTAAATCTTCCATTAATGTGCCTAAGTATTCTTTCTGCATGTTCATCTTCCTCTCATTTTTCATAATTCGGAGCTAAATCTCCGCAGGTTTCAAGGTTGTGCTATTTGGACGGGACATCCGGTAGATCATCAATAAAGTTCTTCTTAAATCACGGTTGAGAATCAGAGTTAGGGGAATCTCTAAAATAGAAATGTGACATTTAAAACGGATCGATCCAGATAAGGTCTGTTCACGATAATTGGGTTGAACGCAAAAGGCAAGGAACGGAACCGAGGGTAAAGCGCCATAGATTGCCGAGAACAAAAAGGCTGTATCAGCGGGGTCCTCTAAACCAAGTTGACCTCGAAGGAGCAATGGACGAATATGGAGTAATCGGAAAAGTCGTAAAAAAGCTCTCCAAAAGGTTTCTTTTTGTTCGAGAGCCCAGCTGATCCAGTGGAGGATCTCTTGAACATCGATTCGTTTTTGACTTTGTACGATGGGTTCCGCTGATATGGCTTCTTGAGACTTAGGAGAAGATCGCTCCGCAACTGGAGGTTTAACTTCGGAAGGATTTTGGCGAGTGGGTGTAATCGGCTTCTTAGAGACTGTCTTCGTAGCACTCGGAACAGCTTTGCTACGAGGTTGTAATCTTGATTTTAAAATTCGATCTAACGGTATTAGCCAAGCATATTTGACCTTTAAATCATAACTAAACTCGTTGCCGTCGTAATATCCTGTGACTGAAAGGTGGAAAGGAAATGCCAATAGCAGCAGGATGAAACCGAGGAGACCGAGAATACCATAGAATATGATCTTTAAGATAAGGCCTACCATCGCTAAAGAAGACATATGTACCTCCCTCCCCCCTTATACATATTTGATTAATATCCACTGCACGAAAAGGAGTTCTATTATGCTCAAATATCTTGCAGCGACAGCGGCGTTGCTCTCCGTTACAGTGATTTGGGGATCCACGTTTCCCCTTTCAAAAATCGTTTTAGAAGAAATTCCACCCCTATTTTATTTAGGAATTCGTTATACCTTAACGACCTTGATCATGGGTGTACTCTTTCCTAAGCAACTATTTCAAAACTTAAAACCCACCTTTACAAAAGCCTTTCCATTAGGTATTGCAATTTTCTTTGCATATCTGACACAAACATTGGGGGTGAATCTAACAACAGCCAGTAAAGCAGGGTTCTTTACTGCTTTTTCGGTTGTTTTGGTTCCCATATTACTTTTTTTTATCAATCGTCAGAAGCCACCCAAATCTCTCATCGTTGGAGTAGTTTTAGCTTTAGTCGGACTAGCGTTGATGTCGGGTCTATTAGATGAGCAAATCAATTTTAATCAAGGTGATTTACTCGTCTTGCTCTGTGCTTTTGGTTTTGCAATCCAAATCATTTTAGTAGCACGATTGCACCCCGACAGTAATCCAGCGAGTGTTGCTACCATACAATTTGCCACCGTGGCCTTGTTTTCCTTCTTCATGGCCTTTTTTCTGGAAGAGATTCCCTCTTTAGCACACATAAGCCCCAGAACTTGGTGGATCATCCTGTTTTTAAGTGCGTTTGGTACCGCCTTTGCTTATACCATACAAATCTACGCACAAAAAGAAATGTCCGCCGGCCAAGCTGCTATGATTCTAACCTTTGAACCGGTTTTTTCAGCGATTTTTAGTTTCTATATTTTGAAAGAGCAACAAAATCTAACCACAGTAACAGGTGGACTTTTCATTGTTTGCGGTATGATTATCAGTCAATTTTATCCGCTGTTTGAGGAAAAGTGGAAAGTGCTACAAAGATAATAGATATTTTCAAAAGAACAGACAAGCTTTATCGGCAAGTCTGTTCTTTTTTCGTTTCTATTTATAAAGTAATGCCGTTTTGCTTAAGAAGCTGCCGAGATGTTTCAAGGGAATCGACACCATCTTTATTCTTGATAGGGGCAAATTCTTTTTCACGAAGCACTTCAAACGATAAACAATTGTCCATAAGGCGAATCATATCTAAAACCAAAGTTTCGAATTTATATCCGTTGTTTGCTTGTGGTTGAACCAATTCTCCTTGATCATCCAAATGAGGAATCTTTTTTTTGACAATATGCAAGGGTAAATGTTGTTCCAAAATTGCTTCCAGCCGGTCAACCCGAAACAGGTAATTTAAAATTACGCCGAAGTTATAGAGCAACTCGCCTTTTTCATCACGAGCATGAACCATTTCATCGGTCAGTTCGAAATATTCTACAATAGAGGGTTTTCCGTCTTCCAAGCACAGTACACCAACTCTTTCCTCGGGAAAGGCTTTCCGAACAACCTTAGAAGCACTAACGAAACTTCCCAACAGAGTTGCTCCCACAAAGACAGGATCTACCATTTTTTGCAAGGGATTATCAACGGAGAAAATATTGAGCCATTCAACCCCCCATTCTTTGAGCTTAGGCAGGAGATTGGCTTTTACCAAGGATGAAAACCAGCCTCCATTGCCATTGGGTGAAAGGCTGACTCTCCCCTTTTCTTCAAGATAAATTTTACCGTTATAGTCTGCTGAAGGGGCCATTTCTTGGATGAAAAAGCGAACATACTCTTGGTTATAGCCAAAAAATCGATGCTCCGTAAAAAAGGTAATGGTTTCTTGGTTGTTTTTTTCACTCGTCATCACCAAAAGAGGTATCCAAGAATCCGCTTCATGAACCACTTGTAGCAGGTTTTTGATTAATTGTTCGAAGAGAAAAAGCTCTTTCGTTTCACCCAGATTCAACATTCCTTTGGGATGTTCAAAACCTAAGCGTGTACCTTGACCTCCGGCTAAGAGGACTGCTCCAATTTTTCTTTGGCGAATCGCTTCTAAACCTGCTGCTCGATACGTTTGCTCGTGCCTGTCAATTTCATCTACCGTTAACGCGCCTAAAGGAGCGATGCTACCTTTTTGAATCTCTTGATCTTTGTTCTCAATCAATTTTAAGAGTTCAAAATCAATCGATTCCAGTTGCTGGATCAGATCCAGTTGTTCCTCTTTGGACAACTCATAATAGTATTGGATCAAATGTTCTTGATCATATTGGTGAAGACGTTGCAATAATTCCGATGGAATCATGATTCACACCCCTTGTATTATTCTGTTCTCATTATAACAAATTCTGCACGATTTTCCAAGTGTAGAAAAAGAAAAAACCGCTCCTTGCAGGAACGGTTTTGAAATAAACTAGTTAGACCGGTTGCATGATACCAAAGAAAACCAACCAAGCCAAGACGGTTTTGGCAGCTAAGCTCAGAATGATATAGACTCTCTCACCGTAGAGATAATCTTTCCATTTGCCAATCTTTTTGTATTGAAGGATCATGTTAATTGGGAAAAGGTTAAAGAAGACAAAATAGGAACCGAAGATTGCGTAAGCAAACCAGGGAACTCGACTAAGATCAGAATTACCAAAGGTGTGCATTACGATAACAATCCAGGGGATGATTCCTGCCACGGAACCGAATACGAAAGGACTCCATTGAATCTTTTTCGCGTTTTGGTTCATTTGCTCCATGAGTAAACCGAACAAGTTCATCGTTGCGTTAAGGCCAAACATTAAGAGGATTGCTCCGATGTCATATATAGCGAAAAGTAATCCGATCAAGACAATCATCAAGGAAGAGCTCAAGGCGTATTCATACCAGCGGAAAGGATTCATACCCTTGCCTAAGTAGCGATTATAGATCTGGTTTCCTGCCGGAATTGAAATGATAAAATGAGCGATTGCTGACAGATAGAGAAAAGCGGCGACCCACAACGCAAATGGAACTGTGAAAACAGTATTGGTTTCTGTAACCAAACGTCCCAATGTGGTATTGAAAGTAAGGAAGTTCGAAAAGACTGGAATTTTGAAATTGGAAGCTTTATCATAGGTTGCATACAAGTAGGTCATACCTAACGCTTGTATCAAATGGAAAAACCCCATGATTGTATTGAAGCGTCGCAGACTTTGTAAAGAAGTGGGTTTCATAATATGCTCTCCTTATTTAATAAGAATGATTCTTATTTGTATTATTAGGGAGAACAAATGAAAAAGCAAGTGCTTCAAATGTGTCTTAGTCACATAAATTTTGTAACCAAATCGTTAGAAAAGATTCATTAGAGAAAGAGAGACTCCGCTGAATAAGATCCACAAGCGCATACTTTTTTTACCGGTGTGCAGAGAATAGAGTGCGGAAATGCTACCTACCAATAAAACGAAAGTCAACCACGTACTTTGTAATCGCAAAGGAGTAAAGCCAAAACGTTGAATGTAAAGATATAGTTTGGAAAATGCGATACCGGCAAAAATGACACCTTGCAAAAGTAAAGCGGTGGTCAAGCGTTTCAATTGTTTGGTATCACGCAAAGGCTGTAGGTTGCTTAGCGCAATCACCCCTAATAAAGAAAAGTTTAAAGCCATAATAGCACATAGCTCAAAGAACCCTTGGCGTGCGTATTGAGCAACAGTGAAGTTTTCGGGGAGCTGTTGCAGAAAAGCTCCAAACAAATAACTAGCTTGCAAGACAAAAAAGAAAAGATAAAGCAGTATGAAAAGGCTCAAAATTAGGATCCATATTTTGTTGGGAATCGTGCGAAGGTGCGAGGATTTTTTGTAGATTTGGTCACGAACAGCATCCCATTTTTCTCTGCTTTCATGAGAAATTCCTACAATCAAACCATAAAGATACGCTCCAATGGGTATACTGATTAGAAATCTCAAAACGAATTGTTCGAAATTTTCTATACGAAAAAAATCTAAAACACTTCTTAAAAGGCGGTGAAAGGTCTCATCGGCAGAAGCTAAAAGCGACCCCGCCGTATACAATAAGAAGATTGAAAACAACAGTGCAATAGTTACACTGACTTTGCTTGTTAAACTACTGCTCTTCTTCAAGGAACCGAAAACAATGAGAAACAAGGTTTTTAGCCGTAAGAAAAAATTCTTGATTGGAAAAACAACAAATCCCAAGGCAATATCCAAGGGGAGGAAAATGCTGCTTTCACGAGCGATAACAATCCCTGAACGGGATAACAGCCAGTAAACCGCATAGGCGTGGCTGAACAGAATCGAATACTCTCCCCAGATTGTCGTGCGTTGTGTGACAATGCCGAGGATGATGAACCACAAAGAGATGAGCCAAATCCAACTTTCCCAGCTTGCTTTCTTACGACGATACACGATCTCAGTGCTGATACAAAAACCCAAACTAAAAATGACCAAAATAGTTCTTCCCAATGAAATTGGGTGTGTAGCCAGAAAGGTATATAGATACGCGAAAATATAACTTGCTAGAATGCCAATCAGGGCTAAAAGACTCGATTCACTTTTTTTTGATGCTTCTTCCATTATTGTGGATCCTCCCTGAATTCAAGTAAATCCCCCGGTTGACAATCCAACTCATGACATAAAGCCATGAGAGTAGAAAATCGAATCGCCTTCGCTTTGTTATTTTTAAGAATTGAGAGATTGGCGGGGGTTATACCGATTTTTTCTGCCAGATCGCCAGCAGAGATCTTTCTCTTGGCCATCATCACATCGATATTGACGATGATTTCCATGGTTCTCTCCCCCTTTTCTAAACTGTGTAATCCAATTCATTTTTCATGGCTTCTGCTTCTACGAATACATTTTTGATGATTCGGACGATCAAACCCACGAAGGCGGCAGCGATTGCAATGATGATAAGCGGTGGATAATATAATACACTAATCAAACAGAGAATCGAAGCAGCGAAGCAAGCCCACCCGGCACGCCGTAAATGCCCAATATTGCTTTGATCAAAAACAATCGCCTTTTGCATGTTACGCAAGAGTTGCCAAAGAGAAAAAAGTAGGATCCAGGCAAAAATACTGCCAATATAAATCGTAGAAAGCAGCAAATATCCGTCGCGCAGTCCTTCTAACGGTAGAGAGAAAGCGACAAACCAGTCTGCAATCCAAAAAGCTGTAAAATCAATCCCTAAAAGCATCAGCGCGAATAAAAGAATAAATCCTTGCGATAACATAATGCTACGATTCTGATTCCATTTCATAAAAGAACCCTCCTACAATCAATTGAGATGATTATAGCAGGGAAAAATATGATTGTCAATATATATTTATTGATAAACAATAAATAGTTCTCGTAATTCAAAAAAACCCGGTAGCGAATTTCGCTACCGGGTTTTAACTCAAATCTTAGAGACACATTTCGTAAATCGCCACAATGTCCTTTTCTTGTAAGGGTTTGAAACCTGCCAAAGTTGCATTGTTGCATGCTTTCTTAGCCATGTCGGTAAAATGCTCGCGATCGATCCCAACTTCGGTTAAGCTGCTTTTTAACCCTAATTGGGTAAAGAGGAAGTTTTCGGTTCGACGTATGGCCTCTTCGGCGACTTCCATCGGAGGCAGAGATTTGTCAATTCCAAAGACCTCGGTTCCGTACTGGTAAAAACGAGAAACAGTGGTTTCATCTAATACATATTTCATCCAGCGAGGAGTTAAGATTGCCAATCCTAAACCATGCGTGATATCATAATAAGCGGAAAGTTGATGTTCCATGGGGTGACAACTCCAGGCGAGTTGCTTTCCTCCTCGGACGAAATCATTGATTGCCCATGAGGAAGCCCACATCAAATTGGCTCTGGCTTCACAATCTGTGGGATTTGCAATGGCTTTTGGAGCATATTTAATGACCGTTTTCAGCAAGCCTTCCATAACGGTATCCAGCATATAGAGGTCTGGGTTCATATTGAAATAAACTTCAATAACATGGGAAAAGATATCGGCGCTTCCGGAAGCCGTTTGAAAAGCACTGACCGAATAGGTATTGGTGGGATCTAAAAAGGAGACTCTAGGACGTTGTGAAGGGGTAGCAAAGCCGATTTTTTCTTTGGTATCTAAATTCGTAATCACACCGCCACAATCCATTTCGGAGCCCGTTGCTGAAAGAGTCAGGATGCTGACGATGGGAAGAGTATTTGTAGCCGGTACTTTGCGTTTGACAATATCCCAGCTATCACCTTCATAGAAGGTTGAGGTACCGATTAATTTTGCGGCATCAATGGTTGAACCACCACCCACAGCTAAGAGTACATCGATTTTTTCTTTGCGACAAAGCTCAGCAGCCTCGTTGATTGATGTATGACGTGGATTAGGATCAATTCCGCTATATTCAAAAATCTCAAGATCTGTATCTTTTAGCTCATCCATAATCTTATCATATAAACCGATTTTCTTAATTGAACTCTTGCCATAAATCATCAGTACTTTCTTGCCGAACTGCTGTAGCTCCTTTGCTAAATGGGAGAGTTGGTTTTCACCAAAATAGACCTTGGTTGGGATGTCATAGATAAATTTTGCGTTCATTAATTGAACCCCTTTCTTAATTGACATAGCCGTAGAGACCTCGTACTTGGACTTCGCCACTGCGCAGAGTCTCTCGCATGCCATTGGTATATTGTATGATCAATCCGAAACTTTCATCGATATCTACGGCAAAAGCACGGATTTGATTGCCTTGTTTCAAAATCATCACTTCTTTTTGTAGACTGATACAGGATTTTCGGTATTGCTGACAATAGATTGCCTTTTCATGAGGCCAATCAAGAATCATTTGATCCAAAGATTGAATCAAAAAAGCTGTAAGTTGAGAGCGGTTGACCCTCTTCCCTGTTTCTATAAAAAGGGAGGAGGCAATTTCTGATAACTCCGGTGGAAAATCCTTTGTTTCGTGATTGACATTCAAGCCGATTCCAACCACCAAATGCTGGATTTGTCCACTCTCACTTTCCACACTCATTTCTGTGAGAATTCCACCGATTTTCTTGCCATTTAGTATGATATCGTTGACCCATTTCACCTGGGGTTGAATACCTGTCAATTTTTCAATGGCTCGTATCGTTGCAACGGCGACCCAAGCGGTGATACAGGCCGTATCGGCAGGTAATGTTTTGGGTCTTAATAGAAGTGATAAATAGATTCCTTTGTTCTCCGGCGAATGAAAGCTTCGTCCTAAGCGCCCTTTTCCGGCGCTCTGATGATTTGCGACAACGACTTGACCTTCCGGTGCACCTTCTTGAGCTAATGCGTTTAAATAGGTGTTTGTTGATGGTAAGGAATCAAAACATGTAATCTGTTCTACTCTCTTTTCAGGAAGATTGGAAAGCAATTCACCTAGGGTAATGACATCGGGAGACGACATCAATCGATATCCTTTATTGGTTCCGGATTCGATGATATATCCTTCGTTTCTCAAAGTTTTCACCGCCGTATGGATTGCAGCACGAGTCAGAGAAAGACTTTGACTTATCTCTTCCCCGGAAACAAAATCTGTGTTCTGTTTAAGAATTGCTAAAACGGCATCTTTGGTCATTTCATCACCACCATTTTAATTATACCACACGAAATGTCGATTGTAAACTTAGTTATTTTTTTCATTGACAATTAAGGTAAAACCCTATATGATATTGTCAATCTAAAATCATGGAGGGTTTACATTAAAGCATGAAAACAAAAGATTTAGTTTTAATCTCACTATTCGCGAGCCTGATTGCAATTTGTTCTTGGATTTCAATTCCGGCAGCAGTTCCCTTTACCATGCAGACCTTTGCTGTTTTCATAAGTTTGGGTCTCTTAGGGGGAAAGAAGGGATTTCAGGCAATTCTAGTCTATTTGTTACTGGGGGCCGTGGGGTTGCCTGTTTTTGCCGGATTCACGAGCGGATTCGGAGTTTTATTGGGAAGCACTGGCGGATATTTATGGGGTTTTCTAGGTGCTGCTCTCGTGTATTGGGGTGCTTCCACAAAAATCAAAAAATTTTCGAAGATTTGGCTTTGGAGTACAATGCTCTTCGGATTACTGCTTTGTTATCTATTTGGTTCTTTATGGTTTTATGCGATTGCCTTTAACGGTGGAAGAGCGTTGTCGTTTTATACGGTCTTGACTTGGTGTGTCTTTCCTTTTGTTTTGCCCGATTTACTTAAAATCGGATTAGCAATTTATTTGACGGAACGTTTACGTTTCGCTGTCAAGATCCTTCCCGGGCATCGTTCCGGCTCGGTATAAAGCATACAAACTTTACAACGTAAACATTGACCGGTTTCAAGGCCTGCCATAGCATCCTTAGCCCAATCAAAATTGACCATAAAACCTCGACCGATGTCAATCATATCTACTTTTGTGTCATTCAAGATGTTTTCTGCCATCTCTGGTGATGTGATACCATTTGCAGCAAACACCGGCACCGATACGGCTGCTTTGATTTGCTCAGCAGCATAAATGATGTCCCAATAGGGATATCCTTGTGGCAAAGTAGTTTCTTGTTCGCGACGAAATCCGTAGGAGATATCGAAGAAATCGATTCCACTGGCCTCTAATTGCTGAGCATTCACGATTGCGTCCTCTAGTGTGGGCTCAAATCCACCCAAACGGATCCCCACAATCCAAGAAGCTGGCGTTTGTTTGCGTATTTGTGTGATGATTTCTCTCACAAATAATGTACGGTCTTGCCCATAGGCATCGGTTCGAGTATTGACTTTTCGATTCATGAATTGACAAAGCAAGTAATTATGACAGCCATGAAGTTCAATCCCGTCATAACCGGCCTTATACGCTCGTACTGCGGCATTGACGAAATCTTCCTGAATTGCATGTACATCTTCTAGAGTCATTTCGATTCCGGTTTTTTCACGACCATCGGCACGTGTGTAGGTGTATGCACTGGGACAGAAGGCCTCTTCTTCTATACCAACGATACCGGCGTGATGGATTTGAACCAGAACGGGAGCTCCCGCTTTGTGAACGGCTTGGACTAAGTTTTGATGACTTTCGATCTGCTCATCATTCCAAAGTCCCAGCTGCCGAACTCCTAGTCTCCCATTTAAGTTGATTGCAGTGGCTTCAACAATGATCAATCCGGCTTGACCTAAGGCTAAGCGCTGGTAATGTTGTACGGTTTCTTCAACAACCAAACCGGTATGGGGTTGGCTGAAGGGTGTGATCATAGGAGGAACACAGATCCGGTTCTTAAAGGTGAGCGTTTTCAGTTGCGTAGGGGTAAAGATGTTTTTTATCATCGACGTCCTCTTCTTTCTTGAATGGATTGGATGACCGCATCCATTTGTATTTTACCATAAATAAAGACATCGTCAAAGGGAAAATCAGAGAAACTTAGAATGTTAACTATATTAATGAGAAAGGACGATTCAATATGAAGATGCAAATCAATCTCGATCGAATGATGAAGGATTTAGAAAGCCTGCGGCAATTTGGCAAGACCGACGAAGGCGGCGTTTCACGCCATCCTTTTACAAAGGAAGATCAACAAGCTCGCAATTATTTGATTAAAGAAGCTGAAAAGAATGGATTAATTGCGCGTGTGGATTCTGCAAGCTCTGTGATTCTCCGCTACGAAGGGAAAAATCCAAGCGCCCCGGTTATTTTGATGGGTTCACATTATGACACGGTCATCAATGGCGGAGCTTACGATGGCATCTTAGGGGTTGTGACTGGGCTTGAAGTGGTGCGTACTTTGAGTGAGAACAACATCCGCTTGGAACACCCTGTAGAAGTGATTGCTTTTAATGATGAAGAAGGATCGCGTTTTGGCAAGGGCTTTGCCGGCAGTAAAGCGATGACCGGTAGGCTATTTCCAAAAGATTTAGAGGAAAGCCGAGATCGCAACGGCATTTCTTTAGGGCAGGCGATGCAAGCAGCTGGGTTTGATCCATCTCTGATTCCGATGGCACAGAGAAAATCTTCTGAGCTCCATGCTTTTGTAGAATTGCATATTGAGCAAGGCCCAGTTTTGGAACATGCCGGGGAGGATATTGGCATCGTAACTACCATTGTGGGAACATGTCGCTATAACATTATCGTCCACGGAAGACCGGACCATGCGGGTACTACGCCAATGGAGATGCGAAAAGATCCTTTGGTTGCCGCAGCAAAAGTCATTGCGAAAATTCCGGATTTAGCCCATTTATATGATCCCCAAGGGGTTGCTACGGTTGGCATTATTCAAACCAAACCGGGTGCTGCCAATGTAGTTCCGGCTTCTGCCAGTTTTTCATTAGATGTTCGATCAAAAGTCCCCGGTGCTGCCCGGGGTGTCGTGGAGCGAATCCTCGAAGAATTGAAGCAAGCTTGTGGTGAAGATCTGACTTTTGAAGCGTACAATTTAAAATCCGTGCAGCAAGAGACTCCGGTAGATCTGCATCCTTGGGTTCAGAAAAACATTGAATTGGCTGCACAAAAATTGGGGGTTCGCTACCGCTATATGTTTAGCGGAGCAGGTCACGATGCCGAACTTATTGCAGAGCTCTGCCCTACCGGAATGATCTTTGTGCCTAGTCGAGAAGGCCGCAGTCATAGTCCCTTAGAATATACAAAACCCGAGCACATCGAAAGAGGTGCTCAGGTCATGTTAGAAACCGTGTTGAATTTAGATATCACTTCCGCTGACCTCGAAATCCCGAATATATAAGATAGACAGCGATCAAAAAAGACCCACTTAAATCAATGATTTTGGTAGCAGGATGCATAGGGGCGATAGCAACGGCGGATAGTGCGATGACGACACAGAGATCGACCGCTGATTTTGCTTGATACAATTTCTCCTGCCCTTTCACCACGACTGAAAAGGAATCATGTTGCATGGAGCGGTAGCGTAACCAAAAATAGCTGTTGGTGATAAAGCCAAGAATGGCAATTACTAAACCAACACTGACATTTCCACCGGGCTGATAACGGGTCATCTGTAGGAACGCCAAAAGCAGTAATATCACACCGGAAGAAACCATAGCTATTTGAACAGAACGACGGGAGAGCTGCTCTAAACGGAGTTGCTCTTCTTTTGTTACCCTTTTTCTGGTTAGGGTGCGATAAACCCACCATGAAATGAAGACGGCAAAGAGCTCCGAAGTTCTGCGTAAAAAATCAGCAAATTGAGTGATCGATAAGCTCATCAGCACAGAAAATCCGGTGACCAATGGCCCCGGAGAACTCAACAATAGTGCAGATAACAACGTTCTTTCAGCACCGGCGGATTGGGGTTTATGTGGTGTATTCATCTTAACCCCCAAAGCTTTGTATCGATAAGATTACCAAGGAAATGGCCGTAGCGGCCGATAATGGCACGGTGAGCGTATCAATTCCACGATGTGATACCAACTCCACCCCTGCACAGATGGGTGATACCAACACAGCTAACAACAAACAGAGAAACCAGGGGAGCACTGCATAAGCCCACGAAGTGAAGAAGATTGCAAGGGAAGAAACCACGGCCATAGCAAACGTACCTTCCACTGTTTTACGCTTATCAACCCCCGGTACATTGATAAAATTTCGTCCAAAACGCTTTCCGATTAGGGCTGCTGCAGCATCACCATATCCCCATGCCATAATCGAAATCGGTACGACCGCTTTCCATAAGGGTCCTCCCCATCCCCAATAAACAACAAAGAGGATGATCATCATGAGGTAGGCTAGGATCAAACTCGATTTGACCTCTCCTTTGGAACGCTCATTCAAGAAACGTTTATAGATGCCAGTGTGTTCCAACAAAGTCAAAATCGGATAAACTACCACAATGAAGGATAAAGCCACTAAGGTAGCTATTAGCCATGATCTACTGGTGTACATCAGCAAGTAAACGGACATGGCACAGGTAATGTGAAACGTCTTTCGAATAATCTCGGTTGGAATGATTCGCAATTTTCGAATTGTCAGTACAATCAGCAAAGCAGAAATGTACATCACGACCAAGTAGATAAATCCTTTTAAAACATCAATGGCCATGCTGCACCTCGTTTTCTATGTAGTAATGGAATAGAAGCACCTTTCTGGTGCTTCTATTCCTTATGGTGGAGACGAAGAGGATCGAACTCTCGACCTTACGGATGCGAACCGTACGCTCTCCCAGCTGAGCTACGTCCCCGTGATCAGCGCTAAGCAAAACCCCATTTAAAACCTTTCTCATTATACTCATATTATGAAGCAGGGTCAAGAGGTTAAAAGAGCTTTCTGCGGTTTTTTTACACGTCCCTCAAAGACGGTGAGCAGTAGAACAGAAAACAAAATCAAGACCGTTCCAAGAATTGTTCTTACATTGAATTGATCTTGGAAAACCACGATTCCCCAAAAGATGCTGGTCAAAGGTTCAAAAGTGCTGAGTATGGCAGTGTTCTGTGATCCTATCATTCGAACACCCAATTGAAAGCACACGACAGCAATCACTGTTATTGTAATCGAGAAGAATAAGAGTAATCCCCAAGCTAAAGGGGTTAGACGATAAGTAAACGTTCCTGTAGCTAGTGCGTAACCTAAAACTAGAACGGAACAAACCAAAGAGTTATAAAAGCCATATTTGAACGGATTCATCTTACTGAGCCCACTTTTGTCTAAATAGACAATATAGGTAGCAAAAGTCACTCCTGATGCTAGAGCCAACAAAATTCCTAAAGCATTCGCCGGAGAACCGGGGCTATAGAACATAAGGATACCAAGCGTGCTCATGACCAAACTGGCAATTTTAACGCGATCGATCTTATCATGAAAGAACAGAAAGCACTCCAAAAAAACAATAACAGGATGGATATAATGCAAGGTTGTTGACATGCTGGAATCAATGTAGTTATAAGAGGAATACATAAAAATTGGAGTAAGGGCAGCGCCAATGGAACCAATAACAAAGAACTTTTTGAATTCTACCTTTGAAATCCCCATGTTCCCCGAAGAAGTTTTCCACATTAGAAAAAACAAAATCGGTAAGGGTAAGAAGTTGCGATAAAACACTACGCTAATAGCATTTGCTCCGCCTAGATAAAAATTTTTCACGAATAATGGCATACTCCCAAACATGATTGCGGAGGTAATCATTAGGAGGGAGCCCTTCAGTTTAGTGCTCATGCAACGACTTCCTTTTGTAATATGTGAAAAGAAAAAGGGGCGGACGATTTAAATTCCGCCCCTGGTCTGGAATTGTTAGACTTTGGGGAAGCTGCTTTGTAAAATTGCAACCATAAGTTTGATTCCATTCTCAACATCATCCATATCTACCATTTCGGAAGGCGTATGGATATAGCGGCAGGCAATTGACATTACACCGGAAGGAACCCCGGATTTGGTCAAGTGGATTGCACCAGAGTCGGTACCACCGGCTTCTAATACTTCTAATTGATAAGGGATATCATTTTTGGTGGCGACTTCTTTCATGAATTGAATCATGGCCGGATGGCATAGAACCGAAGAGTCACGTACTTTTACGGTAGGCCCTTTGCCCAAAGAAACTTCCATGGTCACACCTTTAGGAGTATCCCCGGTACGAGTGACATCAATAGCAATGCCGTAATCCGGATCCACAGCAAAAGCAGAGGTTCTTGCTCCGCGTAGGCCAACTTCTTCTTGAACGGTAAAGACGAAATGACATTCCACGCTTGGATTTTTCAGTTGTTTAATGGTTTCAATTAAAACTACACAGGCAATTCGGTCATCCATAGCTTTGGAAACCATGCGTTTTCCTAAATCGATGCATTCGTAATCAGCACCGGCGCAGTCACCAATTTTAACTTTTTCTGCGGCTTCAGCACGTGTTGTAGCACCGATATCGACATACATTTTGGCTAAACTTAAGGTCTCACCCGCTTCTAACTTTTCTGCTCCGTAAACTCCGCGAGTACCATTGCCAAAGATACAACGAGTGCCTAAAAGGACGTAAGGATTCAGTCCGCCTAAGTTTGTGAAGCGTAAGAACCCGTTATCGTCGATATGGGTGACCATGATGCCGATTTCATCCATATGAGCGGCTAACATAACTTTCGGGCCGTTGCCCTTTTTGACGGCTATCACATTTCCTAAAGCATCAATGCGTGCCGAGTCCACATAGGGTCGAATCTCTTCCATAATCAGGTTCGCCACGTTGGTCTCCAAACCGGTAGGCCCATAGGCAGTGACAATTTTTTTGGTTAAGGCTTTTAATTCCATCATTTATTTTCAAACCCTCCTGTTTCTATGGCATTAATGAATGCTTTAACGAGAGCAATCGTGTTCTTATAGTCTTCTAAGTGAATGACAGAAATGGGTGAATGGCAGTAGCGGGTCGGGACCGAGATTTCAATCGTCGGCACGCCGCCTCGGGTTTGATTGATTTTCCCGCTGTCGTTCCCTCCAGTAGCGGTGTTCTTGTACTGATAAGGAATGCCTAATGATTCGGCAGTCTTAGCGGCTAAAGCGATTAGTTTGCGATCACTAATCACAGAGCGATCCATAAAAGTAAGCGATGGACCGGCTCCGCAGCGAGTCGATACCAAATGGTCTTCAACGTCACTAACATCGTGTGCAGTGGTCCCTTCTAATGAGATTGCCAACTGAGGGTCAATCGCGTAAGCTGCAACTCCAGCACCACGCAACCCAATCTCTTCCGAGACGGTAAACACACCATAAACCGGAATATTGAATTTCTCTTTCATGACTTCCGCTAAAACGGCGCATCCAATGCGGTCATCAAACGATTTTCCTTTGGCAAATCCATCGCCAAAGGTTTCATATTCGGTATCAAAGACAGCATAATCACCGACCGAAACCACTTTTTCTGCATCTTCTTTGGATTTTGCTCCAATATCAATGTATAGCGCTTCTAAGGGCAAGGGCACTTGACGTTCTTCGGGTTTTTGCAAATGGATGGCTTTCGCTCCAATCACACCAGGCAACTTCTTCTTCCCTACCCGAACGACCTTGGCTACTAGAACTCTGGGATCAATCCCACCAACCGGTTTGAAATACAACAACCCACTGTTTTCAATTTGTACGATCATTAGACCGATTTCATCCATATGTGCTGCTAACATCACACGTGGACCAGGTGCATTTTCGTTTTGACTGTAAATCAAATTACCCAACACATCGGTTTTCATAGAAAGATTGTAATTAGCTAATTCTTCTTTTATAACACTACGAACTTCATATTCGTCGCCGGCTACTCCGGCAGCTTCGGTGATTCGCTTTAATAACATGATAATTCCTCCACAAAAGCACAATCCAGAGCAGCAATCAGATATGCTAAGAGCTTTCCGGACTGTTGGATATCGGAGTAAGATAAGGTTTCAACGGCGGTATGCATATAACGCAACGGAATTGACACAACTGCAGTAGCAACACCGCTTTGCGTGATTTGCATCATCCAGGCATCGGTTCCGGTAGCTCCGGGAGATGCCGATAAGGAGATTGGAATCCGGTTGTCTTTTGCTACTTTTTTGATCAAGGCCAGGACTTTGGGATGTACATTGGGACCCATAGCAATAGAAGGACCACCTCCCATGGGAGAGGTATTATAATCGGGAACAGCAGGCATTCGGCCATGACACACATCAATGGCAATTCCAACATCGGGCATGATGCCAAAGGTAGAGGTGATGGCTCCGCGCATACCGACTTCTTCTTGAACCGTTGCAACTGCATAAACATCTGCTTGATGCTTTAGTTTTTTCAATTCTTCTAAACATTCCAGCATTACCATAACACCAGCTCGGTCGTCCATCGCTTTACCGGCTAGCCAATCATTTTGCAGATCTTGCATCGTGCGTTTTAAAGTGACCAAGTCTCCAACCTGGACAAGCTCTTTCGCTTTTTCTGCGGAATAACCAATGTCAATGCGTAAATCAGACAAAGGAACGGTTTTTTTGCGTTCTTCGGGACTCAGTAAATGAGGTGGCTTCGCAGCCACAAATCCCATGAGGGTTTTCTTACCATGAACCCAGACTTCCTGAGCAGGCAAGGTGCGTTGGTCAAAGCCCCCGATTTGTGTTACATGTAAAAAGCCTTTGTCATCAATTTTGGTGACCATTAAGCCAATTTCATCCATGTGACCGGCTAACATGATTTTAGGACGCTTGCCATCACCAGTTCCATTTACTTTGGCAATTATATTTCCCAAAGCATCGCTACGAATGTCTTCTGTATAAGGTTTAAATAATTCTTGGATCAAACCGGCTACCGGGGCTTCAAATCCCGATACTCCGGTATTTTCGATCATAGACTTGAGTATTTCTTTGCCATTCAAACGTAAGCTCCTCCTTTATTGAGTGATCCTTGAATCGGTTTAAAGATCGTCCCGAACTCCTAAGAAATGAGCAATATTAGCTTTTGAATCTTTGACACCATTAATCTTACCGGTTTTGCTGGTAAAAAGTGTGGTTATGCCAGGGCCATGACCCATGATTACGCAATTGCTGTGAACAACAACGCCCACGGTAACGGCACCTTTTAGATACCCACGACCATAACTGGTATCACAATTGCGCAATAAAACCAAATCACCAAAGCGTAACTTACCCAAACCACATGCTTCATAACTTTCCGGATCATGTGTCATAATATCATAATCTCCGGTATCTGCTGTGGAAGAACCAATTCCGGAACCCATGAGATGGGCCGGTACTTCTGTAACGACCGGAACTTGTAAAACCCCATCAATCACCTTGAGATTCATTTTTGCTAAAAGATCAGGATCACAGTTTTTGATCATGACTTCCGGAGTCTCTTCAATTGCTAAACCCATGCCATAACTTTTAACCATAATTTTATCGCCGATAATCATTTTCTCTAAGTCTTCTTTAGCAAAATAAACTAAAACATGCTCAATACCGCCATGGGTTCCGGTAACGTAACCAACAGCTCCCTTGGCATCGCCACTAACAACTTTTGCCTGATTTCCTACGCAAGCATATGAATTCAATCCACTATTTTTGGCGGGATCGTCTAATTTCATGCTTACACCGGGCTCAACATGGTCACCGATCACATCCATACAACTGTCGCCGATTGCCCAGTTATAGGTAATACCACCTGTTCCGGGTAAAGGAATTGCTTTGCCATTGGTATCGATGCGATAAACCGAGGGTTTCTTGGGTTGAGAGATTTCTCCGATTACACCGATCATTGCAAGTCTGTCTCGATTGGTCTTCATAAATTAGAACCTCCTCTTTAGATTTGCTTATGAATTCTGTTTACAATCTTGTAAATCCTTCTGAATCCGAAAGTACATCAAAAAAACCGTGGTTGACACGGTTTTGAGAGTTTTGTTAATTGGAAGAGGGTTTCATTTTTAGTCCGATTTTTCTTTTGATACGACAAAGCGCGTTATCGACTGCCTTGGTGGAGGTTTTCAGTTGATTGGCAATCTCCTGATACGAAGCCTTTTTCAGATAAAGTAAAAATACATTATACTCAAATTTACTCAACGTCTCCATAAGTTGGGCTTTGATGGTTGCGAGTTCCTCGCGATTCATAACCACTTCTTCCGGATCGGTCATGCGAGTGCTAGGAATCATATCGATGAGGGTACGATCAGTACCATCGTCATATACCGGTTTATTTAGCGAAATATAAGAATTTAGAGGGGAATGTTTTAATCGTGTCGAGGTTTTTACTGCGGTAATTATTTGGCGAGAAACACAAAGTTCTGCAAAGTGTTTGAATGGAATGCCTTTTTCATATTGGAAATCTCTTATTGCTTTATGAAGACCGATCCAGCCTTCTTGTAAAATGTCTTCTTGGTCCGCTCCAGTTAAAAAATAAGGTTTGGCTTTACTGCGGATGATATGACGATACTTATGGAGCAAATATTCCGATGCATATTCTTGACCTTGTTGAGCAAGTAATACGACCTCTTCATCTCGCATCGTTTTTAATAACTGGTTTTGGGAAAGGTGTGCAAACATGGCATGACCTCCTATCGTTCCCTTTGTTCTATCATAAAGAAAAAGAGTTTTAAAGTCAAGCAAACGACACAAATATACATAAAATTTCGCAGAAGAAGGAAGGATAATCGATCATCTGCGTCGACCTTTGAGTACAAAAATCCGGGTTCCTCTACCAGTTTGGCGATAAGAAACCCGGAAATATTCTGCTTCTACTATACTCGAATTTGAGGAAATAGTCAAGAAAAGTTTCCAAGAAAAAAAGACAGAGATAATAATCTCTGTCTTCGAAATTTTGGTCGGGCTGCCGCGATTCGAACGCGGGGCCTCTTGAACCCCATTCAAGCGCGCTACCAAGCTGCGCCACAGCCCGTTAAAAGAACATTGTCATTATACTCAATGTTCAGAGAAAAATCAAGTCGGAAAATGGGAAGAGTTTCGTAGGATTTTAGAACCGCTTCTTCCACTGCTTAGCATTATCCATGAGATTTTTGGCTAATACAGAAGCAGCATCCCCTGCTTGATTCCCAGCAATCAGACGGATCAGTTCATCTTCTATTTCCTGTTCTGATAAAACTTTCAGCAATGTATAGGTTCGATCTTGAGATTCCACTTTGCGAATAAAGACATGATGATCTCCCATCGCTGCAACAATGGGCTGATGCGTCACTAAGAGCAGCTGATAATGTCGGCTAAGATTGGCAAGTTTTTCCGCCACACGTTGCACAGTCTCCCCGCTGATTCCCGTGTCAATCTCATCAAAGATCACGATTGGAATGTCTCCTTGAAGCATAACGCTCCGCAGTGCTAACATGATTCGTGATAATTCTCCCCCGGAAGCAATCCGCAATAAAGGTTTAAGCGGTTCACCAATATTGGTCGAAATCAGAAATTCACAACGTTCTAATCCATCTGCCATAAATTTTGTGTCCTGGGACTCCGCTTCCTCGTAGAATGTAACCTCGAAACGACATTTTGGCATTTCCAAATCTGCTAGTTCTTTCATAACAGACTGACTGAGCGAGATAGCTAAAGCTTGACGCGAGGTCTTCAGTTGTAAGCCGATGTTTTTCAAATTGCTTTCTAAAATTCGGATATTTTTTTCAAGGTCCTGGATAATCTGATCATTGCTTTCGGCAGAAGCGATTTTGTGTTGGATGGTTTGATAATAGTGTAAAATATCTTCAATGACATTACCATATTTGCGTTTGAGTTGAGCCAACAAACTTAGACGCTCTTCAATACGTTCTAACGATTTCGGGTCTTCTTCAAGATGATCTTTGTAGCGAGTTAAATCTGTTGCAACTTCTTCTAACGTATAAAAACACGTTTCCAATTGCGCTGCGGTTTCACTTAAATCGGGATCGGTTTGAAGGATGCTTTGTAGTTCTCTGACCGCAATCCGTAAAGCAGAAACAGCTCCGTAGGATCCTGCTCGATCTTCCTCTAATAAGGTGTAGACTTTTTCCAAAGAAGCTCTGTTCTTTTGCACAGAACTTAACCGTTTTCGTTCAATTTGCAGCTGTTCCTCTTCTCCGGGTATCAATCGAGCTTCTCGTATCTCTTGCTCCTGGAATTGCCAGAGCTCAATCATTTGCAGACTTTCTCTTTCCCCTTGACGGAGGTCAACCAATTTGCTCATGGCATCTCGCCATTGATGGTAGAGTTGGCGGTATGAAGTTAGAAGTTCGCGATGTTTTCGATCCCCGGTTTGATCCAGGAATATAAGATGATTTTTAGGTTGAAATAATTGTTGATATCCATGTTGACCATTGATTTCGATAAGAGAATCGGCACACTCCCGTAAAATACTCAAACTAGCGGGCTTTCCATTGATTCGGATTTGTCCTTTTCCCTTGTCATTGAGTTCTCTCCAAATGCAAAGTCGGTCAGATTCTTCATCGGTCAATTCATAGTGTTCGAGGATCTGAATCAATGCACTCTTGGGTTGATACGAGAAAAAACCAGTAACCGCCATATGCGATTTTCCGCTCCGAATTGCAGAGGTCGTACCTCGTGCACCTAGGAGGAAAGCAATGGCATCCAAAAGAATAGATTTGCCGGCTCCGGTCTCACCGGTAAAAACCGTTAATCCATCCATAAGATTCAATTCAATTTTCTCGATTAAGGCAAAGTTTTCAATGATTAGTTGTTCAAGCATGGTGGGTTACTCCATGATTTCATACAACTTGGCAACGAAACCTTCAACTTGTCCTTCTTCTCGCAAAATGATTAAGATGGTATCATCTCCAGCTAATGTTCCAACGACTGTATCCCAACCCATGGCATCGAGAAGAGCAGCAATACTATGAGCATTACCAGGCATAGTTCGAAGAACGATGAGGTTACCAGCATGATCAATCGAAACTAAATTGTCCAGCAACGCACGTTTCACTTTTTCTAAGGAAGGTGAGATTTGACCTACTACACCGGGTAAAGCGTAACGCGATCGTCCATTGTCCATCGTGATTTTTAACAATCCTAATTCCTTAATGTCCCGGCTAATCGTTGCCTGGGTGACCACCAAGTGGTATCGCTGACGCAATAATTCAACCAATTCTTCTTGAGTCTCTACAGAGTGGGTTTTGACCAATTGACGAATTAACGTTAATCGTTTACCTTTCATTGCTTCTTTCCTCCTATCATCATGTTGGATTGATCTGCAAAGTATCTCTTGAATTGCTGCTCGAGATGCTCTTCATCTAAATGCAATTGCTGCAATAGCTCAGGTACTTTTCCGTGGGGAATGAAATGATCGGGAATTCCAATACTATGCACCCTGCATTGCAGATTATACTCGTGAAGGAATTCTAAGATTCCCGAACCAAAACCTCCAATGGTGGTATTCTCTTCAAGGGTCAGAATTTGTTTTGCTTGGCTCAATTGAGAAAGAAGAATTTGCACATTCAGAGGCTTGATTGAACGAATATTAATCAGGCCGATTTCTAAGTGCTCGGATTCTCGTAAACGATGAATTGCTCTGGCAGCACTGATGGTTATCGGTCCGGTGCTTAAAACCCAGTGTTCTTTCCCCACAAACAAGATTTCTGGTTCTGTAATATTGGAAGTAGAAGGCAAAAGTGACGGTGGATAATCACCATGATAATTTGTTTTTGGAAAGCGAATGGCAACTGGCGATTGCAGATTTAATGCGAAGCGAAGTAACGGTTCAACGTCATCGGGATGACTAGCGACTAAGATTGTTAAATTAGGAATCAGCCGTAAATAGGTTAAATCAAAAACACCGTGATGGGTCTCCCCATCTTCTCCCACGAGTCCGGCACGGTCTAAAATAAAGATGACCGGTAACTGTTGCATTGCAATATCGATTAATACTTGATCGAAACTGCGTTGGAGAAAGGTTGAATAAATTGCAACAACCGGATGTAGCCCTTGGGTTGCAAGGCCTGCTGCAAAGGTAACCCCATGTTGCTCGGCGATTGCTACATCAAAAAAGCGATTGGGATACAATGACGCAAAGGGGCTTAAACCGGTCCCATCGGGCATCGCAGCAGTTACTGCGACCAGTTTTGGATCTTCTTCTGCCAATAAGATCATCGCCCGGCTAAAGGCTTTGGTAAACTTCGGCTCCGATACGCTACGCGGTTTTCCGGTAGATGGATCAAAAGGACCGGGTCCATGAAAGAGGCTCGGTGAGGCTTCTGCCAGATCATACCCCTTCCCTTTTTTTGTTATAATGTGAAGCAAAACAGGCTCTTGGGAACGTTTCGCAAGTTCCATTGCCTCGATCAACTGCTCAAGATTGTGTCCGTCGACCGGGCCTAAATAGGTAAACCCTAATTCTTCAAAGAGCATTCCGGGAACAAACCATTGTTTCACCGAATCCTTAAAGCGATTAATCGCACGAATGGTAGGTTTTCCGATGTTTGGAATTCGTTCCAGTACATTTCTGGTTTCTCTTTTAGTTTGATAATATCGTGGTGCTGTTCGAATGCGGTTGAAATATTCTGATAAAGCTCCAACATTTTCGGAAATCGACATCTCGTTATCGTTTAGAATCACAGTCAATTTGGTTTTACTGCGACCGGCGTGATTTAAAGCTTCAAAAGCCATGCCTCCGGTCATAGAACCGTCCCCTATGACCGCTGTGACATGAAACTTCTTTTTTTGCAAGTCTCGTGCTAAGGCCATGCCGAGAGCTGCAGAGATAGAAGTAGAACTATGGCCTGTATCAAAGTGGTCGTGCTCGCTTTCACTGCGCTTTGGAAAGCCGCTTAAACCACCAAATTGGCGCAAACTAAAGAAGCCACCATAACGTCCTGTCAACAACTTATGGACATAACTCTGATGACCTACATCCCAAACAATCTTGTCTTTGGGTGATGAAAACACTTTGTGATAAGCAATTGTTAATTCCACGACTCCGAGATTGGAAGCCAAATGGCCACCGGTATTGGAAATCGTTTGAATTAAGTAGTCGCGAATTTCCTGAGCTAGAATTTCTAATTCTGAAACATTCATTGATTTTAGAAAACCGTTTGAGATGTTGGGTAAATATTGATACGGCATGATAAACCTCACATGGCAAACCCCACTGCCAAGCCAAGAATTGCCCCGGCTAAGACTTCAATGGGAGTGTGACCGATAATCTCTTTTAACTGCTTAATTTGTAGTTCCTGTAAATCCGGAACTTGCAAAATTATATAGTTCAGAATCTTAGCTTGATCTCCTGCTGCTCTTCGTACACCAGAGGCATCGTACATAACAATAGTGGTCATCGTGGCAGAAATGGCAAAAGCTGCACTATCGAGTCCCATGAGGCGACCGGCAATGACAGTAATTGCCATCATTGCTGCTGTATGCGAACTTGGCATCCCTCCGGAACGATTCATTAATTTCCAGTTCCACCTTCGCTCCAACAAGTAATTGACTAACACCTTAGAAAGTTGCGCTAAAAAAGCAGCAATGAAGGCAGCAGAAAGATAACGATTGCTAAAAAACTGTTGAAATCCGTTCACTTGATCACCACTATTCATAAAAATTATTGTGTTCTAGTTTTGATTCGATTAAACATTTCTAAAAATGCCGACGTGTCAGCAGGTACTTTTGCTAAGAGATCAAATAAGGTTCGAAACTCTTCTTCTAAAAGTTGTTGGGTTTCTGTTACCCCAAAGCATTCCACATAGGTCCATTTGTGTAATGAAGCATCTCTTCCGGTTGCCTTCCCCATAAGGGAGGAATCTCCAATTACATCTAAGAGATCATCTTGCATTTGAAAGATGATACCAAAACATCGTCCAATCTGACGCCATAGCGAGACAATTTCAGGGTCTTCAGTACTGAGATAACTCCCAATGACAAAGGCGGCTTCAAGCAGAGCTCCGGTTTTTAAGCGGTGCATTCTTAGCAGTCTATCCGGAGTTCGGTTGATATCTGTCTTGATGTCAAGAATTTGTCCACCAATCATTCCATAACGACCGGCAGCTTGGCTTAAGGTTTTGACCAAAAGGCAGGTTTGCTCCGAAGAGTAATCACCATGGAGCTGGCCTTGGGTCAACAATAAAAATGCTTCAGTCAAAAGACCGTCTCCGGCAAGTAAAGCGACCGCTTCGCCGAAGACTTTGTGATTTGTGAGCTTTCCGCGTCTGTAATCATCGTTATCCATACAGGGGAGATCGTCATGAATTAGAGAATAGGTGTGCACACACTCCAAAGCAACAGCAGGATACAGGGCCCGTTGCCATTCTTTTTGATGTGCCTCAACAACCATACATGGAATGAGTGCCCGCAATCGCTTTCCACCCGATAAAAGGCTGTAAGACATTGCCTGATCAATCTCAGCTAAATCGCTGGGAGTATCTGAGAACAGCGTACTGCAAAATGCTTCAATCTCTAAAAGCATTTGCTTTTCTGAAGTCATCATCAGACTTGTTCCTCCAAAAAGGGTTGTAAGACAAGCTCTCCATTGGCATTCAACGTAATCTTTTCTACTTTCTGCTGCGCAAGGTTCAATTCCTGCTGACAAAAGCGAGCTAATTGGACTCCTTCTTCAAAAAATCCCATTGCTTCTTGAAGAGATAAGCTGCCACTCTCCAGTTGTCGTACTATGGATTCTAAACGAACCAAGGCTTCTTCAAATGTTATTGCTTCTTTCTTCTTAGGCATTTTGGTCTCCTCCGTTCCCTTGCTCTTTAATTTCTAAAATTTTACCGGTAGCATTGCCATCGGCCAGGGTTATTCGCACTTCGTCTCCTAAACGCAATTGCCTTATGCTGGTTATGATATCTTGGGTATGCTCGTTTTGACAAAAGGCATATCCTCTCGATAAAATATGCAAAGGACTCAAGGCATCGAGTTTTCCACAGAGGTTTTGCCATTGACTGGTTCTTTGTTGAACTAGTAAAGTCGTGGCGTGTAACATGCGTTGCTGAGGATCAGAAAGGCTATTTTGCTTATGTTGAAGCCAAGAACGAAAGATTTCAGGTTCTAATTTATTTTGATAATAAAATAAGCGTTCTTGCTTTTGCTTAAAACTCATTTCTATGGCGTTGAGTAAACGATTTTGCAATTCATTGATTTGATCTTTCATCTTTTGAAGATCGGGTACAACCAATTCTGCAGCAGCAGAAGGAGTTGGAGCACGTAAATCAGCAGCAAAATCGCTTAACGTAAAATCAGTTTCATGTCCCACGGCAGAAACAACAGGGATGTTAGATCGATGAATCGCCCGCACAACAACTTCTTCGTTAAAAGCCCACAATTCTTCCAAGGATCCTCCACCTCGTCCAACAATCAGGACTTCTGCCAAGTGATGTTGATTGAATAAGTCAATGGCAGTTGCTATTTGCTCTGCGGCTCCCGGCCCTTGGACCAAAACCGGAGTCAAATAGAGTTGAACGCCTGGGCATCTTCTAGTAATGACCGAAATGATGTCATGTACTGCGGCTCCGGTAGCAGAGGTGACAATGCCTACGGATTTCGGTAAAAAAGGAAGTGGCTTTTTTAAGTGTTCAGCAAAGAGACCTTCTTCGGACAATCGGTTTTTTAACTGCTCTAACGCTAAGGCAAGGCTACCAATCCCTTGAGGTTCCATTTGACTGACATAGAGCTGATACTGACCGTCGCGTTCATAAAGCGATACTGTTGCTCTCAGTAAGACTTTCATGCTGTTGTCCGGACGGAAACGCAAAAGGCGAGCTTTCGCACTGAACATCACGCAGCGAACTGAGGCTTGGTTATCTTTAAGAGAAAAGTAGAGATGACCGGAGGATTGATGTTTATAATTAGAGATTTCCCCTTCTACCCAGATCTGATGAAAGGCGGGCTCGTCTTCTAAAAGAGATTTAACCCATGCATTGAGCTGGACAACACTAATAATTTCGCGTTCTTCCATGTCAAGCCTCCTTTCTACGATTCTCTCACGGCAGAAGCAGCTAGCAAGGCAATTCCGACGGCGTTATCACTGCTCAACTCTGGCGAAGCAAAATAAAGAGTGATTTGCACAAAGGGATGTTCCAAGCGATGCCGCAACCGATCTTTGATTGTCTGGTTAGCGGCAACTCCACCTACCAATAACACAGAAGTCAAACCAGTTTTTTTAGCAGACCATAGAATCATTTTCTCTAACGTGGTTGCGATGCAGTTTTCTACTCCGCGAGCAAGATCTGAGTTTGCAACACCCGCTTCTAAAAATTGTTGTGCTTTCGTCTCGGCTCCGGAGAAGCTTACTTTCCCTTCGCGAAAGAAGGAAGGGATCGAAATTACATTTTTAGAGTCTTTCGCTAATTTCTCCAAGGAAGGACCAGCAGGAAAAGGTAATCCCATAGCAACTCCAATACGGTCTACAAATTGGCCGGCACTCAAATCTCCTGTTTCTGCAATGATTTGCTCTTCATAACCGGTTTTGTTTTTCGTTACGAGAAGCAATTCGGTAGTACCACCGGATAAATGTACTGCTAAAAAAGAAGGCGTAGTTGGCATTTGGGCGCTATAAATTCCAGCTTCAATATGTCCTTCTTGATGACTGTATAGAAAAAGAGGGACATGCAACATTTGACTCATTACTTTGGCAAATTGCAGCCCCACCAAGAAGACCGGCATATACGATTGAGAAAGAGCTCTAGGCCGATCACTGACGCCAATGGCTATCGGAGGGTTGGATGGATGTTGTAATAGGTTGAATACGGAATCCATTGCTTTTAAATGAGCGAAAACGGCATCGGATTGACGCAGGCCCCTCTCCCCCTTTTCTACCGGTAGCAATTTTCTCTGATGTCCCAAAACTACTCCTTGAAGACTTACAGCAGCCATGGAGGTTGTATAATTACTGGTGTCAATACCTAAAACCCATGGCTCATCGTGAATCTGAGTCATTGGTAGTCACTTTCTTTCCCATGAATTTCATATGCTGAACAACATTGCCTAAAATTCCATTAATGAATTTCGATGCCTCTTGGGTGCTATATATTTTGGCGATTTCAATTGCTTCATTTACTGTTACCCCCACTGGGACATCATTCAAAAACATGAGCTCGAATAAAGCCATGCGTAAAATAGTCCGTTCTAAACGCACGATTCGATCCATTTTCCAATCTACAGCAAACTCGTTGAGGGTAGAATCAAGCTGGGGTCGATGTTCAATCACCCCTGCAATAATGTTCTTGGCAAACAAAAAATCATTTTCCGTCATCTCTGCTTCTTCTAACGAGAGTGGCATTGCTTGATCCGCGGAGATTTCTTGAAATTCCTGTTGAAATAAAGTTTTCAAGGCGGTTTCCCGCGCTATACGCCTAGACATAATTTTCCTCCCCTTAACGTAGGTATCGAAAGGCCACCGTTACGACGATGGCCTTTCCTGTTATTTTTATACGCGTGATAAATAATCACCGGTTCTGGTATCGATACGGATCTTGTCGCCTTCATTAATAAAGAAAGGTACTTTTACTTGTGCTCCGGTTTCTAAGGTTGCTGGTTTAGTTCCCGCGGTCGCGGTGTCACCCTTGACGCCGGGTTCGCATTCCGTGATGGTCAGTTCAACAAAGTTGGGCATTTCAACACCAATGACTTTGCCGTCGAAAACTTGGATTTGAATATTCATATTTTCGATTAAGTATTTGAGTCCATCGCCGATTTGGTCGGCAACGAGATCCATTTGTTCAAAGGTGTTGTTGTCCATGAAGGTATAAAAGTCACCAGAGACATATAGAAATTGCATTTCTTTATTTTCAACTCTGGCTTTGTTGAGTTTTTCACCGGCATTGAATGTTCGTTCTTGCACGGCACCGGTAGCTACATTTTTCATTTTTGTTCGAACAAACGCAGCACCTTTACCTGGTTTTACATGTTGAAATTCTAAAACTGCCCAAACGGCACCGTCAATTTCTACGGTGACGCCGGTTCTTAAATCGTTGGTACTAATCATTGGAAACTCCTCCGTTCACTCTTTAAATTTCTATGAGGGCTTTGCTGGTGTGATTAAAGTTTTTGTAGCCCTCATCCGTTACTAAAACCATATCTTCGATTCGCACTCCACCCCAGTTTGGAATGTAGATGCCGGGTTCAATTGTTACAACGTGACCAGCTTCTAATGCAATCAACCCTGATTTACCACAGCTAGGGCCTTCATGAACGTTTCTGCCAACTCCATGACCTAATCCATGGCCAAAATACTCTCCGTAACCGGCTTCTGTGATCACAGTTCGAGCAACCATATCCAGCTCTTTGCCGGTGATACCGGGTCTGACAGCATTCAATGCAGCCATGTGAGCCTCGAAGACAATGTTATAGATTTTGAGCTGCTCCGCACTGGGTTTACCAACAATCATGGTTCGTGTCATATCTGAGCAATAACCTTGGTATTTCGCTCCGAAATCTAAGGTTACAAAATCTCCTTCAGCTAAACCGCGTTCTGTTGGTCGACCGTGAGGAAGCGAAGAACGAGGGCCGGAAGCGACGATCGACTCAAAGGCTAAGCCATCTGCACCTTGTTTTCGCATATAGCGTTCCATTTCTAAGGAAACTTCCAATTCAGTCATGCCAGCTTGCATGAAGCCTAGGATGTGTAGAAAGGTATGCTCACTGATATCAGTAGCCTTTTGCATTTTTGCGATTTCTTCGTTGGTCTTAACCATTCGTTGCCCCTCGATTAGACTGGAAATGGGAACGAATTCGACCTCAGGATTCGCTTTCATTAAAGCAGTCGCTTGCGCATAAGACATATGGTCTTGTTCAAATCCGATTCTATGAACACTCAGCTCAGTTAATTGATTCTGTAAAGTCTGAGACAAACTTTCAACCTGACGAATCAATTGGAACTCGGGTGCTTGTAAAACAGCTTGTTCGTAATAACGGAAGTCCGTAATCAGGTTTGCTTTTTTTTCGGTCACCAAAAGCCAACCGGAAGAACCGGTGAATCCACTAAGGTATGTTCGATTCTCTTGATTGGTCACTAAAAACGCATCCAAAGCTTGTTGATGAATGGAGTCACGCAAAGATTGGACCAAACTCATAGTCTACCTCCTTATGATTGAAACTTTTACAGTATATTTTACCATAAGATTTCAGCTTCATCAACTATTCTTTGATTATTTTTTGAGTTCTTCTACAATTTAATCGGGTCGTATCACGATTCTACCGGTTACTGGCGACAAAACGATCTCAATTCTATGCTTATGTGGGTTTTCCAGACGAATCGTGCATCCAACGGATGGGGTTCCTTTGGGATAATAGGTGATATTTAAGGTTGAAGGGTTTATAATGCGAATCCCTTTTGGTAATTGATAATAAGGCTTTTGAGGAGTTAATCCTAGATATCGAACTATTTTTTGATCTTCTAAGGTTGAAATGCATATAATTTTTATCGTTGTATTCTCTCGAAGGCACAACATTTGGGTAATGCGAAGCTGAAACGCAACCTCTTTCGCTACAATCTCTAATTGCCAGTCCCATAAAAAGCTAGAAGTCTGTGGCAAGGCTAAAGAGAATACAATTCCTAAGAGCGCCAGGCATAAGATTACTTCGAGGAGAGTGAAGCCCTTATTTGATTTCAAAAGGATTTCTCCCCTCCTCTGCACTGTAAATCATAGCGTCATTATGGGGCATGCTCAATTTTTTCCCAGCCTGGCTTTGAAACTCCCAAAGCAATAGGGTTTCTTGATTCGCCGGCAAAGTTCGAAGAAGAATCAGCTCGTGATCAAAGATTATGGAGCTTTCCTGAAGATAATGTAAAGACCGAATCCACTCCGAATACTCACCTTGCCATAAAAAGTGTAATGAAAACGTAGAATCTTCTTTAATAAAGTTGATATCGATTTCCAAGAATTCACCATTGCAATTGTTTATCATTTCAGACAAAATCTTATGCAATTCAGAAACTGTCAGTGTAGTGCCTGTTTCCATAATCAACCCTTTTAACCGCTCTTCAAGAGCAGCAATCTCATCGATTAAACTATTCATCATGCTTTCATTGCCCTGATTTTGTTGCAAATCTGTTTCGGGCGAAGTCTCACAAACAAACAATTCGGGTAAGACTGGAAGAATGTAGAAGCGAATTGTCAGTATCCAAATCAAGATCAGTACAAGCAAAATCATGATTTTCTCACGAAAACTTAAATTACGAGTTCTCATGGTAGAATCTCCGGTCTTTTCAAACGATACTCCAATTGAAAAATATAATTTGTTTCTTCCCGCTGATCGATGTGACTCCCATGGTAGTTCCAACCGGTAAGCAAATCTTCTTGGAGCAAAGTCGAAAGCAAAGCTACGTCCGTGCACTGCCCTCGGAGTTCTAAAACTCCATCTTCTGAACATTTCAGTTCAGTTAACACGACCTCTTGTGGCAAAAGCAGTGTCATACTTTGAAAAAGATCCAGTATAATGAGATTCATATCTACATCAGGTTGAGAATTCACTGCGGATAACTGCTCTTGAAGTTGATCACGTCGTAGAGTTAACTCATGATAATTCTGATGCATTTTTGGTGTTTCAGAAAATGCAAATTCACTTTGAAGATGATCAGACTTATTCAAGAAATAAGCAACGATCAATGTGATTAGAATTAGGCTTGCTAGAACGATGATACTGAAATCCAGAACTTTATGTTGATCTGATTTTCCAAGAAAAGAAGAAGTATATTCAAGATGCATTCAATCGTGCTCCTTCTTTCATTTTATTGTGATAAGAGTTGTCAAGCTCTCCAGCGTTTGACGGAAGGTCATTGACGGAAGAAAAGTCATCTCCAAAAACTGTTCGGACATTTCCTTCGTTATAGAGTCGATCCAATTGTTTAAGTTTTCGGATTCCTCTGAAATGCATAGTTGTGTCTGAATTGAGGTTCTCTCGGACGAAGGAGCGATAAAATATCGAATATACGAACAGAGTGCTTTCTCCAGAGATTCTTCAATAAGAAGTTCAGAAGAGGTTGGTTTGAAATTGAAGTCACGATAATGTGTAATAATTCCGTTTTGAAAGAGATGACAACGGATTCTTTCTTTGAAAAATTCAAGCATAAAAAGCAATCCCTCTGTTTTATTCGTACTTTGAGTCAAATAGTAAACATAAGCTCTAAAACAAATCTTTTTGATGTGATAACCGTATTCTTGTGCTAAATCAAAAAAATCTTGATACGGCTCATGATCTAAAACATAGAGAAACCCGGAACAGCGATTTTCTTTTTTTCTTTGAATCTCATTTTCAGGAAGAATACAATAGGCACAGGTTTGATTTCTAGTCGGCCCGGGTAAAATTTGTTCTTGATATACAGATAAAGCTTGTCTTAACTCTTTCTTTTTCAAGTAGGGATAGGTTGGTAGAGGTTTGATGAGAAGGCTTTTTTCCGGAAGGCAGATTGCAAGATAGTTTGCCTTCTTTTGGTCGATAGAACGAAGCCTTTCAAAGAAAGCGCGGTAAGCTTCATGATTGATCGACTTAATTTCTATACTCTCGGACAGCAAAATTTTTGGTTGTTTGTTTTTGATTTCGCAATAAACAAAGCGGATTAAATGTTCCTGCAAATCGATATTCCAAATCTTTACGGAACCCCATAATAGACTCATAGGTACTCTCTTTTCTAACGATGATATCAATGAAGATTGCGCAAATAAAAATAGCGCTGGATTTTTGCTGATTGCGCTGCTTTTCCTGCTATTGTAATGGCAATGACGTTTTTTTGAAGGGGGTTGATCCATAAAAAATCCAAGTCTCCGACTTCGACCGCCAGTTGAATGGTTCCTGGTGAAGAGGTTCCTTGGATGCTTTCATATAAAATACCGGTATAACGGTTCAAATAGAAGCAATAAACGTGCGTCAAGTTCAATTCGTCTTTCACGTAGAACACTGCTTTCTTGGAATCAACAAGAGTTGAAGGTTTGATTTCTGCAGCATAGGCCATATACGCGACTTCCTTAAAGCAGTCTAAAGCAGTATTCATTTGCATGATTTGCTCGCAAAGTTCACTGTCTAACCCATAATCGTTCGCTACTGTGTGCTGGATTCCCATAAAACATGTAATAAGTAGGGTAAGAAGTGCGAGTGAGAGGATAAATTCAAGGAGTGAAAACCCCTTCTTTTTGGTTGTAAACAAACGTGATATCGCTTTCATAGTGATTTCCAATTCTATCCCGCCAATTTAAAGTTAAACAAATTTGCATCGGTGAATCTTTTTCAGAAAAATTGAGGTGTTGCCATTTCCTCTTATAGTTGATATCGAGGTGAAGATATTCGTCTTCAACTTGACCGCTAACTCCCAAATTTCGAACAAGTTCCTGACATCCATCACCAAAAAAAGCTTCCAGACTGTTATGAATGACATCGATTGATTTTTCCCGTTGCTGGGTATAACGAGCTGCTGAGAAATTTTCAATGGAAAGGGATAAAATTGGGAGTGCAACGGCCAGAAAAATTGCCAAAGAGAGTATGATTTCCAAAAGTACGATCCCCTTTTTCAATGAATGCGCGCTCCTTACTCTCCTAAAGCTCGTTGGGGTAAAATTTTATATTCACTACGAGCCAGTATCATTTGTGGGCAGGGACGATAATTCGTTGAAATGATATGTTCTTTATGTTCGAGAATCCAACTTAAAAAAGTTAAATCGGGTTCCAATTGTAGAGTTGCTTGTGATAAATTGAGATTTTCACAATAAAGCAAACCCATACAGCGAACAGCTTGATCGGCCCTTGCTACGATTTCAAGACTTCCTGTGGTAATAATCGAGGGGAGTTCAACGATTTCATTTCCAGCCCGAAGATCAAGTTGGATCGATTCCTTTGTTACATAGATATGATCCAGCAACAAGTCGGAAATCATGGGATTTGTAGGCAAGGAATAATCGATGATGAAATCAGTGCTTTCGCCCGTTGAGTTGGAGATTGATTGCATGTTCCATGCCACAATCTCTTCAATATTGAGATCAGAGACGACTGGATTTTGTTGATTATGTAAAATAAATTTTAGTTGGTCAGCATTAGAAAGCACGATTTGGTTCGAAGGAAAGAGTATAAAAATCCCTTGGAATAAAGCAGAGGGGTGTAGTTGTAGTATGCCATCTCCACTCAGTTGCTGTGTGATAAGAAGAAGTGGGAAATCAGCTGGAGATTGGTAGATCTGATATCGGCTTTGCAACAGAGTATAGCTTTTTTTGAATTTTCCAATCCCTTGCAAACGCAGTTCGTTTTCAGTGAACTGCCATAGATAACGGCTCTCCCCTTCATTCAATGAAAAGGAATTTGCAAAATAATGATCGAGCCATCCTTGCTCTTCAAATTGTTTCTGCAGTTCGAATTCGGCCATCTCATGTGCAGATTGAGCATTGAAAAAGGATAATACTTCATCTCTGTGTTGACTGCTTAACCAATAGCGAAGCGTGCGATCTAAGGTAACACCAGATAACAACACTAACAAAAAAGCCAAAGTTAAAACGGTGAGAACAAGAGCACTTCCCTGCTTATTATGGGTATTTAAATTGCACTTCACTTTGCTATTGGCCAAGCACGCCATAAGGCGACTCCAAAGAAGATTATCGAAACAACTGCGCTACTTACAATAAGCTGTAGAAGCGTTGTAGAAAGCCACCAGCACAAACTCCAGGAAATCAGCATTCCAAGTTCAAGCCAGAGATACCGGAAAGGGATCTTCACCCCGCAATAACGACAGCGTCCACGTAAAGCAAGCCAACTGACAATGGGGATTAGGTCAAGCACACTTAAAACATGTCCACAAGAAAAGCAATGGGAACGTCCTCCTAAGGATTCCTTTCTGGGCAGACGCCAAACCAACATGTTCATAAAGGATCCTAAAACAGCACTCAAAACCAAGTAAAAGGGTAAAAAAGGGTTTAATTCGGTTAGACTCATTCGGGTATGATCACTTCCTTTATAGGGTTGCTATCTGAATCATAAGCACCTTTGTAGATTTGGATGCCTCGGCTGGAAGCATTCCCTTCTAATTCACCAGCTGGACAGTATCGAAACGTATAACTTCCAGGCGTGACAGTGACACTTAAAGAATTAAAATCAATTTCCTCTAATACCTTGGGTTCGCTGAACACATCGGAAGAGGTTCCAGATAATTCATTCTTCAACTCTACTCGTTGGATTGCTGCTACAATTTGCATAGCATCGGCTACGGCTTTATCGAGTTGGGCTTCATCATATATACCTTTGATTTTTGGAATTGCAGTTGCGGCTAAAAGGGCAACGATGGCCATGACCACCATAACTTCCACTAAGGTAAATCCTTGTTTGCGTGTTTTCTTCTTCATTCGATCATCTTCCTTCTTTCGTTAAAGCATTTGATATCCTTGCCATTGATCCATCATGGGTAGTAAGACTGCTAAGGCCAAAAATCCAACCAAGAGAGAGATAAAAATAAGGAGTCCGGGTTCAATCATCCGTTGCCAAGATTGAATCTGATTGTGAACTTCTAATTCGTAAAGTGTCGCTACGTCCTTCATGGTTTCGTCTAGACGATTTCCCGTTTCACCAATTTGTATCATTCGGATGAACCCTGAAGGCCAAAAGTCAAAATTCTTCAACGCCGATGAAAAGCTGCTTCCCTCCTCCATCATTCTAAGAACCTGTTGTAGACATTGACGTAGATAGATAGATTCAACATGGTTCGCTGCAACGGGCAAAGTTGAATTGATTTCTAACCCATGACGAAGTAACATGGAAAAGGTGTAACATAATCGTGTAAGTTCTCGTCTGAGCAAAAAAGAGCCCAACTTCGGCACCTTCAATAAAAAACGAGACCACCGTACTTGAACATTTGGAATGCTCAGAATTTTGGGAAGTAGAAACGTGCAGAGAATCCAGAATCCCATTAAAACACAAAGAAACAGCGTTCTCTTTTGATAACACCACAGTAAAATTTGAGTTGGTCGGGGCAGCGTGCGGCTACCAACATAGAGAGATAAAAATTGAGGTACGATGAGATTCATTAAGAAGTAACAAACAATCCCTGTCACAAGTAGCAATAAAATGGGATAAATCATTGCTTGTTTGAGTTGCTGATGCCGTAGAACTTCTTTTTGATAAAATTCTGAAAGATCTCGAAAGATGGTCTCCCATTCGCCGCTGTGCTCACCTGCCCTTACCGATTGAATAAAGAAGCGAGGAAGGACCTCTCCCCACCGCTCTAAGCTCTCAGAAAATCGAAAGCCGGCGTTCACGGAATGATCGATCTCTCGGAAGAATAAAGCGTGACTCGGTGTTGTGCTTTCTTCGACCATTAAATGCAAAACTTCATTTAACGGGATTCCGCTTTGCAAAAGAAAACTAAATTGTTTGCACGATAATGCTAATTCCTGGTTGGAAAATAAGGAGCGAGATCTTAAGATTGATCGTGGCGATTCCCACCACTTCTCTTCTTCAAGTTGGAGAATTAGAGGACATTGATCCACTAAGTTTTGTAATACTTCTTCGCGATGCTGTGCATATAAACTTCCTTTTTGTTTCGCACCGCTAGAAGTTAAAGCTATGAATTTGAACTTCTTCATAGGTAATCCTTAGAATCTCTGCGAGGCAAGTAGGGAATAATTTCTGAAATCACGGTTTGAGCCAAAGCAGCTTTCTCTATGCCATCCCAGTAAAAAGGTTTCATCCCATTTTCAATAGCAGAGGTACGCAATTCCTGTAAAGAAGCTTTATTCATAATCAGCTTGTGCATCTTTGCATCGGGAATCAAGAGCTCGAAAATCCCCATTCTCCCCTGCAAAGGATGAAACTGACATTTCGGACAACCCTCACCCACTTGTGCGAAGCGGGGTGGGATTCCATAGTGAGAATGGGGTCTATAGTGTTCCCAAACTCGGGAATCTGCGAGCTCGAATCTGGCACAATAGGGACATACCTTTCGTATCAATCGTTGTGAAACAATTCCACTTAGGGTTGATGTTAAAAGAAAGGGTTCAACCCCCATATCAAGCAAGCGTGTAATCGCTCCGGCAGCATCACTGGTATGAAGTGATGCAAAAACCAGATGACCCGTTAGCGCAGCTTGAAACGCGACTTCAGCAGTTTCGCGATCTCGGATCTCGCCGATTAAGATAACATCGGGATCTTGCCGCAGTATGGCACGTAATCCCTTCGCAAAGGTTGCGTGAAGTTTATCGTTCACTTGCATTTGTTGGATACCGGCTAAATGAAATTCTACCGGATCTTCAATTGTCACAATATTGAGGGATTCTCGGTCGAGTTGTTGCAAAGCACTGTATAGAGTTGTGGTTTTTCCGGAAGCAGTCGGCCCACAAACCAAGATCATGCCATGAGGCTGGCGAAGGAGTGATTCAAAAGGTCTGAGGAGGTTTTCTGTCATGCCCAGTTGTTCTAGGGACGAGAGGGATTGATTTTTTCGTAGTAATCGTAAAACCACTTTCTCTCCATAAAGCAACGGCAGCGTGCTAACACGAAAATCGATTTGTTCGTCGTTCAGGGTCTTTTGAAATTGACCGTCTTGCGGTAAGCGTTGTTGAACAATATTGAGTTCTGACCAGATTTTTAAGCGAGAAACAAAATTTGCTTTTTTGGTTTCTTCGAACATACGATGTAAAATCAGATTCCCGTCGATTCGGAAACGAACCCGCAACGCATGTTCCAGTGGTTCAAAATGGATATCGGTTGCCTTTTTAGCACTGGCTTGTTCTAAGATTTGTAAAAGCTCATCTTGTTCTTGTTCAATTTGCCACGGAAGTAAAACTGGATATCCGGTTGACATTGTTGAAACGGGCTGAAAGGTCGGGGCCGAGCAGTTATAGAGTTGACGGTACAAGCTTTGGAAATCCGTGCGTAGAATCAGACAGAGTTCTGCTTTTAAATTGAGTTCGTATTCAACCGTTTGCCATAAAAGTACAGAAAAAGGGTCATCTACAGCAATTCGAATTTGATTCCCTTTCATACTGAGAGGGAGAATTCGAAGTTTTGCAGACAACCCGGCATCAATCCAATGAAGCATTGTTCGGTCAATCAAAAACTCGCGATCTTGAAATAGCTCCATTGAATAGATCAAACTCATAAAAGCTTTGATTTCTGGTTCCTTCCAGGGTAAACGTTGAAGCAAGAAATCTATAACAGACTCTCCTTGATCATAAACCGCTATTGCGGCCAACTCATCTTCTTCATTGAGGTCATTTCTGTCCCGTAACTTCTGAAGAAGATATCGAAAGGAGAACATAGGATTCCTCCTAATTTAGATTTTTGGCTTGTTGCGTTTTTTTAGGTTCACATCATTATCGTCATCCTTCTCAGAAGGATCCATTTTGCGCCCAAATTTTCCTGGTTCCCGAGGCATAAACAGGAGAAGGATACCGATGGCAATCGTTTGAATGATGACGGGACCCCAATCTTGAGGAATCGTTCCTATGGAAACCAAATAAAGGCTAATGATATTCGTGACAAAAGTGAAGGCAAACATGCCAACGAACCAATATGCCCAATTATTGAGGGGTTTAACGTATTTTCTGAAAACCATGTTGATGCCGATAGCACCGGCGAGCATGATGACGACTTGGGTAAAAATATCCATGGTATCATTCCTTTGCACAATTTCAGCGTTCATTTCTGATTTTTCTATGTTTCGGTCTCGCTGACGTATAATCCTGCAAAGTGGGTTGAAAAGAATGAGAGGAATGCGATGCGATTTTTGGTTGTTTGCGTATTAAGTTTTCAATAAAATCAATTGATTCAACGAATATAATTATACATAAAACAAAAATAAAAGCAAGTGCTTTTTTCAAATTTATTTGTCTTTTTTTATTGTTATATTCTTCCTCCAAGTGAAGGAGTTCTTTGTGATTTATCGAACTTGATTTAAGATGTTGAGACGAAAGGAGATTCTTCATGTTACAAATCAAACATCTCAGTAAAACGTATAGAAACGGTAAAAAAGCGGTAGATGATCTGAATTTGCACGTTCTTCCCGGGGATATCTACGGGTTTATAGGTCATAATGGTGCAGGTAAAACAACCACCCTTCGATCTTGTGTTGGAATTCTCACCTTTGATCATGGAGAAATCTTAATTGACGGGCATTCGATTCAAGAAGAGCCTGTCCTCTGCAAAGGGAAAATGGCGTTCATACCGGATAATCCCGAAATTTATCCATTCTTGACCGGAATCCAATATTTGACCCTGATCAGCGATATCTATGGAGTCAATAATCAAGATCGTCAACAGAGAATCGAAGAATATTCTACCCGGCTTGAGTTATTTCCCAATTTAGGAGATTTGGTTTCTTCCTATTCCCATGGTATGAAACAGAAATTAGCGATCATTGCAGCGCTGACGCATGAACCTAAATTATTGCTCTTAGATGAACCCTTTGTCGGGCTCGATCCTAAAGCGGCCTATACCGTAAAGACAATCATGCAAGAATTATGTGCTCGAGGGAGTTCTGTCTTCTTCTCTACGCATGTTCTGGAAGTTGCTGAAAAACTTTGTAATAAGATTGCGATCATACGGGGAGGGAGCTTAGTAGTTTCAGGACTCACCCAAGATGTTCGTGGGAATTCCAGTCTGGAAGAAGTATTCCTGGAGTTGATTGACCATGACTAACATTAAGATTCTGACAAAACTTTATTATACCGGGGTTTTGGGAATTAACAAAATCCGCCATAGTAAAGACCCCTCTGAAAAGCGTAATGCCATAACAATGGCTATACTCATGGGCTTCTCTTTTGTATTCCTTTTTGGATATCTGTATAATTATTGTGTTGTCATCGCAGATGTCTATGGTGTTTTGGTCGGCTATTCTGTAGTCATTGCAATGATGATGGCAGGAGCAGGCAGCATGTGCTTTTTCAATACGATTCTAAAAGGAAGTAGTATGTTGTTCCGGGCCCAGGATGACGACCTGCTTTTGTCAATGCCAATTCCTCATCAGCAACTGATATTATCGAAGCTTCTGAATCTATATTTGTTTAATTTCGCCTTTGCTGCTTTCTTAATGATTCCGGCTACCCTTGTATATGGATTACGCGCTTCAGCTTCTCCCCTTTTCTATCTTCTTTCAGGGTTAGGCTTACTAGCGGTTCCTATTTTACCGATGATTGTGGCAAGCGCTTTAAGCATTCTCATTGAGGTATTTGCGGGGAATTTCCGTGGAAAGAACCTGCTAACCATTCTACTAAGTTTAGTTTTCACCTTTGCTATAATGGCAGCTTCTTTTTTGGCACAAAGCCTAAATATGGAAAAAGTGATCGCGATCATCGATCTGGTCATGGCACAAATTAATCAGTTGTATCCTTTGGCTGGTTGGTATGCTCAAGCAGTTACAAAACCAGATTTCGTTCTTTTTGTGCTATTCCAAGTAATTTCCTGGAGCGCCTTTGCCATATTTGCTTGGATTGTTGCCAAATATTACTCTGTAATCAATGAATTGCTTGCTCCCAAGGGTCAAAAAGGTGATTATCAAAGCCGAAAATTAAATCGCTCTTCTCAACTCAAGACTCTTTATCTGAAAGAACTGAAATTCTTTTTTTCGGTGCCGATTTATGTAATGAATACAGGTATTGGAGCGCTCATGATGATTGGTGCGGCAGGAATGTTATTGTTACAAAAAGATCAAGTGTTTACGACTCTAGCCATGATACCGGGCGGAATCACTCGAGTACAGGCTATGGTGCCTGTAGCGATTGCTTTTTTTGCAGCCTTGACCTGCACCACAGCAGTTTCACTTTCTTTAGAAGGAAGCATGTATCCAATGTTAAAAAGTTGGCCACTGGATCCGATGACGCTTTTCCTTGCGAAGATTTTGGTAAATCTAACACTGTTAATTCCAGCAATCTTTATTTCGGTTCCTTTGGTAATGCTCACAATCCCTTTGACTTGGTACTATTTCTTTTTTGCACTGCTGATTCCAGTTTTAGCTTCAATTGCGATTGCTCAAGCCGGTATTGTGATCAATTTACAGTTTCCAAAATTTGATTGGACGAGCCATGTGAGCGTGGTAAAACAAAGTATCGCCACCATGATTGCAATCTTTGGTGGTATGGGGTTGATGTTCCTTATTGCTCAACCAGTTTTTCACATGCCTGCCTCTCAATTATACATAGCAGTAATGATTACGGCTGCAATCCTTCTTCTCCTTAATATTGTCTTCTATCACCTGCTAAAACGATGGGGACGATCTATGTTTTACCGAATAGGCCTCTAAACATGCCAAAACCCCCGACTGATCTTTTTTGGATCCGTCGGGGGTTTTTTTATTCTTTAATTCGCCGCACTAAGCTTTGAACCGGTATAGTTTCTTTGATTGGTAGAAATACACTCATTTGTGCGTGGGGGGCGACCACGATATCTTGTCCGTCTCGGTTTTGCATTGATTCCACCTTATGCAGAATACAATCCATAGTAGGGGTCAGAATCTCTAAAGAATCACCAATTTTAAAATTGTTACGCTGTTCGATCCAAATTCCATCGGCTCTGGACTCGCGAACAATTCCCACGAAATCAATGCTCCGATCCACAGAAAGCCCGGAATAATTTTGAGCCTCTGCTCCCGGTTTTCCAAAATAGAATCCGGTTGTGAATTCACGTGTTCCAGCCTTTTGAATCTCGATCATCCATTGCGGGTCATACTGATATGTATTTGGATCTTTCAGATAACGATCAATCGCTTGGCGATACACTCCAGTCACGGTCGCTACATAATGAAGGCTTTTCATTCGACCTTCAATTTTTAAGCCATCGATCCCACTTTGCATCAACAATGGGAGATGTTCGATCATACAAAGATCTTTCGAGTAAAAAATAGCAGTTCCCTCTTCGGTTTCCTCAACCGGAAAATATTCGTTCTCGCGGTTTTGCTCCATTACTGCATATTTCCATCGGCAGGCTTGTGCACAGTCCCCTGCATTTGCATCCCGTCCGGTTAAGAAGTTGGAAATTAGACATCGCCCCGAGTACGCCATGCACATAGCACCGTGCACAAAGCACTCCAGTTCTGCTTGGCAATGCTCACGAAATTCTTTGATTTCGTCAAAACTCAACTCCCGAGCTAAAATCAAACGGGATATCCCTTGTTGCTGCCAGAATTTCGCGGAAGCGACATTGACCGTATTGGCTTGTGTACTAAGATGATAATCAAGGTCAGGGGCATGGGTTTTGGCTAACATCAAAACACCAGGATCTGAAATAATCAGAGCGTCTGCTTTCAATGCTTGCAGTCTTTTAAGATAATCCGGAAGCTCCACTAAATCACGGTTATGGGGCATAGCATTGACGGTAATATAGACTTTCTTTCCCAAAGAATGGGCAAAATCGATACCTTCTTTAAGTTCCGATTCTGTGAAGTTGGTCGCTCGTTCTCTGAGTCCGTATCGCATTCCGGCACAATAGACTGCATCAGCTCCGTAAAGCAAAGCAGTTTTCATTTTCTCTAAATCACCCGCAGGTGCCAAAAGTTCAGGTTTGTTCATTATATTCTCCATTTATAATTTAATCTCCCCAGAGTTTTTGTGACCACCAGACATGTTCTTCATAGGTTTCGCTAAAATGATGGGTGCCGTCAGGTCCGGCAACAAAGTAATAGTACTCGCTTTTTTCCGGATGAAGAACCGCTTCAATCGCAGCCTTACCAGGGTTCCCTACCGGTCCGGGGGGCAAACCATTGTACATATAGGTATTAAAGGGGGAATCAACAGTAATATCTTCTTCGCTCAGAATCAACTTATCTTGTTTTAAGATATAATTGACCGTTGCACATGATTGAAGGGCCATTTCGATTTCTAAGCGATTTAGAAATACACCTGCTACTAAGGCGATTTCATCAGGATCTTGGGATTCTTTCTCTACAATAGAAGCCAAGATAATCAACTCTTCTTGACTGTATGCAAAATCCTCAGGAATTTCGATGTCAGCAAGAACACGCTCAAATTGATTCTGCAACATTTCAATGATTTCTTCAGTGCTCATACCGGTGTGTAAGAAATATGTTTCGGGGAACAAATAGCCTTCCAGAGGATACAGTACTTGACTAGATGCTCCCTCACGAGGAATCGATTTAACCACTTTTAAGAAATCTTCAGCACTCATCAATCCGGTGTTTTCAACATAGGAGGCAATTTGCTCGATTGTTGACCCTTCTGGTATGGTCAGGCGGATCTGCTCCATATACTGATTGCCTTGATGAATATCATCGAGAATGGAAAGTAGGCCCATCCCTGTAGTGAACTGATAGGTTCCGGCAAAATAGGTATTGCTTTTCCTTGTTAAAACCCCGGCTAATTGCCACATCAGAGAAGAACGAATCCATCCTTCTTCCTCAAGCTGGTTACCAATTTCCGAGAAATCTGCTCCGGTTTCAATTTGAATAATGGCATCCTGTTGACCGGTGGGTTGCAACTGCCATACGATGAAAAGTGCCAGAGATAGAATCAAAAAAACAAATCCAAATAAAGCGCTTCTACGGCAATTCATGAAGACTACACCCTTTCTAAAAAGAAAAGTCCGATTTGTATTACAAATCGGACTCAAGAGACAGATACGATTTATTCGTCCTCGTCTTCGTCTTCGTCTTCGTCGTCCTCTGCGGCTACCAGTTCTTCCCAGGCGGCGACAACTTTGTTCCATTCATCTTCATCAGTGATATCAACCAAGACATCTTCGTCATTTTCATCGGTTTCGATTCTTAAAATGACAGCTTCGTCTTCTTCATCACCTTCTAAGGGGAAGAGAACAGCATATTCCATTTCATCGATCTCTAAAATTTCTACCAATTCAAATTCATGTTCAACGCCTTCGTCATCCACTAATGTTACAACTTCCATGTCCATTTCTTCGTGGTTGTGATTATGGTCATGATCATGTCCACAGTCGGCGCAGGGAGCTTTTACATCTTTCTCAGACATTTTTATACAGCACCTTTCGTTTTAAATTCTCTATTTCATCAGTAGCTTCTATGCATAAAACCTAGTTCAGACTGACTCAAAATATTGTAACATAAACTTCAGCTGAAGTCAACGAAATCATTCTCAGATTCCTTTGAAAGCGAGTCAAGATAACTTTGTAAAATAAGACTGGCAGCCAGCTTATCGATCACTTGTCTTCGTTTTTTTCGCTGTACATTCGCTGAAATTAGAAACTGCTCTGCACTACGAGTTGTCAAGCGTTCATCCCAAAGCAAAACAGGAAGATGAAAAATCTCCTCCAGTTTTTTGGCAAATTCGAGACTGTATTCACCTTGCGGTCCAATGCTGTTATTCATATTTTTAGGAAGACCCACCACGAACTGAGAAACAGAAAATTGATTGACTAAGGCAGATAAACGTTCAAAATCGGCTTTTTCACTGGTTCTGCGTATCACTTCCACACCTTGTGCTGTGAAACCCAGCAAATCAGAAACAGCCACACCAATGGTGTGACTTCCTACATCTAGGCCCATGGTGCGTGTTTCAGAAATCATCTACTGCCCCTTGGGTTCTTCTAATGGTTTGTTTTTCAAATAGAAACGCACTAATTCTTCCAGAACTTCATCGCGATTTACGGTTCGGATCAGATTACGTGCACCCTTGTGACTCGTGATATAGGCGGGATCACCCGACAAAATATAGCCGACAATTTGGTCAATGGGATTATAGTTTTTCTCTGTAAGAGCAGCGTTGACCTCTGCCAAGATGCTGTGAATACTCTTCTCCTCGGTATCCATCCCTCGAAAGCGCATGGTTTGGTTTGATATTGGACTCATTTCCCCGACCTCCTTTTGTTCTAAATTTCCCTACCTTCAAGCTTGATTCCTGCCTAGTTTTATTTCGAGTATGTATCAATTTCTTTACAAATGCTTCCATAAAGTTTCAGCAATTTCTTCAATTGCGATTTTGATGTGTTCTAAGGTCAGACCGCCTTGAACATATACGGTATAAGGTTCTCTCATGGGGGCATCTGCACTTAACTCAATCGAGGATCCTTGAATAAAGGCTCCTGCTGCCATAATTACCGGATGCGCATAGCCGGGCATATCCCAAGGTTCTAAGATTACATGGGAGTCCACCGGGGAAACACGTTGAATGGCACGGCAAAACTCGATTAAAGCCGTGCTTTCGGGAAAACGGATGGCTTGAATGATATCATTACGCCTCACCGACCAATGGGGAGAAAGAATAAATCCAAGTTTCTCCATAACATAGGCCAATAAATGCATGCCTTTTAAAGATTGAACCACCGTATGGGGTGCCAAGAAGAATCCTTGATACATAAGACGCTGACTGTCGCCAAAGCAAGAACCCATTTCTAGGCCTATACCTGGCATGGCAAAACGGGAAGCCGCGGCTTCAATGAGCTGTGTTTTCCCCACGAGATACCCGCCTCCGGGTGCGATGCCACCTCCCGGATTCTTGATGAGGGAGCCCGCCATAAGGTCAGCTCCAACATCGGTGGGTTCTAAACTTTCGGTAAACTCACCATAGCAATTATCGACGATGACAACCGTCTCTGCTTGTTCTTCTCGAATGATCTCAATGGCGCGTTTGATTTCGGGAATACTAAGCGCGCTTCGCCACTCATAACCACGCGAACGTTGAATCAATACGGCTTTAACCGGGGTTTTCAAAGCGGATCGTAAAGCGGCTTCGTCGATCTGACCACTCTCCAACAAATCAACTTGCCGATACTCAATTGCATAGTCTTTCAGGCTTCCGGGGGCATCACCGGTTATACCGATTACTTGTCGCATGGTGTCATACGGAAGTCCTGTTACAGATAACAAACGATCTCCCGGACGAAGGGCGGCGAATAGTGCTGTCCCAATGGCGTGGGTCCCCGATACAAATTGACCTCTGACCAAGGCGGCTTCGGTATGGAAAACTTTTGCATAAAGTTTATCTAAGGTTTCACGACCAATGTTGCCATAGCCATACCCCGTAGCAGGCTGCAAATGATAATCGGAAACCTCAAGCTGACGAAAGGCTGCTAAAACTTTACGCTGATTTGTCAAAGCAATTTGATCTAAATCGGCAAAAATTGGCAGTAATTCATATTCACCTTCTGTAATCCATTGTTTAATTTGATTCATTCTTTTCCTCACTAGTGAAGCCAAGTTTTGACTGTAAACGTTCTTTGAGATCGCTCTTGCTTTCTAGCAGGAAACTGACCCCGGTTTCTTCTTCAGAGCGTTCCAGAATTGTGGCTTGCTGATATACAAGTTTTAAAAGTTCTCCCTTGTCATAGGGAATCAATAAGCGATACACCATACGCTCTTGAGCGAAATGCTCTTGGATTGCCTGTAAAAGAGCATCTTTTCCTTGGTTCTCAACTACTGAGACAGCAACCGCATTCTCGCAGGTAGACATGGCTCGTTGCAATACACCGAGTGTTGGAAGTGCATCGATTTTATTAAAGACCCGTATGATGGGTTGTTGCACTTCTAATTCTTCAAGTAAGCTCATCGTTGTTTGGATTTGTTCTTCGTAGTTCGCATCACTGATATCTACGATATGTAACAATAACTCAGCATCTTTGAGTTCGTCCAAAGTAGAGCGAAAAGCTGCCACTAATTGATGCGGAAGTTTGTGAATAAATCCAACCGTATCGGTCAGTAGCACTTCTCGCTTATTGCTTAATTTGAAAACTCTAGTCACTGAATCCAACGTAGCAAAAAGTTGGTTCTCTGCTACTTCGTTGGCATCGCAGATCCAATTCAAAATACTGCTTTTGCCTGCATTGGTATAACCGACCAATGCTACCATGGGCATACCGCTGCGTTGACGCGATCCTTTTGTGATGAGTCGGCGCTTTGCAACTTCTTCAATCTCTTTTTCTAGTAAATCAATCCGGCTTCGCACATGACGACGATCTTGTTCTAGTTTGCTTTCACCAGGCCCTCGTGTACCAATCCCGCCACCCAGTCGGGAAAGGCTCTTCCCCATGCCCGATAACCGGGGTAAAGTGTACTTTAATTGAGCCAACTCCACTTGTAATTTGCCTTCTGCACTGTTGGCGCGCTGAGCAAAAATATCGAGAATCAGCTGATTGCGATCCAATACCCGGCACTCGGTCATTTCACTTAAATTTCTTAATTGAGAAGGGCTTAAGCTGTCGTTAAAAACCAAAATATCAGCTCCAACTTCATCACAAAACCGTCCTACTTCCTCGGCTTTACCTTTCCCAATATAGAAAGCACTGTCAGGATGAGGTCGTTTTTGCTGAAAGGTCGTTAAGACTTCGCCTCCGGCTGTGTCAACAAGAGCCGCTAGTTCTTTTAAACTTTCTTCAATATCCCATGTTTCCTTTGGCAGTTCTAATGCGACCAAGATCGCTTTTTCACGATTTATTTCTTCATTGGTATGTAATTTCATAAAGATCCTTTCTGGACCATCAAGGTCTCCGATAAATAATGACCTCCACAAGGAGACCATAGCTTAAATTTATTCGATATGTTCAAGATAAATTCCTTTACTTGGGATAAAGAGAAAAGCCGGAGAAAACTCCGGCTAATATGACGCAGGGTCCATGAATCAAATTCTAAACTCGAACATGTTTCCACTTGTTACTGCGGAAACGATATAAAATAATCGAGGAGCGGGCAAATTGATCCACGGCCATAGCAACCCATGCGCCGACCAACCCGTAGCCCAGTACTTGAACAAAGAGGTATGACAATAAAACACGGAAACCCCAAACACCAATAATCGTGGAGTATAGCGGCCATTTGGTGTCGCCTGCTCCACGCAGGGCTCCGGCAAGTACAAATTGGGTGGATTGGGAAGGTTGAACCAAAGCGATGATTTTTAAAGCGATGGCCGCTTGGGTGATAACTGCAAGATCATTGGAGTACAATAAAGCCACTTGTCTACCAAAAAAGAATAAGATTACAGCGACGGCTCCGGAAACCATCATGGCCAATTTGTGAGCAGAATTCGCCAACATTTCTGCCATATCCGGCTTTTTTGCTCCTAAGGATCTTCCTACTAATGAGGTTGCCGACATTGCAAAGCCCATACCGGTGGTAAAGGATAAGCTGGTAATATTTAGTGCTACCTGATGGGCAGCATAAGTAACCGTTCCCAACCCGGAGATTGTTCGGGTAAAGATGATCATACCACCACGCATAATAAACTGCTCAATTGCAGCCGGGAAACCAATTTTTGCAACGCGCGCAGCAATATCCCAATTAAAATGGAACCGTTCTTTGAAGCTGACTGTAATTCGTTTTCCGGGAATCAAGACTAAACTGAGAGCTAAAATGCTGCCGACAAGCCTTGAAAAGGCGGTTGCAAGCGCTGCTCCGGTAACACCCAGTTTGGGGAAAAACCAAATACCATTGATCAAAAGAAAGTTTCCAACCAAGTTAATCACGTTGACCGTCATATTGTTTGACATGGGAGACTTGGTATCTCCTGCTCCACGAACCATGGAGTTCACACTCATCTGGATGGTGTTAAAAATCATGCTTACCGAAACGATACGAAAATAAGTGACAGCATGAGCCATAGTGTCGGGTTCGGCGCCCATAAACAATAGTATCCATTGTGCACTAAAGAACATGATGGCCGCCATGATGACGCCAAGTAGTCCTACCAAAATCAAAGATTGGCGGGCAGTCTCGTTGGCAGCATCACTTTCATTGGCTCCCACGTGACGGGCAACCACGGCAGTTGTTCCCACATTTAAAGCCATGAAAATAGCCATGGCAAACATCATAGGTTGGTTGCTCAGGCCAACAGCAGCAATTGCAGCCGGTCCTATACGGCTGACCATAATCATATCGGCCATACCGATTAAACTCATCATAATCTGCTCTGCCAATGCCGGAGCGGCCAACTTAATGACTTCTTTATTCGCTTCTTGTTTCGTTAAGTAATCTTTGCGTAAAAACGCTTGATCAAAACGATCTTTCTTCTGTGGTTCACTCATAAAAAAACTCCATTCTGTTGCTATGTTGTCATATTGAAGGAATGTTTCTATAAGCGTAACAGTTCTTCCTTCTCTTTGCTATCGTAATTTTTTGACTATCGAAACAGTTTTTTGAGATGTACCATTGAGCCGTAACGACGAAGAATTTCTTCGTATTCTTGAGGATCAAAAAAGGCACATTGCTCTTGGCTAAATGCTTTGGCTACTTCAATACAAAATCGCGCAGTGACTTCGATGTCGGTTTCATGGGAGGCGCCGGTGGCACATCCTGGAACCGCAGTTTCAGTGGTGATTGCTACTCCAACCAGCGGTGCAGAAGTGGCAATGGCAGGTTGCATAATGCTATTGACATGATAAATGTCATTGCCATAGGGTGTAATATCTTGTGTCGTGATGGGTAGTACATGTGCAGGTTGCCCGGTAGTCCACTCTACAATGGACAAAAGATCTTCACTGATTCGCAAAATCCAGCCGTCTTTGACCGTAGGGGTAATAGCAAAGCCCTTGTGATTCATAATTCGGTTGCCTTTTGTGGTATCTACCGATAATATGGCATCCATTGCCAAATCCACTTCATGCTGGTTCATGATACCCATGTTGACCGGTGAACCCATAAAAGGTACCGGTTCGTGAGGCTGAGTCGGAGCATGTGGGGCAATGTGAGTTGTGATGATGACATCCCCGGTTAATGAATCTCCATTTTTTTGCATATCAATCAATTTTAAAGCAACGGAAAGAGCGGTTACTGCACCGTCGGCATCAGAGACTAAACCGATTCGCTCCGGACGCGCACCCACTCCTCCTAACCGACCTATGATTCCTAAAGTCGGTGCGGACCCTCCTTGGGTTTTTCCTGCTTTACCGGGAATGACGATGCGAATAAAATCGGTCTTCCCTTTTTCTCCTTGAATTGTTTGCCATGTGCAAAACTTCGCTTCTAACCCATGTTTTAGGAAGCGTTCCTTAACGCCTTCACCACAGGCAAAACTGCTGTCAAGGAGTTCGTGGATTTCTATAACTTGTTTTAACAATGAAATTCCCCTTTCTGGTTATCTTTATACAAAAGCATTCTCAAAATGCTCGAGTTGCTGGAGTTCACCTGTTATTCGGTTTAGGACGACCGAAATAATATCAAAACGATACGCTGGCTCCCTATGATAAGCCTTGAGAATATAACTCAGCGCCAATTGTCGATATTTTCTTTTCTTCCGTTCACTAACTGCTAAATAGGGCTCTCCGTAGGATTGACTACTTCTGGTTTTGACTTCTACAAACACCACTTCTGCATCTATTTGAGCTACCAGATCGATTTCACCAAATGAAGTAACATAATTGCGGTCAAGAATACGATAACCCTTTCGTTTCAAATGTTCGGCAGCAGCAGCTTCTCCATACGATCCTAATTGTTTTGCTTGAATCATTGGTTAAGAATCTCCTCTATGAGCGTCAAGGTTTTTTAAAAAACTACGCCGGTGCTGCGGACAAAGTCCATGAGTTGCAATGGCTTCATAATGCAACTTGGTTCCGTAGCCTTTATGCCGGGCAAAACCATATTGCGGATACTGAAGATCGATTTCAACCATCAAACGATCTCTCGTAACTTTCGCAATAATGGAGGCTGCTGCAATCGAACGCACTTTGGCGTCTCCTTGCGGTATCCCTTGTTGATATGCATTCCAGAAGGGCAATCTCCAAGCGTCGACTAACAATGCGTCTGGGGCCATTTTCAAGCTTCTGACAGCGCGTTCCATGGCTAGGTAATCGGCCTGGCGAATGTTGATTTGGTCGATTTCTTCAACCGAAGCAGTACCGACAGCAAAATGACACTCCATTGAAATTTCGTCAAACAATCGGTTCTTTTGTTTGTCGGACAATTTCTTGGAATCATTTAATCCAATGAGAAAGGAAGGGTCTGCTAACTTGTGGATAGGAAGAATAACCGTTGCAGCTACAACCGGTCCAGCCAATGGACCACAACCGGCCTCATCGACTCCGGCAATCGCCATGAAGTCTTGCTTTAACAACTCTTCTTCCCAAGGCAGCCATTGGATTTGTTGATTGCTTCTTTTCACGGTTTTAACCCTCAGAAGGGGATGAATTCGGTTTTTCCAAAGTGATTCGACCCAGTTTTCCAGCCCTGAATTCATCTAAAACCATTTGGGCCGCTCTTTGGGAGTCCACTCGATTTCCGGAAAGCAAACACCCTTTTTTTCGTCCGATTTGGTCTAAGAGTTCTTCTCCGTCGGTAGAAAGAGGGTCTGGTAACCCATAGCGCTCTCCTAAAAGGGTTGGATATGCTTTTGCAATCCACAAAACCAGGAAGCGAGCAACTTCTCCTAAGTCAAACACTTCATCCGAAATTGCTCCCGTCGCAGCCAGTTTTCGGCCGACATTGGGATCTTGGATTCGAGGCATTAGAATTCCGGGCATATCTAATAAGTCCATATCTCCTCGCATTCGAACCCATTGACTTTGGCGGGTCAATCCAGGGCGATCTGCAGCAGCAACCTTCTTGGTTCCAATCAATCGATTGATTAAGGAGGATTTGCCCACATTTGGAATTCCTACCATCATCAAACGAACTGAGCGCGGCAGACGACCCTTTCGAACCCATTTTTGTAAAGCTTCCTCAGCCAAAGGTGCAACCGTGGCAGGTAAGCGATTTAAATTCTCCCCATTGGTGCTTGAAATCGCCACAGCGACTTCTCCCTGTTGTTGAAACCATTGAATCCATTGCACGGTTATTGCAGGGTCTGCTAAATCGGCTTTATTCAGCAGAATTACGCGCGGTCGTTTCTTGGTAATTTGCTCAATGTCAGGATTGCGACTGGCCAAAGGAAGCCTGGCATCGACTAATTCTAAAACTACATCGACTAAATCGATATGTTTTTCAACAAGGCGTTTGCCTTTTTCCATATGTCCGGGATACCAATTAATACCCATGGCACTCACCTAACTTTCTTATGAATTTGCTTTATTGTAAAGAGCGGATACGATTAAAAGGCCAATAGACCCCAATCGCTTTTCCGCGGATGTTCTCTCGGGGAATGGTGCCCATGACTCGATCGCGACTATCGAGACTCACTGCCCGATTGTCACCCATGACAAAATAGTGCTCGTCTTCAATGAGCGTTTCCGGCATTGCTTGCTGCATGGAATAAGAGCCCAAATACTCTTCCTCGATGAGAGTACCATTGATGAAGACCTGTCCATCGACAATCTCAATACGTTCTTGAGGAAGACCAATCACTCGTTTTACGAAGATACGACGCGGATCCGATGGGAGCGAAAAGACGATGATGTCGCCCCGATTCACTTCGCCCACTTTCAGACAAAGGATTCTTTCGCCATTCATAAGGGTGGGCATCATGGTAGAACCGTCGATTCCTAAAAATTCTACAACATAGGTTCTCAATAACAAAGCTGCAAACACTGCGATCACTAAAACTACGATCCATTCCAGGAGTTCCCGGAAGTTGCTTTTTTTGTTCATTATGATAACCCTTTCTATGAAAAAAACCGCTTCAACGCTCATTTTTTCAGCGAGTGTGAAGCGGCATTTTGAATTAACGAATTTCTTTGACTCTGGTAGCTGCTTTGCCAACCAATTTACGCAGATAGTAGAGTCTTGCACGACGCACAAGGCCGCGTCTCATAACTTCAACTTTTTCTACTCGAGGAGAATGGATTGGGAAGGTTCTTTCAACTCCGACACCGTACGAAATTTTACGGACTGTAAATGTTTCACGAGCGCTTTCTCCAGCGCGTGCGATGATCAAGCCTTCAAAAACCTGAATTCTTTCTTTGCCGCCTTCAACGACTTTTGCATGAACACGAACCGTATCGCCAACTTTAAACGGAGGTAGATCGGTACGCATCATTGCTTTTTCCAGTTCCACAATGGTGGGATGCATGATTATTTCCCCTTTCATCTTAAGTGTTCATACTCAACTCGTGACAGCGGAACACTCGTAATTAACATATGGATTATAGCACAAAAGAACCAGCGATACAAGTAGAGTATTTGTTATATTTTTGTCGATTTAATACTCTTCTTCAAGAATTTCCGCTAAAATTTGGCGTTCTTTTGTCTTCAAATCAATTTTCAAGAGCAACTCCGGACGAACTTTCAGGGTTCGTCGCAAGGATTCTTTTTTACGCCATCGGGCAATTGCTCCATGGTTTCCTTCCAATAAAACCGATGGAACCGGAAGATCGCGAAAAACAGCAGGGCGTGTATAGTGCGGATACTCTAATAATCCATCACTAAAACTTTCTTCAGCCGAAGATTCATCATGACCTAAAACACCAGGGATGAGCCGAGCGATTCCATCAACCAAAGCCATGGCTGGAATCTCACCACCGGTCAAGACAAAATCTCCTAAAGAGATCTCCTGATCAACAAACGTATCTAATACACGTTGGTCAACACCTTCATAGTGACCACAGAGAATGACAATGTGTTTTTTATGCGATAACTGCTGCAGATTTGTTTGTTGTAGAGGGCTTCCTGACGGGCTCATATATAGGATATGCGGTTTTTCAGGGGTCTTTGCTAGAATGGCTTCGATGTTGTCAAACAAAGGTTGTGCTTGCATTAACATGCCGGCACCCCCTCCAAAAGGATAATCATCGACTTTACGGTGGCGGTCCAATGTATGATCGCGTAGCTGATGAAGTACAACATTAAGATAACCTTGCTCTTGTGCCCGTTTTAAAATGCTGGAGGAAAAGACTTCGCGAAACATTTCCGGGAATAAAGTGATGATTTCAATTTTCATATGTTCTACAGTCCTGCCAACAATCGTACAATGATACGGTGTTGAGCTAAATCAGTGCTCAAAATCACGTCATCAATGACCGGAAGCAAAAGTTCTTCTTTGGAGTCTATGGGTAATTTTTTCCCATTTTCATTTAAGTGTACAACATAGACATCATTGGCTCTAGGCTGTAAAACATCGGTCACAGTGCCAATGTGGGTGCTATCTTCCAAGAAAACCTCCAAACCAATAATCTGGTGAAGATAATATCGGCCTTCAGGGAGAGGCATAAGGTCTTCTTCGGGGATCAAAAGCTCGGATTTCAACCATGGAATGGTTTGGTTGATCTCTTCAAATTCGGATACCTGTAAAATAATCGTTCCTTTGTGCTCTCTAGCAGAAAGAGGGTGCAGCATAATCTCTCGTCCGCTTTCATGACGTGCTAATATGGGAGTCTTTTTGGTAAAACGCTCGGGAAAATCGGTTAAAGGAAAAACTTTCACTTCACCACGTAACCCATGGCTACCAACAATTCTCCCGATTTGGAACATCTTTTCGGTTTTCATCCTATCACCTCAATTGGTTTTAAAGCAAAGGGAACCGAAGGAAGTCTCAACGGACTTTCTCTGCAGTTCCCTTACAAGCTCTATTGCTGTTCTTCGATTTGATCGACAATATCCAGTTGTACGCGTTTTTGATCGCGTCCGTTGGAAGCCTTCAATAAAGTTCGCATTGCTTTTGCAATACGACCCTGGTGCCCGATTACCCTTCCCATGTCTTCTGATGCAACGGAAAGTTGATACAAAATTTCGTCATCCGATTCAATTTCACGAATAACAATCTGATCCGGGTGTTCAACAAGAGCCCTTGCCATTACTTCAATGATCTCTTTCATCGTATTCTCCTATCCTAAGATCCTAAAGAATCTTGGCCAATTGGAAAATCGCGCGAACTCGATCGGAGCATTGAGCTCCTTTGCTCATCCACTCTTTAGCTTTTTCCTCTTCGATTTTCACGGTGACAGGATCGGTTGTCGGATCATAATACCCAATTTCTTCAATAAATCTGCCATCTCGTGGTGAACGAGAATCAGCAACTACCACGCGATAAAACGGTGCTTTCTTTGCACCTAAGCGACGTAAACGAATTTTGGTAGCCACAACATACACCCCCTTTCTGATCTTTACAGTAAAGTTAGAATTTTTTATGAAAACGCTCCGTCTCGGCTAAAATTTGATATTGCCGAAAGGATTACGCGAATTCCGATTGGGTTTCCCCTTTTTGTCCATCTTGGTCATCTGCTTCATCATTTTCTTAGTCTCTTCAAAATCTTTGAGCATTTTGTTGACATCCTGAACACGTGTTCCGCTTCCAGATGCAATCCGTCTTCTTCTGCTGGCGTTTAAGATTTCCGGTTTTCGACGTTCTTCCAGCGTCATCGATTGGATAATCGCTTCCATGCGTTTCATTCCAGATTGATCGATATCCTCTTCTTTGATGTCCGGCATTCCCGGAATCATTTTCATCAACTGACTGATAGGACCCATCTTCTTGATTTGTTGCATATTTTTGAGGAAGTCGTCCAAATCCAACTCATTGCGACGCATTTTTGCTTCCATGGTTTTGGCTTGCTCTAAATCGACGTTTTCTTGGGCTTTTTCAATCAGGGTTAAGACATCGCCCATACCTAAGATTCGTTGCGCTAAACGATCGGGATAAAAGGGTTCTAAGGTATCGAGTTTTTCACCGGCACTGATAAATTTAATGGGTTTTCCGGTCACTGCCTTAATCGATAAAGCAGCCCCACCTCGAGTATCTCCATCCATTTTTGTTAAGATAATACCATCGATCCCGACTTGTTCACTGAAGCTTGCTGCGACATTGACGGCATCTTGACCGGTCATAGCATCGACTAAGAGCAGAATCTCATGGGGACGGACTGCGGTTTTGATTTGAACGAGCTCTTGCATCATTTCATCATCAATATGCAAACGTCCGGCGGTATCTAAGAGCACGGTATCTCGCCCCTGCGATAACGCCACAGCGATTCCTTGCTTGGCGATTTCTACGGGACTCGCTTGTCCCATATCGAACACAGGAATGCCTAATTGGCGACCCACAACGTGAAGTTGCTCAATGGCAGCGGGACGATATACATCACAAGCGACTAATAAAGGCTTCTTGCCATTTTTTCGTAAATAATTCGCTAATTTTCCAGTAGCGGTTGTCTTACCGGCTCCTTGCAATCCAACTAACATGAGGATTGTTGGAAGTTTTGATGAAACCATAAGCTTAGATTGGGTTCCGCCAATCATTTCAACTAATTCATCATAGACGATTTTGACGACTTGTTGGCCTGGAGTCAACGATTCTAAAATATCGTTCCCGAGAGCTTTTTCTTTAATCTTGTTGATAAAGTCTCTTGCTACTTTAAAATTAACATCGGCTTCCAAAAGTGCAACCCGAACATCTCGTAAAGCCTCATTGATATCATTCTCAGTGAGTCGCCCTTTGCCACGTAAACGTTTCAGGGTATTCTGAAGTTTTTCCGATAAACTTTCAAACAAATAGTTCACCTCCGAAGCTAAATTTGACGAAGTTTTTGCATAATTTGCGTGATCTCTGCCAAGACTGTAGGGGGTAAAAACCCCGAAAGGCGTTGCAATTTCTCGGAAAGCTGGTCGAGAATTTGCTGTTGGTCCTGATTGCGCTGGAGTAGATTTAAAGAGTGCTCAGTTTGCTCCATGCTGTTGACCAAACGATGGAGTTGGTCATGCACGGCTTGACGTGAAATGGAAAAGGTATCAGCAATTTCGGTTAAGCTATAATCATCACGATAATAAAGGATGAGCATTTCTTGTTGTCGTATGGTAAAGAGCGGAAGATAGAAATCCAAAAGGCGATTAATCCGCTCTGTTTTTGCTAACATATCTTCCATGGGTTCACCCTCTCAACGTCAATGTTTTACCTTGACATAGTAGCATACCTTGTATTTCTTGTCAACAGTTATTATTGACAAGCTTAAAAAAGAGCACCCGTTTAAACGGATGCTCGCAATGCAGCAATTGCAGCTTTGTAATCGGTTTTACCAAAAACGGCAGAACCTGAAACCAAGACATCGGCTCCGGCTCGGACTAATGCTCCAGCGTTGAGTTCGGTGACTCCCCCATCGACTTCAATGAGATTCGTGGCTCCTTTTCGTGCCATCATCTCTTTGAGGTCACTGATTTTTCCTAAGACGGAAGAGATAAATTTTTGTCCTCCGTATCCCGGATTCACTGACATCAACATTACAATATCTAAGTCGTTGAGGATATATTCCAGGACACTCAACGGGGTATGTGGGTTTAGAGCGACACCGGCTTTAATGCCCATTTCCTTGATCACAGCAATAGAGCGGTGCAGATGAACGGTTGACTCTTCATGAATTACCAAGGTATCGGCTCCGGCATCTGCAAATTCTTTTAAATACCGCTCCGGCTCGGTGATCATTAAATGCACATCTAATGGTTTGCTGACTTTTCCCTTTAAGGCTCTCAGAACTGGGAAACCAATGGAGATGTTAGGAACATAAACGCCATCCATAACATCTACATGAATCCAATCGGCTCCTGCTTCACAAACGGCCTGAACTTCTTGGAGTAGATTCCCAAAATCCGCCGATAAAATGGAAGGTGCTATTAAGGTCATTGATATTGTCCTCGCTCTCGTTCTTGCATTTCATGTAAGAGTTGCAAATAAGTTTCGTATCGACCAGAAGATAAGCTACCCGCAGCAAGCAAATCTTTGACCGCGCAATCGGGTTCTTTATCGTGAATACAAGAATTAAACCGACATTTGCCCAAAGCCTCTCTCATTTCCGGAAACGTTTCAGCTAACTTTCGGGGTTCAACAAAAGGAGATTCCAATTTATAAAACCCGGGAGTATCGGCAATCAGTCCGCGATCCCAATCACCATACAGTTCAGCATGTCGGGTTGTATGCTTTCCGCGTTGGATTTTTTCGCTTAATTCACCGGTTTCTAAATGATATGTGGGAAACAACGCATTCAAAAGACTGGATTTGCCAACGCCGGAAGGTCCGGCAAATACAGAAATCTTTTTGTGGAGAATTGTATGAAGTTCTTCTAATCCGGTTTTTTCGTAAGCAGACGTTTCAACAACCGGATACCCGGCTAAACGGTATTCGTTAGCCAAATCACGTGCCTCTTTAGGGTCATTGGTATCGGACTTCTGTAAGACAATGACGTTGTGAATCCCTTCCAGCTCCCCTTGAAGCAACATTTTTTCAAGAAGATCACGGTGTAAAGGAGGATGAGTCAAAGTAAAAACCAAGATTTGCTGATCAACATTGGCTAAAGGGGGTCGAACCAATTGATTTTTGCGAGGTAAAACACGCTCGATCATCTGTTCGTCTCCTAAGACAACCCAGTCGCCGATTAGAATTCCGCTTTCTTTGTTTTTTCCCCTGCTCTTCCCCGTAAAGCGCTCCCCTTGCTGATCTAACAGTTCATAAAGACCGCCGACGCGTTTAATCACAAGAACTTCTGGCATAGGCCACCCCGATCATTAAAATTTCTTACTGACTTCTAATTTTCCGTTGCGATAAACTTCGACCGTAGCCGGAGAAACAATGGGAATTTCCAGAGTTAAGGGGGGATCTCCCTTGTAATGAGTATGTTCATAGACAACGCGAATCGGATAAGTTGCATAATTGTCCGTTACCAAAACCTTTATAAAGCTTTCTTTATCCTTATCAAAGGTAATTGTAATGCTTGCCGTTTGGGCCCCTTGATTTTCTACCACATGAACAGGAGACCCTTTTTGTAGTTCAATATCGGGGGAAGGTTGTTGAGTTGTAATCAACCATTGCGGTTTGGTGGGATCTGCGACGATGCTGACATCGCCAAGTTTTAAACCGACTGCTTCCAGGCTGGTTTGTGCTTCGGAAACGGTTAATCCACGAACATCGGGAACTTTGACTTTCTCTAAACCGCCTGAAACCGTAATCACAATTTCGCTGCCCACCGGGATGCGTTTAAAGGATTCCGGTTCTTGACGAATGACCGTACCTTCTGCAATCGTTGCACTTTGTTCGGTGACCACCTTAACCTCAAAAGACTCATTTTGTAATTGCACAACCGCTGTTCTCTCTGTTGCTCCTACGACCATTGGCACTTGTTTCAGTTCAATTCCCTTGCTAATGGTTAAATTTACAATGCGACCACTCTTGACTTGAGAGTCCGGCATTGGGGTTTGGCGTAGAACCGTCCCCTCGGGATGATCCTTGTCGTAGATGCTCTCTAAGACCTGATAATCGAGATGCGACGTATCGAGCAATGCTACAGCATCGGTCAAACTCTTCCCCATGACATTGGGAACGGTGACCGATTCCCCGTTTGGAGTAAACAATAGCGAATTAACACCCATTGCAACGAGTAAAAGTAGGGATAAAATGACGCCGACCACAATACCACGACGCATCCACACCACTCGCTTTCGTTTCACTTCGGCTTTTTCTGCTACGGTTATATGTTTGGGTTTTTTTGGACGGTCCAAATCAGGTTTGATTCCCGCTGTCAAGAGACCTTCCAAATCTTCCAGTAGCTCGTCCGCACTTTCATATCGGTCTTCCGGGTCTTTTTCTAATAACTTAATGACCACATTCTCAATTGCGGGGGGTAAATCCGGACAAAAATCTTGCAACGGGGGTACTTCTTCTTGAACATGTTTCAAAGCCAGTTCAATGGGTGTTTCTCCTAAAAAAGGCACCCGACCGGCAAGCATTTCGTAGATGACAATACCCAGAGAATAGAGGTCCGACTGCTCCGTGACCGGCTTTCCTTGCGCTTGTTCCGGTGAAAAATAATGTACCGAGCCCACAATCGCCCGGGTATTGGTCAAAGTTGAATTGGAAACGGTCAAAGCAATACCGAAATCAGCTAACTTCAAGAGGCCGGTTTCATCGATCATCATGTTATGGGGTTTAATATCACGATGAATAACCTGATTATGATGAGCATGCACGAGTGCCCGAGTCATTTGAGCAGCATAATAAATGGCTTGTTCATACGTAAAATTTTGCTGGGCAAGAATTTTGTCGAGGGTTAAGCCTTCTACCAATTCCATAACAATATAATACGGAGGACTTGTGACCTGAACTGCATAGGTTGCTACTAAATTAGGATGATTCAGCCTCTGTAAAGATTCTGCTTCTCTGCGGAAGCGTCGCAAAAAGTCTTCATCCGATAAAAATTCTTCCCGTAATACCTTAATAGCGACCATGCGATTGAGTTTATGGTCTTTCGCTTTATAGACAATGGACATACCACCACTGCCAATTTGCTCAAGAATTTCATAGCGTTCTTTCAAAATTGAGCCGATCAACGGAAATCACCTTCTTTCTCCGCAAGATATTGAGCGGTGATTACAGTGATGTTGTCGATTCCACCTCGATCATTCGCAAGCGCAACTAAACTTTGTGCAGTATCATAAGGTTCTTTCATCTCAATTAAAGCATGCAATAATTCATCGTCATTGACTAAATTAAACAAACCATCACTGCATAAAAGCAATTTTGACTGTGGGCTTAATTCCAATACTTTGATTTCAGCGGTGATTTTACCGGAATAGCCCAAAGATTGAGTTAAGACGTTGCGATTGGGATGGTTCTTGGCTTCCAAAGCAGATATCTGACCACTTCGCACTAATTCAGCGCTCCAGGAATGATCGGAAGAAATCTGATAAATCTCTTTTCCATCACAATGATAAAGCCGGCTGTCGCCTACATGCAACATATAGAGGAGCCCTTCGATTTCAACAACTCCTGTGAAGGTAGTTCCCATTGAATTGAAACGAGGATCTTCTGTTGCGGCTTCTAATATTTTAGTATTCATCTCACTGAGCATCTCTTGCAATAATTTCGGCCAACCGGTAACTCCATTCTCCATGGTCCAAAGTGCCGCATGACTCTTTAGAAAGAAACATGAAGTATCAATAGCAATTTTACTGGCAGTGTCTCCACCTTCATAACCACCGATTCCATCGGCGACAGCAAAGAAATGGATTCCGAAACCATCTTTTCGTTCCATTCTTCCGGCGTATAAACTGTCTTGATTCATTGGCCGTACTTTGCCGCTATGGGTAGCGGCCCCATAATGCAAAAGATTCATGATTCATCATCCTCTCAGCGGTTGAATTGACCTCGTAACTGACCACAAGCGGCCCAAATATCTCCACCCATTTCTCGTCGAATGGTAGACTCGATTCCATTTTGGGTCAAAACCTCGGAAAATTGTTGGATCGTCGCTTGAGAGCTCCGATACAATTTGGTTTCCGGAACCGAATTTAAAGGGATTAAATTGACAAAAGCGAGCATTCTTTTCAATTTTCCGGCCAACTCTTTGGCATGTTCCGGACTATCGTTCACCCCTTGGATCATATTATATTCAAAGGTAATCCTGCGTTTGGTTTGTTCGGAGTACTCTTTGCAAGCCACTAGAAGTTCATCCATAGGGTATTTTTTGGCGATTGGCATGATTTGCTGACGAATCCGATCATTGGGTGCATGGAGAGAAATCGATAAATTGATCGGTAGATCCTCTTTTTGCAAGCGCGCGATTTGCGGAGTCAGACCACATGTTGAAACGGAGATGTGTCGGTAGCCAATCCCAAGTCCCCAGGGGGCATTGGCGATTTTTAAGAATAATAACATTTCATCAAAGTTGTCTAAGGGTTCACCCATACCCATAAGCACAATGTGGCTAACGCGCTGTCCTTCGTCAACTTGTCGCATCATAAGAACTTGTGCTAACATCTCTCCGGCGGTTAGGTTTCTTCGGTAGCCACCGAGTCCTGTTGCACAAAAGCTACAATTCATCTTACAACCGGCTTGACTCGAAACACAGACAGAGTTGCCATAATTATATTTCATCAAAACGCTTTCGACAATTTCACCATCTTCTAACTCGAGCAGGGTTTTCTTGACCGGATCTTGCCTGGATTCTAATAACTGGTGGATTTTCGGCATACCAACTGTGCTAACCGCTTCCAGTTTACCTCTGAAATCTTTGGAGAAGTTGGTCATCTCTGCAAACTCGAAAACGCCCTTTTGATAAATCCAATCGGCTAATTGTCGAGCTCGAAAAGGTTTTTCACCGATTTCCTCCATGGCGGTCTCCATTTGTTGCAATGTTAAGCCCAACCATATGTATTTTTTTTGTTGATCCATATTTGTACGACCTTTCTATATCCCTTTCCGAAGCTTCGCAATAAAAAACCCATCTCCCCCAAACTTTTGAGGTAAAATTGTATAAAAGCCTTCGGGAGCTTTTTCCTTTTCGGGTGTTGGTAATTCAAACGACTCTAATGAAGCAGTTGGTTCTTCTTCTAAAAACCATTGAATATTTTTTTCGTTTTCTTCCCATTCAAGGGAACAAGTACTATAAATCATCACTCCACCCGGTTTAAGACAAGCATATGCTTGCTTCAGAAGGGCTTGTTGTAAGTGAACTAAATCTGCTAATTGTTCGTAGGTTTTTTGCCAACGAGCATCCACTTTACGGCCTAATACACCGGTCCCTGAACATGGAGCATCCAACAAAACTCGATCAAACTGCTTTACGCTGTTTAAAGGTTGAGTTCCATCGTGTTGTAAGGACTGAATAATCGAAGCACCGGTTCTCTTTGCTAAGCGTTCAATGAGCTCAACACGATGTTGATGTAATTCCAAGGCGACTACTTCGCCTTGATTCAACATCAAAGCTGCGATGTGGGTTGCTTTCCCTCCCGGAGCAGAACAATAGTCCAGAATTGTCTCACCGGGTTGGGGATCTAAAATCCGAGAGATCATCATTGCTCCAATGTCTTGAATTACAACAGATCCACGTGCTAAATCTTCTTCGATCTTTTGAACAGGACCTTCAAGTAAGAGGCATTCATCGAATAGTCCAGATTTCCTCACGGGCACTTGCCGTTCCTGCAAGGACTCCAACAAATCTTCTGGAATGATTTTCAAAGTATTGACGCGTACGAAGGTTTGAGGTGTCTTTTGATTCGATCGTAGTAGCGCTTCGGTAGCCTCTTCGCCAAAACGTTTTAACCAGCGATGGATCATCCACAGTGGATGAGAATACGTGATCGACAACCAACCGGCCTTGCCTTTTTTGGATCGCACGGTCCAGTCTTCTTGTTTGAGCGCTTTATGTAGAACCGCATTAACCATACCGGCTGCATAAGGAAACTCCTCTTTGATCAAGTCAACGGTCTCGGAAACGGCAGCATGGGCAGGAATTCGATCCATGAAATGGATTTGATATAACCCTAAGCGCAAAGCGATTAAAATAGGCAGGTCTAATTGTGAAAGCGGACGCGTCAACCATTTTTGTAAGAAGAAGTCAAGCCAAGCTTGCAGTTTTAAACATCCATAAGTCAATTCTGTTGTAAATCCACGATCCAGATCTACAATGATCCGCTGATTCAAGAGTTGAGATAACTCTAAATTGACATAAGCACCTTCTTCGGCTTTCATTAAAAGCAAAAACGCTGCTTGCCTACCGTTTAAGGATTTTTCTAACATAAAATCTCCCCTACTTGAATGGAATGTCCCCTTAGATATGCGTTTGCATGCATTGGCTTTTTACCGGCAGGTTGAAGTACTGTGATTAATAAACTTCCTTCTCCGCATTGAATGATGATACCGTCTTCATTCACGGCAAGCACTTCCCCTGGGTTTGCTTTCTCGTTCTTAAAACAAACAACCGAAGATTTCCATAGTTTCCAAAGTTGCTTCTGATAATACGTATAAGCAACCGGCCAAGGATTTAAGCCTCTGATTTGATTCTGAATCGATTGTGCAGAGTTTTGCCATTGGATACGTTGATCAGCATCGGTAATGGGGGGAGCATACGTCACTTTTGCTTCATCTTGAGGTTGCGGTGAAATCGTCTCTGCACAATAAGCATCTAACGTCTTGAGAAGTAACTCTGCGCCCAAGTGACATAGCCGATCGTGTAATTCCCCAACCGTCTCGTCAGAGCCAATCGTTATGGATTGTTGTAATAATAGATCTCCGGCATCCATAGCTCGTACCATGCGCATGGTCGTGATTCCGGTCTTTTTCTCTCCATTGATAATGGCACGATGCAGGGGAGCGCTACCGCGATAGGCCGGTAAAAGAGAGGCATGTACATTGATGGGAGCTATTTTGGGATGATCCAGGCAGACTTGTGGTAATAGTTGACCGTAGGCTACGGTTACTAAAAAATCAGTCGGACAAGTTAGAATTTGTTTTAATTCTTCGGATTTTCGTAAGCGTTCAGGTTGCAGAATAGGACTGAGGTGCAACCGCAACGCTGCTTGCTTCACTGGAGGAGCGACCTGTTGTAAACCGCGCCCTTTCGGTCGATCGGGTTGGGTAACTACCATCACAACTTCATATTCATCGGAAGATACTAAGGCTTCAAGACAAGGAACAGCGAAATCAGGCGTCCCCATAAAGATGATACGCTTTTTACTCATGCGTTTCTTCAGCTACTTCCTTGGTTTCTTCGTCTTCTTCCGGATCGGTAAAACGAATCACTTTATCCACAAAGACCTCGCCTTTTAAATGATCGATCTCATGCTGAAAAATAACAGCCAACCGATCTTCTGCAGGAATCGAAATCTCTTCCCCATCTCGATTCAAGGCTTTCACGGTGACTCTCTGAAATCGCTTTACTTCACCCCAAATACCGGGGAAGCTTAAGCAGCCTTCTTCGGTTACGATTTCACCTTCAGATTCTATGATTTCGGGGTTGATCAATTGGAAGAGCTGCTCTCCCCATTCAATGACCACCACTTGTTTTGAAATACCAACTTGAGGAGCTGCTAAGCCGACCCCGTGATGGTGCCGCATCGTTTCAATCATATCATCGAGCAATCGTAACGTTCCAGCTGTAATCTCTTTGATTGGAATTGCCGGTTTTCGTAAAACCGATGCATCTTTATAGCGCATAAATCGTAAAGCCATTTTTTTATTCCTTCTTTCCATTAAGATAACCACATAGGGTCTATGACAACACTACGTTGCAAAGTTTTTTCAGTGTTAGGGGTTTCAAGGATTTTTCTTAAAACCTCAATCAGAATCGGACGATTTGGGGCATTGATAATCAACCGATATCGGTATTTTTTTTGTAAACAAAAGATTCGGGCTTTATCGGGACCAAAGACCTCAAAACTTTTAGGAATCTTGATTTTTACTGCCGATAAATAAGCTTCTGCAACCTCGGGATCTTCGTTGGAGGCGGTAATGGTGGCCAAATGCCCAAAAGGAGGTAACCGATGTCGCTTGCGGTATTCAATTTCTCTTCGGTAAAAGGCTTCGTAATCTTGTTGATATACAGCTTGCAAAATCGGGTTTTCCGGATCATAACTTTGAATCAAGACCTGACCGGGCTGATCTCCACGGCCGGCTCTTCCGGAAACCTGCATCAACAAAGAAAAGGCTCTCTCCGCTGCTAAAGCATCCTCGCTGCGGAGCAAAGCATCAGCAGATAAGATCCCAACACATGTAACCAACGGGAAATCAAAACCTTTGGCTACCATTTGGGTGCCAACCAAAATCGCAGCTTTGGGTTCTTCGAATTCTTTGACAATTGCTGCATGGCGGCCTTTGGCTCGTGTCGAATCGCGATCCATGCGCAATACCGGTACGTTTGGAAATGTTTTTTGGCATTCTTCAACCACTTTCTCGGTTCCCATACCAAAAAAACGAAAATAAGTGGAACCGCATTGGGGACAAACCGGAGGCATCGCTTCGAGGTGTCCACAATAATGGCAACGTAGTTCAGGCATTCGACTTTCACGGTGAAGGATTAAGGGCACTTCACAGTCGGGGCATTCCATAACATAACCGCAACTGCGGCAAAGACTCATCCGATGAAAGCCTCTGCGATTATGAAATAAGATGACCTGTTCTCCTCGGTTCAGGGTGTATTGAATCCGTTCTTTCAAAGCATCACTGAAGATGGTTCGATTCCCTAATCGTAATTCTTCTCGCATGTCTACGGGAATGATTTCAGGCAAGATAGCCGAACCAATTCGCTGTTTCATGGTTAACAAATGGTACTGTTTTTGCTCTGCCAAGTAATAACTCAAAATTGAAGGGGTTGCCGAACCCAAAATCACACTTGCTTTATGATGTCGGGCTCGTATAAGGGCGACTTCTCGCGTATGGTATTTTGGATCTTCTTCCTGTTGGTAGGTTGTTTCGTGTTCTTCATCGAGGATAATGACCCCTAATCGCGTAAAAGGAGCAAAAATTGCGGATCTGGCTCCTAAGAGGATCGCCGTTTCCCCACTCTTTAAGCGTTTCCAAATTTGAGATCGCTCTCCATTGCTCAGACCACTATGCCATAACATGACTTTATCGCCAAAACGTTCTCGAAAACGTTCAATCATTTGCGCAGTTAAAGAGATTTCCGGAACTAACATCAGGGCACTACGCTTTTGCTGAAGTGCCGTTGCGATGGCTCTAAAATAGACTTCGGTTTTCCCACTACTCGTTATTCCATGAAGTAAGATGGGTTTCGTGCTGCGTTTACGCATGGAAGACTCAATAAAAGCAAAAGCTTGTTCTTGCTCGGGTGATAATTGGCGCTGCTTAAATAAGTCGGTTTCATTTTGAGGTTCTACATAAAAAACAAACTCTAAATCCAAGAGTTTCTTTAAATAAGGGCTACGATACTCTGGCCATGATTTTAAATTTTCTTCAGAAACGGGTTCGGTTTGGTTTTGAAGCCGCTTCCAGAAGTCTTGAATTTTTCCTCTTCCGGGGGAGTCCTCTCGCGATACCGCTAACAATTTTCGGTGTTCTTTTAAAGGAGGAAAGTGAATCTTTTCTTCCGGTTCCAAGAGGCCTAGTTCGAGCAGCCGCTTTAGAAGCTTTTTGCCAAACAACGTAAGAACCTGATCTTCCGCCATGGGCTGTGAAGCTTGCTCAAACCAGATTAAAGCTTCTTGCAAATCCTCATCGCGTTCACTTTCGGTAATTTCTTCCGCCATTTCAGAGCGATAATGATATCGCTGCTGGATTTTTGCTTTAACAGAAGCAGGCAAAACTGTTTGAAAGGCAGCAGACCAAGGGCTGAGATATCGGGTTGAAAGCCAATCGATTAAATTGATTTGCTCTTGATTTAGGCTGGGTCCGTCTTGATCTAAGATACGATGAATGTCACGGGTCGCAAACTCGGGTTCTGCCGTTTCTTCTGCCACTACAACTCCTCTACTGTAACTGTTTTGCAGAGGAACCGATACCAAAGAGCCAATAGTCAGTTGAGATTGCATTTCTATGGGTACATGATAAGTAAGGCCGCTATGTAAAGCAGCCACAATGCGATCTAATTTTACCCTTACGTACTCCATAGCACCCCGCCTAGATCGATTATTCTACTCGTTTTCGTCGGTTTCAATTTCGGATTCTTCGTCTTTGGGGATTACATGGATAAATTTCAGCTCGCCACTCATCAATTCATCATAGGCTTGTAAAACCGGTTTGATGGTAGACTCTTTCTCTTTATCGGCATTTTTTAAGATCTCACGAGCGCGTTTTGCTGTTGCAACAACTCCGGTGTATTTACAATTGACATGGTTGTATAAGTCATCCGATGGAATTCTGCTCATTGTCTTCTCCTCCTAGTTCATTTCACGATGTTTAAAAATTTCTAAATCGAGCATTTTATCTCGACGGCGTTTCTCTGCCATAAGTATGGATCTCAATTGTTCGACTGCATGTTCGACATCGTCGTTGACAACCACATAGTCATACATGGTAACATTGGTCAATTCCTGACGGGCAATCCGTAGACGCTCCTGAATTTCAGATTCGGATTCAGAGCCGCGCTTTCGTAGGCGAGCTTCTAAATCGCTGAAATTTGGGGGTACTAAAAAGACAAATACACCGTCAATTCCGGAAGCCTTTACTTGGGTAGCTCCTACGACTTCAATTTTTAGAATCACAGAAATGCCTTTTTCCAATTGTTCTTCAACAAAAACACGCGGTGTTCCATAGAGATGATTGGCGTATTCGACATGTTCCAGAAAACCATTCTCATTGATTTTCGCTTCAAAGTCCTCGCGTGTAAGGAAAAAGTAACTCTGTCCATCGATTTCATATCCCCGCATTGGGCGAGTCGTTGCAGAAACGGAGTATCGTAAGTCTGGCACTTGTTTTAAGAGTTGTTCACAGACGGTATCTTTACCGGCTCCGGCTGGCGCCGACAAAATCATCAAAATACCACGTTTCATTTTCCAAGTTTCTCCTCTTCCTCTTCGTCTTCTTTCACATCCAGGCGACCGGCAATCGTTTCCGGTTGCACCGCAGATAAGATGACGTGTTCACTATCGGTGATAACCACAGCTCGGGTGCGACGGCCATAGGTGGCATCGATTACCATGCCTTTTTCGCGAGCTTCGTGAACGATTCTCTTAATAGGATTCGACTCCGGACTGACAATGGCGATGATGCGACCGGAAGAAACGAAATTTCCGAAACCAATATTCACCAAACGATTTTCAAACATCTCAAGTCTCCTCCGTTATTCAATATTTTGAACTTGCTCTCTCATCTTCTCTAATTCTGATTTCATCTCGATTACGATTTTGCCAATTTCATAATCGTTGGCTTTTGATCCAATTGTATTGACTTCTCGATTCATCTCTTGCATTAGGAAATCTAATTTGCGGCCGACCGCATCATTCTCCTGCAGAAGCAAGCGACGAAATTCTGAGCAATGGCTGGTTAATCGAACGATTTCCTCTGTGATATCGGTTCGATTTGCCATTAGAGCAACTTCAGTAATCAATCTTGTTTCATCAAGCGTATGATCTTGTAATAAGACAAGAATCTTCTCTTTTAACTTCACGGAGTATTCCTCAACGACGAAGGGAGCACGTAACGCTACCTGTTCTTTTAAGGTTTCAATGAGAGTCAAACGTTGAAGTAAATCTTCGGCTAAGCGTTGCCCTTCTTGTTGACGCATACCGGAAAAAGAAAGCAATGCTTGCTCTAAGACAGGCATGAAATATTGTAGGATCATTTCTGAATCTTCACTGTGTCGTTCCACTTTTAAAACATCGGGCAACGCTAAAATTTGAGATAAACGGACCGGCTCATTCAAAGCTAAAGCTTCGCTGAGTTGCAAAACCCCTTGTTGATAAGCCGCTGCTAAAGACGAGTTGATCAGTATTTCATAAGCATCGCTACCATTGTATTGATATGAGATTGAACACTCAACACGACCGCGATTTGCATATTTAGAGATTGTTTGTCTGATTTTCTCTTCAAAAACATTGAGATCCCGGGGCAAGCGAATCGAAATATCTAAATAGCGATTATTCACAGATTTTAATTCGACACTCATACGATGTTGAGCATCGTTGAATTCAATTCTTCCGAATCCAGTCATTGAAACTAACATAGATGTCCTCCACTTCTATAATAATTTACAATTCGCCGTCCGGATTGTTTATCCCTTTACTTTCCAATAAAACTTCTTCCGGGGAGCGTGGAGCAACATAGAGAGTGAAGAAATCCGTATAATGAACCGCACCGGGCTTTGCACCTTTGAATTTCTTAACATGCCTTTTTTGAGTATAATCAATGCCAACATAACTACTTTCGCGGGCTTTACTGAACCATGCTGCCAAAGCTGCTGCAGTTTCGTAGAGTTGATCACTCGGATCCGGATGATGTATCACCACATGGGAACCGGGAACTTCTTTACTGTGGAACCACCAGTCAGAACTCTTTGCTACTTCCATGGTTAAATAATCATTTTGTAGATTATTACGGCCAATAGAAACAGGAACCCCGTCGATGTGTAGACGTAACGGCTCATGAGCAACGGCTTTGTTAGACTTGGTTGGTTTCTTACTTTTCCCTGGGATCTTGACCGGCGACATCAGTCCTTGCTGAATCAATTCTTCTTGGATTTCTAAAAAATCTTTGACTTCAAGAGTCTGCTCTACTGCAGTTAATACAGACTCCAAATAGACGAGTTCGCTTTTAATCATCTCAATCTGCTCAAGAATGATTTTCTCACCCTTACGAGCTTTACTGTATCGCTTGAAATAATTCTGTGCATTTTGGGCTACGCTGAATCGAAGATCGAGAGGAATGTTTATAAAAGCTAAATTTTCATCATAGTAATTAGTTACTTGAATCTCGGCCTCCCTTATTTGCGGTTCAGCGGTATTTTTTAATAACTCTCCCCAAATACGATATTGATCGGCATCTTTCCCCTGTTGCAAATCTTCTTCCAAAGCAAAAAGCTTTTTCCGCCCTTTTTGAATGGCAGCATTGACGATTGAGAGTAATCGATGCCGTTCTTGATGCAAATGCAATTGCTGTTCTAAGTGAAGAAAATCCGCTTCTAGTGCTTCGGAAGCTGGTTTCCATTCTCCGGGCAGCAACCCAAAACGAAATGGAACGGTTTCCCCGTACTGACCGGATACAAACAATTTTCCCGGTTGACGTTCACGAACCGCTTTTTTACTTTGCTCTTGCAAGATCTTCCATTGGTCTCGTGTTAGAAAGGCAGCCATTTCAGCTTCTGAAATGGAGACGCTTTTCAATAAAGAACCAATGGAGGGATTCCCGACGCCATCAATCTTTTTTTTCAACCAGGTACCAACCGATAAAGCAAGCTCCGCATCGCTTGAGGGAACTTCCCAGGAATCCAAGTCTTCTTTGACTTGTTCAGGAGGGCGAACATACAATCTTCCCGGCAGGATTTCACGGTAGCGATTTTGCCAGCTCGGAACATGTTTCATTGCATCAAGAATTGTAAAATCTCGATCACACAAGATGAGATTACTATTCTTTCCCATTAACTCCACAATAAATCGGACCTGATCGGGATTGCCTAACTCATCGAGAACAGAAAAATTGAAAATTAATAACCGTTCCAGCCCTGGTTGCTCCACAGAAATAAACCGAGCACCTTCCAAACGCCTACGTAAGAGTTGGCAAAAGGAGGGTGGAACCGGAGGATTCTTTCGTTTTTGAGTGATCAACTGTACCCTTGCAAACTGTGGATGAATCGAAAACAACAAACGCATGGGCCGATTTTGCTTGTGCATTTCCAACGTCAATTCTGTAGAATTGTGCTGAAAAACTCGATCCACTTTGCTTTCAGCTAACGCAATCTGTAATTCCTCTTGTAGAGCCCGAATCGACCAACCTTCTAAAGACATAACTTCACCATCTTTCGTACCAAAAAGGGTCTTAAGTTTAGCTTAAGACCCTAATGCGAATCTGAAATTTAGGTTTAACCAAACAACGCCAATAAAACACCGGCGGCAACAGCGGAACCAATGACACCCGCAACATTGGGACCCATGGCATGCATGAGTAGGAAATTTCCAGGGTTCTCTTTTTGACCGACAACTTGTGATACGCGTGCGGCCATGGGAACCGCCGATACACCAGCCGAACCAATCAGAGGGTTCACTTTCTTTCCGGAGGTAATGTATAACAATTTACCAAGAAGAACACCACCGGACGTTCCGAACATAAAGGCGACGAGGCCGAGAATAATGATGAACAAGGTCTGTGGATCCAAGAAAATATGAGCTTTTGCAGTAGCACCCACCGAAACGCCTAAGAATATGGTAACGATGTTCATCAATTCATTTTGAGCAGTTTTTGCTAAACGTTCGGTAACACCGGATTCTTTGAATAAGTTTCCTAACATCAACATACCAATTAAAGCAGCTGCGCTGGGAAGAATTAAGCTAACGACGATGGTAACAACAACTGGGAAAACTACCTTTTCAGTTTTAGAAACATCACGTAACTGATCCATAACGACCTGACGTTCTGCTTTGGTCGTCAAAGCTTTCATGATTGGAGGTTGAATAATCGGCACTAAAGCCATATAAGAATACGCAGCTACGGCAATGGGGCCTAACAAATCCGGAGCTAGTTTTGAAGCTAAGTAGATGGCCGTAGGACCATCTGCTCCCCCAATGATACCGATGGCACCGGATTGTGCGGGAGTGAATCCTATAAAGAGAGCACCAATGAAGGTAATAAAAATTCCTAATTGAGCTGCAGCTCCCAATAAAAAGGTTTTAGGATTGGCAATTAAAGGACCAAAATCGGTCATCGCTCCTACCCCTAAGAAAATCAAAGGGGGATAAATACCTAATTTGACACCCAGATAAAGATACGATATTAAACCGCCCTCTTCCATAAGTCCGGCACCTGGTAAGTTGGTCAACAACATCCCGAAACCGATTGGAATCAGTAAAAGGGGTTCATATCCTTTTTTAATTGCTAAGTATAATAAGATACAAGCAATGGCAATCATCACAAGATGCTGCCAGGTCAATTGCATGAAACCTGTGCTTTGTGCAAATTCACCAATAGATCCCATAATATTCATGATAAAGCCTCCTTCTATGTCCAAAGACAACCTTCCGTTCGTATAAAAGTAGCATGTCAATTTTAATTGGACTAAAAGCTACCTAGAATACGATCGAAATTGGCATAGTCACAACAATGACCATTATACCTTCAAAAACGATCCTTGGCAATCGAATTTTTTCCTCAAGCGGACCATTTCCGCTGTTAGCCTACAATAAACTACCAACAAATGTAGGTTATGAAATATAACATCACAAATCATACAAGATAGCATACTATCCTTTAAACAGTATGATTTTAAAGGATTTCTGTATTTTCAAGTGATTTTAGCAATACCACTTGATCTTCTTGGTCCTCAACGTCCAAATAGACTCGAATTTTCTCGTTTCTCGATGTTGGGATATTTTTGCCGACAAAGTCCGCACGAATGGGTAACTCTCGGTGGCCACGGTCGATCAAAACTGCTAATTGGATTGCTTCAGGTCTACCCCAGTTCATCACCCCGTCGAGTGCAGCTCGCACCGAACGTCCGGTGTGTAAAACATCATCTACTACAACAACCGTTTTACCGGTGATATTGGGTCGAGATGAAACTTGATTGGTGTTTATCGTTTTCTTATGATCATCGCGAAAGGGTGAGATGTCCATAGAATAAGTAGGAACCGGTTTTCCTTCTACACTCTCCATGGCTAAAGCTAACCGGTTCATCAATGGTAATCCCTTTTGCATGATACCGACTAAAACTAAATTTGAGCAACCTCCGTTGCGCTCAATGATTTCATGAGCGAGGCGCCGGATTGTTCTATTTAACTGGGTCTGGTCCATCAATAAAGTGGAAATCAAGAGTATTCTCTCCTTTCGCCCATGAATATCCTAACTGATCTAAAGCTACAAGAAAGTCTTCGGGTGGGTCGGCTGTAAATTCCATCCATTGTCCTGTAGCAGGGTGGTTAAATCCCAAACGATACGCATGCAGTGCTTGTCCTTCGAGTTGCATAGGAATGGGTCTGGTTCCATAGAGGGAATCTCCCACAACCGGATGATTTAAGTACGCCATATGTACGCGGATCTGATGAGTCCTCCCACTTTGCAATTGAACTTTTAGGAAATCGACATGTGGGAACGATAAAAGAACTTCGAAATCACTGTGGGCTTCCTTTCCGTTTGCAACCACTGCCATTTTCTGTCTATTTTTGGGATGACGACCGATGGGAGCGTCAATAGCACCTTTTGTATCGCTCCAGTTTCCCCAAGTTAAGGTTAAATATAAGCGCTTGGCTTGTCGCAAGCGGATCTGTTCACTTAACCGTATCTGTGCTGGTTCAGTTTTAGCAACGACCATGAGACCACTGGTGTCTTTGTCGAGTCGATGTACGATTCCGGGACGCATGACACCGTTAATACCCGGCCAATGAGGGGTATGTGCCAATAAACCATTGACCAAGGTCCCAGTCCAATTCCCTACCGCTGGATGAACGACCAAATGACGTGGTTTATTCAAAACCATGAGATGTTCATCTTCGTAACGAATATCGAGGGGCATTTCTTCCGGGATCAAATCCAATATTTCCGGTTCCGGAAGTTGAACGACAATGGTTTCAGTTCCTTTAAGTTTGTAACTGGCAGCTCGTTGTTTATCGTCGCAGCTGATCATATCTTCTTCAAGTAACTTTTGAATATGAGTTCGGCTTAATTGACTTACAGAACTTAGCCATTTATCCAAACGTTCCCCTTTTGCTTCGGGATTCGCTTGAAAGACCAGGATTTCAAATTCCTCATTCATGGACTTGGAATCCCTCCTTCTTGAATTCGAAAAGCAATAAGATCACCATAAATGCAACTCCGAGAGTTAATGCAGCATCAGCGATGTTAAAAACCGGGAAACGAATAAATCCAAATTCAAGGAAATCGATTACATAACCATAGCAAAGACGGTCAATCAAATTCCCTAAGGTTCCACCTAAAACCAAACCGAGGACGATTTTCATTGAAGCTTTGCCTTCGGTAATTCGTTGCCGAAAGAAAAACAAAAACAAGGATGCCGCTATCGCCAAAATACTTAACAGCCAGCGCTGGCCGGTTAAAATACTAAATGCTGCACCGGTATTATGGGTGTAGTGCAACTGAAGTAAACCGGGTATGAATGGCTGAGAAATACCAAAAGGTAGATTTCCCTTGGCCCATTCTTTACTGACCCAGTCCAGCAAGACAACAATTCCTGCTATAAGGCATTCCATGAAATCTTCCTCCTCAAAAAAGAAACCCCGGTTCTCGCCGGGGGCTTCTCAAAGTTTCGTTAGGAGAATACACCTTCACCCGCTCGTGTTGCAACAATTTCTCGCGCTAACACTAAAGTAGGATCGATGACTGGAACCGATATCATGCCGTTTTCCAAAACCAATGGTATTTCCGTGCAACCGGCAATGATCACTTCAGCGCCTTGGGCGATCAGCATTTCGGCAACCTGACGAATATTCTGTGCAGCTTGGATCTTTTGTCCGGCTTTAATCAAATGTATACTTTTTTGAACCAGGTCATGTTGATACGATTCAACAGGTACGACTGTTTTAAGGCCGAAATCGTCGGCAATATTTTGATACAAACCAATTTTTACAGTTGCATTCGTAGCAATCAGTCCAATCGAGCGTACTTCGGGGTAGGTAGCCCGAATATAATCAATGGCGAGGCGAGGCATGTGTAAAACCGGGATCGGTACGGCGGCTTGAATCGCATCGTAAAAGAAATGAGCAGTGTTGCAGGCGATTGCAAGGTAATCTGCTCCCATTTCAAATAACTGGTGTGCCATATGTGCTAACATAGGACTTGGGTCTTCTCCACCCTCGAAAATCGCTTCGACGCGGTCTGGAAGTTTCGCATTGCCGTTAATGAGCACGTGCATATGCTCCTGATCTTTTGTTGCCGGAGTATTGCGGATAATTTTCAAATAAAGGTCCGCGGTGGCTTCCGGTCCCATCCCACCAAGTATTCCGATAATTTTCTCTGACATGAAAGTGGCTCCTCTTTTCTCTTTGTTTATTCTTTCTTGTCGGTATAGGTTCCGACTTTGAAATCATCACTTACAGGAAATTTCCATTCGGCACTTTCCAATAAGTCCATTTGCGCTTGTAAAATCGTTTTCAAACGAGCTCGGCAAACAACGGCATCTTTTCGAACCTGATCGTGTTCAGAAACTATTTTTTGAGCACGTGTCATGGCTTCGTCGATGATTTTTTTGCCTTGTAGTTCAGCTTCGCGAATAATCAATTCCCCTTCGCGCCTGGCATTCATTTTAAGTTGATCTCCCGCTTCTTGAGCGACCAGTAAAGCTTTTTTCAAAGATTCTTCCATACCTTGAACGCTTTGAACCTTTTCTTCAGCGGTACTGATTCTCTCTTTGAGAGAGGTATTTTCTCGATATAATGCTTCAAAATCACGAATGACTTGATCCAGAAATGCATCTACGTCAGCTTCGTCATAGCCTCGTAAGGACTTTTTGAATTCCCGGTTATGAATATCTAATGGGCTTAACATATGATTCGACACCTCCGCTTAAAGAATCCAACGAATGAAACTTTGTAAAAACCCCAAACCAATGAATAATAATACCGGTGAAAAATCGATATAGCCTCCTCCGATCATGATGGGAGGAATTAAGGAACGGAAAGGAGCTAAAACAGGTTCTGTGAATTCTTCTAAGATTTCCAACCATCGTGGTTTTGGACCTTGAATAAACAGAGAAGCAAACAGGCGAATCAAAACAAAATACTTAAAAACCTCAATTGCAGTTGAGAGTAGATTGCCGAGCATGGGATAACCCCTTTCGGTTTAGAGTTTATCGCCTCGTTCATCTCGGTTGCGAACCAGAGAATCACGGGCTAAGAGTGCTTCTTTTAAATTACTGGAAACGTCGACATCGCTAGGAGCAACCAAAAAAATATTACCGCTGACTTTTTGCATACTGCCTTCCAAAGCATAGGTAGCACCACAAATGAAATCTAACATAGAACGAGCCAAGTCACTGTCTAATCCTTCCAGTGAAACAATGACGGGTCGGTTGGCTTTCATATGGTCAACCAATACCTGAACTTCTTCAAAACGATTCGGCGCATACACGACCAAGCGGGAATTTTCATTGGTATTCATGGCAACGCTTCCTTTCGGTGGCATAGAAACCACTTTATTTGTCGATGGCGTTAAAGTCTGAGTGTTTGATGGGTTCACGATTACAGCGCCCGAGGAAGCGGGAGGGGTTTGTTGTGAAGGATTTTTTAAGACTCGCACTCCTTCAGATCGGTTCTCAAAATGCTTGGCTACAGGAGCAGGTGTCGGTTCTGGTGTTTCTTCCTCGAACTCCTCTTCCAATTCCTCATCGTCACCTAATCCTATAATATTCCAAAATTTACTCATGAATCCGGCCAAATGAATCCATCCTCTCTACTTATTATAATTCCGGGGACCAAAGATCCCGGTTCCAATACGAATTATTGTAGCACCTTCTTCAATGGCTACCGTATAATCTCCTGTCATTCCCATAGAAAGTTCTTTAACAGGAGCCCAATGATACCCTAAAGCTTGGATTTCCAACTGCTTTTCACGTAATGCTCTGAAAACGTGTCTTGATGATTCCGGATTTTGAGTCAATGGCGCAATGGTCATCAAACCCGAAACTTCAAGGCTTGGATACGCTTCCAGAGTTTGAATAAAGGGAAGCACTTCCGTCAAACCTAACCCGGCTTTACTGGCTTCATTGGCAACATTGACTTCAAGGAAACACTGTATCGTTCGTCCTTTAGCTCTTTTTTGAATTTCTTCTGCCAAACTAATCCGGTCCAGTGAATGGATACAACGAACGTGCGGTAATACATCTTTGACTTTATTCGTTTGTAAAGACCCAATGAAGTGCCAATCTAACGCAGGAAAAACTTTTGCTTTTCTACAAAGTTCTTGGGCTTTGTTTTCTCCAAAATGGGTTAACCCGAACTCTGCAGCCGCAGCAACGCCTTCTAAGTCGACCGTTTTGCTGACAGCCAACAGCGTGATTTGAGAGACATCTCGATGTGATTTGTTGCAGGAGCGGGCAATGTTGTTTTGAATTTCTTGAATCCTTTGTTCTAACAACATAAAGTTATTCACCACCTACCCGAATCCCTTCCAACGCAAAGCGAGGGTTGAGAATAATTTCTGCGCTTTCGCCTAATCCGGTAATCATTGCCTGTCCATTTCGGTCTTGGAGTAGGTTCACTTCAACGAAATGTGCATAACCATCTTCAACCACATAGACTCCCCGTCGGTTACGGCTTTCAATCACCAGCTCGCGAGGAATAATCAAGCCGTAATCTACGTTTGTGATCCGTTCCATGCTGGGAAAACGCTGTAAGAGCGCTTCCGCAACCAAGTCTTTGAACTGATAAGCAACAATAACCGCATTGCCTTCTTGACGGATCTGATCCACTTGACCATAGATGACATTCCCAAGGCTGGTCATCATTTTAGCTTCATCACCAATCTTGAGGTCTAGAACATCGGCAATGGGATAACTGGTGACCCAATACCAAGGCGCTTGTACCATTTTACAGAGTGGTTTTCCAGCTGTCAATTCTTCTGCGGTTTCTTTGGCTCGGCCATAGGGAAACGTGCTTAGATCCGATAATCCAATTTGATCAAGTTCAGATGTAGAAAGTAAACCTTCGTATTCATCGACAGAAAAACTGATTACACCATTATATACCGAATGCACAACGGTCGAATCTTTTCGTAAAATTTCAATCAGTCCAGCTTCCTGTTGATCCCAAACTTGTTGATTATCGTCCACCGTACTTTTTTCGTTTAGAAGATCTTCAATCGACTGTTGTAAGGTTTCAATTCTAAGGTCGAGTCTCGCCAGTGCCTCTGCATCATTTTTGATCGTGTCACTGAGCTTTTGCTTTTCAATACCCGATATTTCTTTTTCTAGCGTCTCAACTGCTTCATCATAATAAGCCAATCGAGAATTATAGAGTTCAAGATCCTTTTTGCGATTCGCTTCTAAAGCTTGCAAGGCCTTCTCGTAGTCTCGAACTGCTCCATAATCGTAGATTTCTGCAATGGGATCATTCACTCTAACCCAAGAGGCATTCGGTACTAACGGTGCCCAACGACCACTTTGCGGAGCTACAATGACATCTTCATCTCGTAGAATCACCCCATTGCTGGGTGTTGTTACAATCAATTTCTCTTGTTCATAAATTTGGGATTTTAAAATTCTCGACATTGTGTTGCGATACAGATGGTACATTCCAAAGGTAGCAGCCACAATAAGGACAAAAATCAGTACTCCGAGCACCCCACGGATCTGTGCCTTACGTCGAGCTTTGGCTTTTTGTTTTTTCATATCTCACCGACTCAGTTCTTATCTTTCGCATCACTGCTCAATTTTTTCAATTCGAGCATAAAGTGATCAATATCCTCAAAATGACGATAAACACTAGCAAAACGGACATAAGCGACTGTATCCACCTCTCTTAACCGCCGCATCACCGCTTCTCCAATCTGACGAGTGGGGATCTCGGGTTGTAACAGGTTACGCATTTCCAATTCTACATCGTTGGCGAGATTGTGCAGTGTTTCAACAGGAATAGGACGCTTTTCGCAGGCACGCAATAAACCACTCATGATTTTATTCCGGTCAAAGACCTCACGGCGTCCATCGCGCTTGATTACAACCATTGCCGTTTGTTCCACTTCTTCAAAAGTCGTAAAACGTTTGTTGCAGATCACGCATTCACGGCGTCTGCGAATGGCTTCTCCATTATCAATAGGGCGAGAGTCGATGACCCGGCTGTCATCTGCATGGCAATACGGACACTTCATCTTTCTACCTCCCACGAATTGTGAATTCCATGAAAGCCCCGTGTCCGATGAAAGACACAGGGCGAAAGTCGAGCTAAACGGGTTCTTCTTTTGAAGGCTCCGTGGGTTCTTGCGGTTTCGTTTCCGGTTCTTGATCTTTCTTTTGCAAGAAAGGAGGAACATTTAATCCGAATTTTTGTTCGACGGGTCGCCCTTCAGCGCGCATGGTGACACGTTCTTTTTCGGTGTGAAATTCCACTTTTCCGGATTTATCAAAATACGGATTTTTGACTTTTTGTTCAAAACCGGTTGCTACTACAGTGATTCGTACTTGATCTTTTAGTTTATCCTCGATGCGAGCCCCCCATATGATGTTGCAATCGGGGTCAACCGCTTCTGCAATAATAGCCGCGGCTTCATCGGTTTCATAAAGGGTAAAATCGGGACCACCGGCGATATCGAGTAATACACCGCGTGCTCCTTCAATAGACATTTCCAACAAGGGAGACGAAATTGCCATTTTAGCTGCTTGAACTGCTCTGCCATCGCCTTGCCCATAACCAATACCCATGATTGCCGAACCGGAATCTTTCATGATGGATTGGACGTCAGCAAAGTCAAGGTTGATGATGGCCGGTACGATGATCAATTCGGAAATTCCCTGTACTCCTTGGCGAAGGATTTCATCGACCATTTTAAAGGCGTCGAGCAACGAGGTTTTTTTGTCGATTACTTTCGTAAGACGTTCGTTAGGAATCGTAATCAAAGAGTCTACTTTTTCTCTTAAACGTTCAATACCACCATCGGCTTGAGCAGATCGTTTGCGTCCCTCAAAACCAAAGGGTTTGGTGACCACCGCTACCGTCAAAGCGCCTAAATCTTTTGCTACTTCTGCGACGACAGAGGCTGCACCGGTTCCGGTACCTCCGCCCATGCCCGCGGTAATAAAGACCATGTCGGCCCCTTTTAGTACACGTTCAAGTTCCTCTCGGCTTTCTTCGGCAGCTTGAAATCCAATTTGTGGATTACCACCCGCTCCCTGCCCCTTGGTCAGCTTAAGGCCGATTTGCAGCTTTTGGTCCGCGAGAGAGTGTGACAACACCTGTCCATCGGTATTGATGGCAATGAATTCAACGCCTTTCAAGCCAGCGGATATCATGCGATCAACGGCATTACTGCCACCGCCGCCCACGCCTACAACTTTTATTTTGGTAATTTCATTCATATCGAACTTGGCTTCCAACATTACAACCACTCCTTCAGTCTCAAAATTTATGGTACTGAACAGAACCGATTACCATTTCATTTGCTAATATTATGTTCTATTTCTTGATATCGTAGAAGAATTCCTGCAAGCTTTTAAACAAATTTTAACAGGTTCCACAACATCTTGTAATTCTGGGCGGTCTCCCAAGGAAATAAACACAACATCCTGATAATTTCCCGTAATCCAATTCTTTGATATGTTAATTTCGCTCTGGTCTAGACGCGGGTAATTGAGGATATTTCTTCTTCCTGAAGGTCTGTTAGAGTGAGAACTCCCCACATAAAGAGAATCAGAGATTGCTCTCTGATTCAAAATATTTAAGCTTCTGGTTTTTCTTGGTTTTTGCCGGTAATTTTGTCCCACAACCGTGAGATCCAATCAATTAAGATTCACATTTATTTTCTCCTTTAGCGATTAATCGCACGCGATAATTTTGCTGCAATATAAGCGTGGTAGCGCGGGCTTTGTTTGGCAACGTCTTCTCGAGTAATTTTCTGCCACAATACAACATCGTGCATGAGCGCCTCACTGGCATTGCGCCAAGTCATATATCCGGTTGAACATTCCATGTCGAGCCAAATCACCGTCGCATAATCTAAAGATTCCGCTTTGATGTCAACATTATGTTTGCTGCAGTAACTTTCATAGGATTGCATGAGTTTTTGACGTTCTGTGATACGTGCTTCATAATAATCTGCCGTGGCTTCGTTGTAAGGAATCATGACCGAAGCAAAACGCAACCCTAATTGGCGGTCCGGAATGTCTCGAGCTGCTTTTTCGGTGAGCTTACGATTCGTCTCTGCCCAGAGCACCCATTCTCCCGGTTCTGCTTCAGCACGTGGCATGGGCGGTAAATTCAAAACATGGGTAAAGTGATTCGAAATCACGTTGGTCTTTAACATTAAACGCTCTGTAGGGCTTAAAATATAGGGTAGCGCTTCATAGGAATCGATCACATGTTGCAAGATCTGGTCTCCGGTGGGAGGAGAATCGGTAAAATCAGAATCATCTAAGATGATTTGAGCCCATGGAAGGTGATTTTCTTCGATGGTTTCAGCTGTTAAACTTGGGTATTCCACAGCGGGATAACTTGAATTCTGGTTCTCTCTAAAAGATTGACTCATTCATACCCCGCCTTTTTGTTTATTTAAATCTTAGCCCTGTTATATTCGGATCCTAACCACTAAATTCCTACCTAAACAACAATTAATTTTTTTGATAATTTCTTGGTAACTTCTTGGGGACGGTTCTCTCCTGCTGCTATTTTACATAATACTGGTAATTTTTCAAGGGAGAGAACCGTCCCCAACGTTCCCCAGCGTTAACCAACGTTTATTCCCATGGGAAGCGATGGGGTAAATGCAACAGGTCCCGAACTGCAGCAAACTCCTGTTGCACAGCATCGCCAATAGGTACGCCTAGGCTTTTTCGTTCCTGCCAGGCGAGCCATTCTTTTTCACCAGCCGTATAAATTCGCTCTTCCCCGGGTGCTTTCTTCGATGCTCTCAATTCACGCAAAATCTCACCGGCTGTTTTCTTAAACGAGTCTGCTCCCATGAAGGCTTCAGTGTCAATCGCAAGAAAGAAGTGTCCCAAATGATAGGGCAGCTTCTCCCCTTGCTCTCCAATACCGCTGAGCATTTTCAGGAAATTACCGGCCTGTAACGCCGCTGAGAGGATTTCTACGACTGTTGCATATCCATACCCCTTGTAGCCCGCTAACTCCTCTCCTATGCCCCCCAGAGGTGCGAAAGCAGCCTTTCCGGCAAGGAGATCTCTCAATATTTTATCACTATCGGTTAGGGCAGTACCATCTTCTCCAATGACCATTCCTGCAGGTGTTGGTGCGCCTTTTTTAGCATAGACTTCGATTTTTCCACGCTGCGTGATACTGGTAGCGCAATCCAAAACAAAAGGAAATTCTTCATCGGTAGGTAGACCAAAAGTCAAAGGATTCGTCCCCAGCATGTTTTCTACGCCAAATGTTGGAGCAATGGATGGCCTTACGTTGGTGCCGGTTAAACCAATCATGTTCGCTTTCGTCGCCATGGTGGCATAATACCCAGCAATACCATAATGCGTAGAATTTCGAGCAGCGACCATTCCCATGCCGTATTGCTTGGCTTTTGCTATGGCAATTTCCATTGATTTGACTCCGACCACCATACCCATGCCATCGTGACCGTCGACGACAGCAGTTGTTGGAGTTTCACGAAGGACTTCAAATTTGGTTTTGGGCTGCTGTATCCCAGCTAAGATCCGGTCGACATAAATCGGTTTGAAGCGATTGCTACCGTGGCTTTCAATCCCTCGCCGATCACTTTCCATGAGAACATCGGAGCAAATCTTAGCGTCCTCATAAGGGACACCCAATTTCACAAATGCCGAGGTCATAAAATCCTCGAGTAACGACCATGCTATGTAGGGCCTGGTTTCCATAGAGCTCCCTCCTCTTTTCTTTGTTTACAAAGTACTTCTTGAATGGAAGATGAAATCCTGCTTAAATTACAAAAAAATCACTCTAATTAAAATCAGAGTGATAAAACAAAATCGCTATTCTCTTTTATTTTTAAAGTTTCGAAATAATGATTTTCCAAAGGAATCCATTCCTTGAGAAAACGCTGATGCATGAATGGACCATTACGTTGAAGAATTCGTTGACTTTGTTCTTCGGGTGTGATATTCAGAAAAATTGCTAGGTCGTAATACGATTTAAAGCTTGGATGGTGACTATAAGAACCCTCGATGATATTAAGCCGTTTTGCTTGAATTCTTACTGTATCGGTAAAAGCCATGCTTTGGCAGTCAAAAATACGATACTCAAAAGCCCTGCCTTCCGATAAAGGCAATAATACTTCGTTTAAGAACCTTTCGTAATCGACATTACCACCGGGTTCAAGCAACCTCTCTGGAGTTCGCTGGTGCTCCTGAAGAAAAAAGTCGTCCATATGAAAGAGATTGCAATCAGTTCTTTGTTGAATCATTTCGGCCAGAGAGCTCTTCCCTGAACCACTGTAACCATCTATAGCAACGAGCACACGATCCTTGCTTTCGAGCAAGTGATCGAGTGTATTGTAAAGTTCTTCAAGGCTCGTATGTCTCATCTTAGGCTTCCTTGGTAATAAAACCGGCTTTTTCTAAAGCCAAAACCAGAATTGGGATCAACACGATTTGTAAAATAATTCCAGGAATCGCGTTGATAAAAGCACCTGCCATAAACGCGGGCCAGGTAAAGGCACCACCACGGCTGGCAAGCAACAGATACATTGCACTTCCCCAAACGATTCTTCCCCCCAACATCGCGCTAAGCAAGGCAATATAAACAGACCAAGGTTTCTTTGGGAGTAAACCATAGATGAAACCAGTCAACGCGCCATAGGTGGCTAATTCAAAGGCCATGGCAATGGCAACCGGAAACATCGGTGGCATACCGAACATGAGACTTCGTAAAATCGGGGTAATAAAACCAACAATCAATCCATACGGCCAACCACAAATGAAACCTGTCAGCAAAACCGGCAGGTGCATGGGTAACAACATACTGCCAATGCTCGGAATTTGAGCAGTCAGAAATGGCAGCACTAAACCTAAAGCTAAAAGCAGACCTGCATAAACCATCTTCTTTGTTGAATTCTTTTGCACGAAATGTTCCTCCTCATAAAAAATACCACAAAGATGCCTGCCTTGGGCAAGCGTTTTCCTTCGTGGTATTGATTTTCCAAAATTTTTGATAAACTGCCAACTTCAGTTGACGATTAAAAACTATTTTAGCATATGTTTTTATAACAAGCAAGCAACTAACAAACATCGACAAAAATTAGTTCAGTTTTCCTAATAATCGGAACATATTTTGTTTATAAGCTTCCACTCCCGGTTGGTCAAAAGGATTGACATCTAAAAGATAAGCACTCATTGCACAAGCTTTCATAAAGAAATAGACCAAATAGCCAAACGAAAAGGCATTGAGTTTCGCAATATGTAGAATAATACTTGGTACTCCACCGTCCGCGTGAGCCTGAAGAGTCCCTTCCATAGCCATGCGATTGACGAAACTCATAGTTTTCCCCTCGAGGTACTGCAGGCCATCCCCTTCTTCTCCGGTTCCAGTGATTTCAAAGTCATTCTCCGGATCTTCAACGAAAAGAACGGTCTCAAACAGATGGCGTGGGCCTTGCTGAATGTATTGGCCCATGGAATGAAGATCCGTGGTGAAACTAAGATTGGCGGGGAAAAGACCTTTCCCTTGTTTACCTTCACTTTCTCCAAACAATTGCTTCCACCACTCAGTAAGATAAAAGAGTTTAGGGTCGTACTGAACCAGCAGTTCGATTTGCTTGCCTTGTTGCATCATCCATTGTCGGCTGAAAGCATAGCTGTAGGCAGGGTTTTCACTTAAATCTAAAGTACTGCATTCGTAATATGATTTATTGGCACCCTGAAAAACCTGGTTTATGTCGATTCCTGCAAAAGCCATAGGTAGCAAACCCACCGGTGTTAAGACGGAGTAGCGACCTCCAATATCGGAAGGAACTGTAAAACTAGCATATCCTTCACGTCTTGCCATTTCACGTAAGGCACCTTTTTCAAGATCCGTCGTGATTACAATTCGTCTTTTTGTTTCTTCTTTTCCATAGCGTTGAAGCATATATTGGCGCAAAAAGCGAAAAGCTAAAGCTGGTTCCGTGGTCGTCCCGGATTTTGAGATTACATTTAAGCTCACATCACGATCCCCGATTTCTTGGATCAGTTGTTTCAAATAAGTTCCACTTAAATGATGTCCAGCAAAAAAAACATTGGATGAAAGTGAAGGATTTAGCATTTCAATGGCAGCTCGTGCTCCTAAGTAGGATCCACCAATACCAATCACGATGAGCACTTCAGAATGAGAACGTAGTGCTTCTGCTGTAGATTGAATCAGTTCAATCTCCATAAAATCTGGTGATATTGGTTTATCTACCCAACCTAAATAGTCTGAGCCTTCTCCTCCACCTTGGTGAATCAAATCATGGCAGCGCAGCATATCAGAGCTCAATGGTCCATGGAGCAATTGTTGCAACTCTGCTGGCAAATAGGAAGTTTGTATCTGCAGGGATTTCATATAGAGCCTCCTAATATTAAAGTGTTATAACCCTATTTCTCTGAATTGTTTCGCTTTTCCTTTATTGATTTGGGTTAACTTGGGGACGGTTCTCTGCCACTGGTTTTTTCCTTTTAAATGGTATTTATCGAAGGCAGAGAACCGTCCCCAAGTCAAAAAGAACATAAAAAAACCTCGGGGTTAGCCCGAGGTTTTTTGGGTTATTGATGCTTATCGAGATAAGAGACGGTCAACAAGCAGAGCGATTTGAGCTTTCGTTAATGTGCCACTCGGTTGGAAAGAACCATTGGGGAATCCTCTGAAAATCCCTCTTTCAAAGAGAACTTTCAAAATTCCACGCTCTTCGGGGGTTAAGTTATCGAATTCATTGAAGGGGAAGCCAACACGGCTTGTAACAGGAGTAATGGTTAAACCGAGAGCTTTTGATAACATTTTGGCAACGCCTAAACGAGAAAGATCTTCTTCTTGGGTAGCAGTTTCTTCAACTAAACCTGCTTCTTGAGCTTTTTGTAAAGCTTCTTCAGGAGTGTCATTAGCTTCTGCAATGCCTAAAACTTTAGCAAAAACTGCAACACCAGTGCCAGTGTCTAAAGTAGCTTGAGCATTGAAATTACCGTTTTCATCGGGGGTCATGAGTCCTTCTTCAATCAATACTGTTACAGAACCAGCAAACCAATCGGTGGGTTCAATATCTTGAACACCAGCTTGTTCGAGTTCAGCAGCAATCTCAACGACCGGTTTAGTAGCTCCAGCGGCTGTTTCATCGGAATACACAGTGCCCGGAACTGTTGTTGCAAATACACTCATCTGGGAAAACACGAGAACCGCCACCATAACAAATAGAATTGCTTTTTTCATAATTTTCATCTCCTTATATTTTGTTTTATTATAACCCCCCACAAGGGGAAAGTCAACAGATATTTTATCGATTTTTGATATTGATTCTTATTTACTCTACAGTTCCCTCTAGACTTTACCATCTTTTAACAAAATTATGCTAAAACCTTGCTATTGAGAATTTCTTTCATCTCTAAGTAGACGGTATTGGTTTTAGGATTCGTAATTACACTGCCCATCCAAAGAACCCCAACATATTTTTCGTTTTCAGTATCTCTTCCAGTCTGCTCATTAATCAAATAGAGCAACCAGTCACTGTGGCTTTTTAAATCCTGCTGATTTCTCGCGGATCGGATTAAGTGTTCAGCTGTTTCATACTCCCCAAAAGCCAAATGCGATTTTCCAGCATAAAACATAATCGTCTTATTCTTTGCTAAAGTCTTATCCTCAAGCAAATCAATAGACTTCTCAAGCAGTGTCTTTCCTTCTTCAACCAAACCTTCTTTGATCAATTCGAGGCCCTGTTCATTATATCCTCTTGCTAACCATTCATAGGCGTCTTCTTTCTTTTTTACCAATGTTAAATAAACTTCTGCCTGCTCTAAACCCTTTTCATAGTCTTCAAGGTCAAAAAGTAAACTCATGAAGATTTCTACATAATCAGCCCTTCCGGGTGACAATGTAACAGCACGTTCTGCGGCATTTCTTTGCTTGCTTATCCAACCCTCTTGCTCAGCATTGGTTTTACAGGTTTTCGCCATCCATTGGTAAATCTCAGCTAACCCTGCATAGTATTTTGCTTGTGTGGGATCAAGCTCTACAGCCTTTAAATAATACTCCTCAGCTTCACTAACTTGCCTCTTTTTATAGGCCTTTGCTGCTAAAACGGCATAGTATTCTGCGTCTGATAACAATTTCTTCGCTTTGGTTTCATCTACAACACCGCTGTCTAAGAGCTTGCTCAGTAAAATCTCATCTTTATCCTTCATATTGGTTTTCAAAGCCTGAGTAGAAATGGCCACGCAACCGTCTCGCATCAGTTCATCCGGTTTGTTTTGTAAATAATCCTCAGTCAGTAATCCGGTCTCTAAAGCCTTTTCAACGGCTTTGTCATAGGTAAAATCGGCTGCCCCTTCTTTAGAATCTGAATATCCAAGAGATCGCAAGACAAACGTCACAAACATTTGCTCGCTGGCAAGCGATGTTGATCCGAACTCTGTCTTAGAAACCCCTAATGTGAGTTTATTCTTATATGCATAAGCCACATAGGGTTTCCACCAGTCATTAACATCTTGAAACGGGATAGCCGAGGTTTCCGCTTTCGCTTCCTCTTCCAATCCGAGCATGCGCAGTAACATCATCAAAGCTTCCAAACGGGTGGGTTGTCTTTCCAACTCAAATCCTTGTTCGGTACCTTTAAACAAGCCCAATTCTTTTAGAACTTCTGCTTCGCTTTCAAATTGTGGTTGATACTCTTTAGCATGTAACGGAGATACAACCAGAAAACTCCCCAGCAAAATAAGGATGAGAAAAGTCACTGCCTTTTTCATAAACACTCCCCCTCTACTATTGTAAAACGCTACTGCTCCCATGTCAAACATAATGCGATTTCAAATTAGTTACAAAAGGTTCAGTCTCGTAATATACCGGATTCTAAAATCCCTTTTATCTCCTTATAAACCGGTGTTACTTCAACATAACCCATCCATAATAATCCTTGATACTTCTCATTTTCAATATCTCTGCCGGTTTGTTGGTTTAATAAATATAATAACCGATCAACTTCCATTTTTAGTTCTAAGGACTCACTTCTTGCTTCCGTCAACCAGGTTTCAGCATCTTCAAAAGAACCCATAATTAGTGCTGATTTTCCGGCATAGAAAGTGATTATTTTGTTCTTTTGCAAGGATTCATCCTTCATGAGAGCAATGCTGTTTTTAAAATATTGACGAGCTTGCTCCACTTTTCCTTCTCGGAGTAGTTGTAATCCCCCTTCTACATAGCCCTTTACTACAAATTCGTAATTAGCTTTTACTAGGGGTTGAACTTCAACCAAGAATAATGCTTGTTCAGCAGCCTTCACGTTCATCCCTACCTGAAAGTAAACTTTTGTCATGATTCTATTGTAATAAGGATAATACCGGTCCAACTGAATCGCTCTTTCTCCGAAACGCACTGCTTTTTCTAACCATTCATCTTTTTCAGCTTTCAAATCACTGGTATAGGCCATCCAGGCATAGAGGTCTGCCAATTCGGCTTTAGGTCCCGCATTTAAAGGGTCATACATCGAAGCTTTTTCATATGCTGTGATCGCTTGCACCGCAACTATCTGCTTCTTTGCTTTGGAACCGACATCCATTTGATACCCTGCCAAACTAAACGAGACACTGGCTAAGCCAACTACGGCAATCAGCGCTAAGCTCGCCCATTGAATAGAAGTTTTAGGTAAAACCAGAGGCTGCACATTTTTGGAAGCCGAAACTCCATAAGCTGCTCCAATGGCGATCATACCCCAGAGCAAATACCCCATGGAGCTAAAACTTAAGTTGAAATCAATGGCAGAATGTACCGCCAAAGCCAGAAAAGCCGATAAAACCGCAGCCGACTCAACCCTGTGTTTTAAATCAAGTTGGCGAAGTCTGCCATAAAACATGGAAGCCGCAGATACAAGCACCAACCCTATAAAACTGATGATGCCGAGAATCCCCGATTCCACAAAAACCTGGAGATAATGATTATGAACCAATTTAGCAGCATAATAGAGTTTTTGCACACTTTGATACAACGATGCAAAGCCTCCCCCACCATAGCCCAGCCACCATTGGCGTTGGATCAAGGTCCAGGCTTCTTTGTAAAACTCAAAGCGCATCACAACCGAATTCGTCTCTAAATTAATATCTTGCATCCGGTTTAATACATTTTGAGGAATATTAGTTATTATAAATTGCTTCACCGCTTCTCCAATGACAGGCCCTTTCATAACCCCTACCAGAATTACGACGATTCCGGTCAATGCTAACATCATATACTTGGTCGTCGTACTGAACTGAAGTCTCAAGAAAGCACCAAATGCCACCATGAGACCAGCAGCTAAAACAGCCCCGATTATTAACCATTCAAACGTCGTAGCTAAAGCACCCGCTTGAGCGGCGACATTGAACTTTTGTAAGGTCAATACCATGGGAGCCATGAGGGAAATAACAGTTAGAAAGCTTGGAAAACGTGCCCCATTGGGCATCACCAAAAATAAAACTAAAAAAACCAGCGGTGGGAAAACCAGAAAAACCCCTCGGGAGCTTGTGAAAAACAATGCCATGAGCAAAACATGCCCTACACCGGCCAACATCGCTTTTACCCATAACTTCTTGGTGTTGATGATTAAAGCAATTAATAATAGAGTAATCAACAAAAAGTAAACGGCGGCCGTATTGGCATATTGTAAGGTGGAATGGATACGAGAACTGTTAATCGTCGCCCAGTCCCCTGTGAAGAATCTCGTGTATCCTGCAATCCCCAATAGTGCTGAAATCAGACCTCCCATAGTGAGAGGAACAAAAAAGTAGGTTGAGATCTGTTCTTTATGCTCTCGGAAATAATCAAACAGCACCACGAAAATTAGTAAATAAACTATTAATTGCATTACAGCTTCAAGATTGCCTCTCAGATTGACCGAAGTGAAAAAAGATAGCAAATACGCTGCCAACAATCCAAGTCCACAGTAAAAAGTGCTATGGCGCAGCAAAAGAGCCTCTTGGTCACGCCACTTTAAAAATAAGTAAGCGCCTCCTAAGAAAGCTAACACCGCAAATGAAAAGAACATTTCATACGCAAAAAACAGCCCACGGAAAAGAGGACCTACGGCGAGGACCAAAACCATGGCAACAACCAACCACTTTTTCACTGTGACACCTCTTAAAAACTTAATTCCATTTCATTCGCTTTTGTCTGGTTTGATTCCTTCTTAAAAATAATTCTTATTTAACCAACCCATAGGTTCGATTAACCGGTTGAACATAAATGATTCCATTCCCAGGTAGATCGATCTGTAAAGACTCACGAATCGATGCAACAATACTATCTGTCTTTTCTTGTTCGGCCAAAATCAATACTATTTCCTTTTCCGGTTCAATATCCATTGCAAATAAACGCGCTGTTTCATGGGTTCCCGAACCTCTCCCATTGATCACGGTTCCACCCTTTGAGCCGGCTTTCTCGGCGGCGTCGATCACCAATTCCGCTTTACCTTTATCTACAATGATCGTTATTGCTTGATACACCATCTCAGTATCTCCTCTTTCTTGCGTTATCTGATCAAACGCACAACTCTTTGTGCCTAACACTGCACAAATTGTCGTACTATAAGCAATCCCTCGATTTGGTTTGCCAAAATTCATAGATCGAGCTATTTCATCGAGGGCTTTGTATGCTATCTCTTTTTCAGCCACCATGAGCACGATTTCTTTTCGTACATCGGCCAACCCCATAAAATCCCAAACTGTATTGCGTGCAGTACCCTTTGCATAAAGCATGGTTCCTCCCGGCAACCCGAGTTGTTTTGCCATTTTAACCACTTTGCTACCTTCACCGTGATTGACAATCACATTAATCAATTCAACACTTTTCTCAAAATCTATACTCATGAAGAAATTCCTGCCTTTCCGGATTTGGCTCGGAAAACCATACCCAATATTTGTAAGGTAATCAAGGGTGCCATGGCAACCATAGCAATTACACCAAAGCCATCGGTCATCACATTGGCTCCTTCTATGGCACTTGCTACTCCTTGTGAGAACGCTAAGATGAAACTGGCCGTCATCGGTCCCGATGCCACGCCCCCGGAATCGAACGCAATACCTACGAACAATTTTGGCACAAAATACATGAGCAGTATCGAAAAAGCATAACCCGGTAAGAGAAAATGCCACAATTGGAGATTTGGAATGAGAATGCGTAACACCGATAAAGCCACAGCGACTCCCACACCCAGCGCCAAAGCTGCTAAAACAACAGATCGTTTGACATAACCTGTGGTAACGTCTTCTATTTGATGCGTTAAAACACTAACTGCCGGTTCTGCTAGAATTGTCACACTTCCCAATACAAAGCCAGCAATCACCACATAGGCCGGATGCATGGCAGCTAATTGAGCTCCCACAATGCGACCCACTTCCATAAAGCCGGCATTGACACCTAATAAAAAGAGAATCAGTCCGACTAGAGTAAAAACCAGACCAAACATGATATGCCTTAATTGACGAAGGGGTAACCTTAAAGAAAAAACTTGATAAGTCAAGAAAATGATAAGGATAGGGAGAAGTGATAGCATGACTTCCCCGCTCACAATTGGAAGTTTCGTTAAAAAAGGAGCCGTTATACCTTGATAAACAGTAGAAGGAGGAAGAGATCCGGTTTGAACGGGATCAACCCTCGAATTACGAAAAACACTCATCAGCAACACACCCAAGATCGCGCCACCTGAAGCAATGGCCACCAGCCCAAAGCTATCTTTTTCCGAGGCCTTGCTGTCTTTTTTAAGCTTTGATACACCTACTGACAACGCCAAAATAAACGGTACTGTCATAGCACCGGTTGTGGCACCCGAGGAATCGAAGGCAATGGCTAATGAATCGGAAGAAACAAATAGGGACAAGCCAAAAATCGTCAAATACATAATTGTTAGAAGTTTATATAAAGGAAAGTTAAAGACAATACGGATCAAACCAAATGCAACTAAAGCGGCTACTCCCAAGGAAACGACCATGACTAAATCCAATTTTGTTAAGCCGCCTCCTGTGATTTGCGAAACCTGTTCTGCCAAAATATGCAAATCGGGTTCAGCAATAGAGATGAAAAATCCTAAGAATAGTCCGGCAATGATGACAATCAAAACCTTATTACTCCTAGCGATCCCTTTCCCCAAGGCATTACCAATGGGAGAAATTCCGATATCAACCCCAAATAAAAAAATGGTAAGACCAAAGATGATCAGCAGTGCACCTATTATAAAACGAAGGAACACATCCTGTGACAAAGGGGTGAGTGTAAAGTGCAACAGGACCACGATGATCGTAATTGGAAGCACCGCACTCAAGACTTCTTTCATCTTTGAGAATAAAACATTCAACTCATTCATCCTTTCAGAGCGTAATCAACTATATTATTCGCTTTCTGATTCAAAAATTCCTGTTGAAAAGATCATCTCCTCAAACTTTACAACCCATAGATCACCCGTTATAATTGATTGATGCTATTGTTTACTCAGCAAATAAAGGAGTGCTCATCATGGACTTCATCCCTAAAAGCAAAAGGTTCAAAGAGGTATTAACCAAATATGGCCTCGATGGTGCTATTGTATTATCACCAGAAAACTTCTTTTATTTAACAGGGTTAAGCGGACATCAACTATCCGTCTCTCGCACTCCGGGTTTTTCCTTAGCAGTAATATCGGCAGACTCAAAGACACCGGTTCACATTACTACCATGGACTTTGAAGAACCCAGCTTCCGACTTGCCGCCACAGAAAATTACTATATTGAGAAATATGACACATGGGTAGGTGCAGGAACGCGAGATGAGCTTTTAAGGAGCGAAGAAAAGATTTCAACCCCACGACTAACTTCTTTTGATGTTTTACATAAATTCTTGGACGCACTCGACCTCAACTCTAAAAAAGTAGGCATCGAAATGGCGTATACTCCTGTTTCCTATTTTCAGCAAGTAAAGCAAATGTTTCCCGAAGCAGAGTTTTATGACATTTCTGATTTGCTCATTGAAATGCGAAGCGTGAAAGATCCAGATGAGATTGCAATTTTCCGCACCCTCTGCTCTGCTGCAGATCATGCGTTTCTTCAAGTCAGTAAAATTGCACGAATCGGTGTTTCGGAACGTGAATTAGTCGAATGTTTTCGTAAACACGCTCTTGCAAGTGGGGTTTGTGTTCCAAGTGCCTGGTCCATGTTTTCTGCAGGTTCGAATTCATCCCGATTAACACTACCAACCAACAAGATTGTTCAACCTGGAGAAGTTATAAAATTCGATGCCGGGGTCAATGCAGAATTCAAATTTTACACCACCGATACCTCGCGAACTTGGGTCATGGATGGTGCTGATGCTGAACTATATGCCTTAAAAGATCGCTTATTCGAGGCACAAAGGAAGATGATAGCCTCTGCTAAACCCGGACTGTCCTTTCACGAACTCTTTTCCATCGGTTACGAATACGTAAAAGAAAAATTCCCTAAGTATGTGCGCGGACATATGGGTCATAGCATTAGCCTAGGACCAGCCACAGCCGAAGACCCATACATCAGTCCTAATAACCACAGAAAACTGGTTCCAGGCATGATTTTAGCTGTTGAAGCGCCTTTCTATATCACCGAATACAACGGCTTTAATATTGAAGATATGATCCTGATTACCGAAAAAGGTGCAGAAATCTTAACCCCTAAAACCCCACATTATTTATAGACTTAGGTTGGGGACGGTTCTCTCCTTCACGATCCTCCCATATAATTGGTATATTTTGCTGTGAGAGAACCGTCCCCAAGAATCCAAGAACCTCAACAACAGAGAAAAGCCACTCTACTTTGTTCAAGAAAGTAGAATTGGCTTTTTTCTGTTCGATTACCTCTAAAACTCCGTTCTGAAATAAACATTGTCATCTTCATGACTGGAATGTGCCCCTCATCAATTTAGTCTTGAATCATCTGCTCCACCAACTCTAACATGAATTCCCGGACCTTTATTAAAACCTCATTCGCATTATCCTGGCAGCTGCCTTTGATCCCAACATACACTTTCAACTTAGGTTCTGTACCAGAAGGCCGCACGCATACCCATGACCCCTGGTCCAACAAAAGTTTGATGACATTTTCTTTGGGTAAATCAATTTCCTCGCATGCAATCCAAGCAGCTTTTTGATTCTGCTCTTTGGATTGCTCTGATTCAACAAAAGAAAACTCATACACCTTACTTGTTAAATAGTCTTCGATTGTTTTTACAGCCAGCCCACCAACAACAGCAGGTGAATTCATGCGTAGAGTGTTCATCACCAGCGCAATTTTTTCCATCCCGCTCTTCCCTTTCAAGGTGATGGAACGAGTCTCTTCTATGTAACAACCGTGCTCTGCATAAAGTTCTTGTAGCACTTGAAGCAGATTCTTGCTCTGCCCGGCATAATAAGCAGCCATTTCGCAGACCAACATTGCTGCAACAACACCATCTTTATCTCGCGCATGGGTTCCAGCCAAGTAACCATAGCTTTCTTCATAGCCAAAAAGATAAGAATAAGCTCCGGTTTCCTCGAATTCACGAATCTTTTCGCCAATATATTTGAATCCGGTCAATGTTTTCAAACTTTTAACACCATATTTCCGAGCGATCTGCGGACCCAAGTCACCGGTAACAATCGTCGTGATCAATGCCCCATTTTCAGGCAAACCAGTTGTTATTTGCTTACCGCTTAACAAATAGTGGGTCAATAACGCACCGGTCTGGTTGCCTGTTAGCATTCTATACTCCCCTTGGTCATCACGCACCATCACCCCCAAACGGTCACAATCGGGGTCGGTAGCTATAATCAGCGCAGCTTCATGCTGTTTAGCGAGTTGCAAGGCCATGTTAAACGCAAGAGGATCTTCCGGATTCGGTGAGCTAACCGTAGGAAACGCCCCGTCGGGCCTCTCCTGTTCCGCCACTATATGAACAGACGTAAAACCCAATTCCTGTAAAACATGCCGTACGGGTAGATTCCCGGTACCGTGTAAAGGTGTATAAACAATGGGGTAATTCTTAGCAATTGGCGCAATTTCGGTGGGAAAAACCGATAGCTTCAACACCTCGGCATAATACGCTTCATCTGCACGCTCATCCAACCAACGGATTAAACCCTGCTTACCTCCTTGGTCTAAAGAGCAAACACCCACCGAATCATAACCGGGGACGCGCTCAATCGCTCTAATAATTGCATTGGCTTGCTCATTGGCAATTTGAGCACCGTCTTGCCAGTAGACTTTGTAACCATTGTATTCTGCGGGGTTATGGCTAGCCGTGATCATGATTCCGGCACAGGCCTGCAAATGTCGAACCGTAAACGAGAGTTGAGGCACGGGACGCAAGCTTTGAAACAAATAAACCGGAATCCCATTGGCTGCTAAAACACAGGCAGTCTCTTGTGAAAATTCCTCGGATTTATGACGGTTATCATAGGCAACTACCACACCACGAGCAGCAAAGTCAGCACCAAGCGATAAAATGTACTCAGCGATACCTTGGGTTGCCTTTCGTACAACATAAGAGTTCATGCGATTAGTCCCAGCACCTAAAACTCCGCGAATTCCACCAGTACCAAAAGTTAACTCGCGGAAGAAACGATCTTCGATTTCTGTTGGATCGTTAGCAATACTGCGCAACTCGTCTTTGGTGGCATCATCGAAATACGGACTTTGTAACCATTCTTGGTAAATCTCATAAGGCTGCATCGTAGAACCTCCTGCTCGGATTAATTTTCTTACTTTATATTCCGATTATAACACCAGCACCCCGCGCTTGACAAGCACGAGGTGCGGTTTTTTTCAAGGTGGGGTAAGCGTTTTTGTTGCGAAAACGCGAACGTCCCCACCTTGAAAAATTCTCAAGCGACCCCTTTTTTTCTTAAGGTTGCATCGTATATATAGATAGAAGAGTTTTAGGAGCAAAAACAGCTTTCTAGTTCTAGCTTGAAATGGAGGATTTAAAATGACGACCTACATCGCAATCCCCTCTAGTTTTGTTTTACAGCCGGGGATTGAATTATCGGTTAATGAAAAAGGCCAAGTAATCCACGTAGTACCACTCAATGTAGTTGCGACTGAAATACTCAACGACTTACACCTTCTGCACTTAAGTGCAAAAACGGCAGTAGTTTTGACTGTTCAACGAATGCAGCGACTCGGATATAGTTTTGGATCAGATTGTCTTGAGTGAGCATGAGAAGCAGAATAGAAAGATAAAAGTAGAGCGACCGATAAGATTAATTATCGGTCGTTATTAGCGAATTCTTATTACATTACTTTGAGTTTGGCTCAATGGTGAACTAATCACATGTAATCAAGTTCTAAGCTTCAGTTGACCCGGTGTCAGCCGCTGCAACTGGGTCGCTGGGGTTACTGATGACATAACCGGCATAGTTGCCATAGCCGCTCACAGAAACTTTGAGATACATTCCTTCATCAGTCACGACCGGCATGTAGGTAGACGAGGTAGCACCGGTTATGGGTAGATATATACCATCCATTTCATTGCAGACCCACCATTGATAGATCACACTAGCGTCGGTAGGCTGATAAACCCCGGCAGGAAACACTACGCCTACTTGGGGGGACAGAGCAAAATTCTCTAAAGAGGTCAAATAGGTCAAATAAACCTCCTCTTCAATAACAGGGGGTGGCGGATATGAAGGATCTTCGATTCCCTCGTTGACAGCAATTTGGTTGGGTTTGTTGTTCAATAAAACTCCACTGGCATTGATTTGAGCGAACTCAATTGTGCCAGTACCTTGCACTGTGGTAGCAGCGTCAGTGTAAAAATTTTGGATCAAGGTCTCTTCATCGGTGATGATTTCAACCCCTTCCGCATAAATGTCCAAGCGTTCTAGGTGGATGCCTTTTAGCTGTAGAAAAAGGGTGCTGTTCTCTTTGGGGGTAGCAATAATGCCGTATATACCAGCGCCAGTCAAATCGACCTCTTCAAAAATTGCAGAGGATTCAGCAAGAAGTTTCTGAATTTCACTACTGCCACTTACCACAATCCGCACCGGTTTGTCATCCTTTTGCACGTAGACCAATCCCAATTGGCTGTCAATGAAGTAAACCGAGTTCGTTCCGCCCCCTTGCACATAGGTGCTGCCCAGAACGGTGACATTGCGCAATGTGATTTGTCCCTCTCCAACCGCTTTATCAATGATTAAATCACCATGGATTAGAGTGTTTTGTAAGGTGATGTTACTCGCTTTGAGGTTTACCCGGCCTCCAACCGCGTCTTGACCTTCAGAGGGACCATAGGTTCCGGCGGTATCGTAGGTCGCAGAGTTATACGATGTGTAAGGAATCAGGTTGACCGTGTTTTGCAGCACGACTACGGCTTCGGCTCGAGTCGTTGTGTTTTGGGGAGCAAATTCACCGGAAGGATATCCGTGAACCAATTGTAGCTCAGTTGCCGCTGAAACTGCAGCTTTTGCCCATGTTGAAATTGCTGCATCATCGGCAAAGTGGGTGCTGGTTCCATCCTGTTTTACCTCAGCGGCACGCATCAAGAGGGTGACCATTTGCTCCCGAGTCAGGGATTTATCGGGTGCAAACCGTGTTTCGCTTTCTCCCAAGACGAGCCCAAGTACGTGCGCAGTGGCGATTGAATCCTGTGCCCAGTGGCGAGATATATCGGTAAAGGTATGTTGTGGAGGTGCGTTCAGATGATACGATTTGACTAACATGTCAACAAACTCGGCTCGGGTGACCGGGTCGTTGGGCATAAAAAGGCCGGGTATGCGCTCATGCAGCACACCCTGTTCTTGCAGTGTACGAATGTTGATCTCAGCCCAGTGTCCTGTGATGTCAGAGAATGTTGTGGGTTCTTCTGCGGCGAATGTCACACCCAGGAATAGCGCTGAAGTGAGTAGCAACAATAGAACTCGGCGCATAGACATCTCATCGGCTCCTCTCATTTCCATATAATTCCCATTTTTCAAGGTGGGTAAACGCTTTTGTCGAAAAAGCGTGTGACGTCCCCCGCTTGAAATTCTCCTTGAAATCTTCCTAGAAATTGCAATAAATCTTACTTTTATATTTCTTTTTTTTACACGATACTCCTTCATTGTCCAAAAAGCATAGCAGGAATTAGCAAACTAATTGCCGTATTCTTACAAAAATGAATAAAAAGGGGCGTCTCATCATGTCTACACCCACCACCCCCACTAGCAGTTTCAAAATTCGTTTCTCCTCTGTGGTGCTCGACAGCACCGATTCCAATCGCTTAGCCGATTTCTATGCTCACCTTTTAGGTTGGCAAAAACATGCCAAGGACCCCGAGTGGATCTATGTGCGCAACAATTCAGAATACCCGTTAATCGTTTTTCAGCAAACAGAAGATTACGTACCCCCGGTTTGGCCGAATGCTCCTGGTCAACAGCAAATTAGCGCTCATATCGATTTTGGTGTATCCAATTTATCCGAAGCCGTAGAACACGCCCTTGCATGTGGAGCGAAAAAAGCTGAAGCTCAATATTCAGAGCGATGGACCGTCATGATCGACCCCGCCGGCCATCCATTTTGCCTGGTTCAATGGAGCAATCTAGAATGAAAACCCTTTATTTCATTGGTGGAACCATGGGTATTGGCAAAACAACCATCTCGCAAGCGCTGAAACGTAGCTTAAATCGCAGTGTTTTTCTCGATGGCGATTGGTGTTGGGACATGCATCCATTCACCGTCACACTGGAAACCAAACGCCTGGTGCAGCTAAACATCGTTACCCTGCTCAATAATTTCCTACAAAGTCCGGCTTTTGACTATGTCATCTTTTGCTGGGTGATGCATCAGCAAGAGATCATCGACAACCTGCTCAAACAGATAGACACAAGCAACTGCCGTTTAATCAATCTTTCGCTAGTAAGCAATGCAGAGAACTTGCGTGAACGGTTGCAAAAGGATATTGACACAGGCTTGCGGCAAAATGATATTCTAGAACGGAGCATTGCGCGACTCCCCTTTTATGAAAACTTGGACAGCCATAAAATCGATGTCAGCGGTAAAAGCATAGAGCAAATCGTCTCGGAGATTTTAGAGTTAAGTACCTGTGGTTAAAACCTCAGGTACTTTTTTTTATCGCGACCCCTTTTTTTTGGTCGTCTCCTTCGTAAGTATATAATGAGAGTTCCAAGAGAGCTCAAAAATTACCCAAGGAGGAACCAATCATGAAAAACTTAAAATCAAAACTATTTTCAATTGTCGCTTCCATTTTACTAATCACTGTCGTTAGCGGAGGGCTCTATGCCTTTGCCGAAACCGCACCGACAAGTTATGTGATGCAGCCCGGAATACAACTTACTGTGGATCAATCGGGAATTGTTACTAAAGTAGAAACTCTAAATACGGTAGCTACAGCCGTTTTGGGAGATCTTGATTTACTGCAGATGACAATCGAAGAAGCGATTGCCATTACAGTGCAACATATGGAAGAACTCGGGTACACCTATGGGGTCGATGATATTTTGGTAACGGATAATCCCATTGACATCAAAAAGGTGGAACGGCTCTATAACGAGTTAGAAAAGTTGCATTATGAGAATCAGAATCCAAAGAACCATGGCAATCACCACGATGTTGAAGATGATGAAGAAGATGTAGAAGAACTTGATGAGGATGTAGAAGAACAGGATCATGATGATGATGAAAACATCATCAACGAATCCAACGGAAGAAATGAAGAAGCCCGAGGATACAAGATGGTTCAAGCCGCTCGTGAAATTGAAGGCATGAACCCCGGAATCTACACTATGATTAAAGAAAGAATGGGGAAAGACCCTGCCGATTTCGCGAATCAACCAATTCATGAAATTGTAAGAGAATTAAAACAAGCCAGATAAATCCAACCTAAGACTCAACAAACGGCTTAACTAGCGAAAGGAGGAACTTCTTTGAACACCCTTCAAATCCAATTCTACTTGTTCATGTCCTCCCTGCTCTTACTAACCGTTTTAAGTGGGAGCTTGTATGTAGTGGCAAATCATCAAACTTCTGTCAGTTACGTCATGCAACCGGGAATCTACTTAGAAATCAACCAGGAAGGAAATGTCTCAAGGGTAGAAACTCAGAATACCGATGCCGAGATGGTGCTTGGGGACTTGCAATTGCTGAATTTGAGCATTGAAAGCGCCATTGCCCTGACACACCAACAGATTGAACAAATGGGCTTCCATTACGGCATCGATGACATAGAGTAACACCTCTTCTTCTTACTTAGCCAAAGCGACCGATGAACCCTCATCGGTCGCTTTTGCTAGGCAAATTTCGCACGAGGGGTCAGACCCCTAGCGTGAAATGCATTATCTTTCTCGGCGGTAATAGAGAGTCTGGACAGCGTAGTTGATAAAAGTATTCAAGCCCTTCCCCAATTTTGCCAAGACTTTCATTTGTTCAATGTTAGACCAACCGGCGCTTTCGTAGGTATATAAATATATTTCACCTGAGAGGAACTCAACCCGGATAAAATTCTCGCCATATTCGTAAGAACGCACTCCGGAATTACCCTGAAGATTCTTGTATCGGATCAAGAGCAACACCTTTCTTTAATCAAACGCACACATTCCTCAATCGGCATGTTGGAGGTATCCACTTTTACATCGTACCTCACACCTTCATGCACTACATCAACTTGTGCAGCAGCCATACCAGCAACGCGGTCTATCCGCTTTGCTTCACGAGCCTTTGCAACTTCCACATCACAATAAACTCCTACCCACAGTACATTGAAGCCTTGCAGGGCGGCTTGCCATCGTTTTTGCCCTTCTGCCCCGCTGAGAAAGACGTCATCGATGATCAACTTGCCACCTTGTTTGGCCATGGCAGCAAGTCCATGCATCCAGACCCTTTCCAAAGTACGAAAAGCGTTTCCGGGTGTTACCAAACCGTCTGTGCCAAATGAGATCCCCTCTGAGTCCTCAAGTAGCGCTTGGGGTAGAGCGTCGATCAAATCATCAATACTGAAGTGCAGCCAAGAACCGGGCAACGCATCTTGCAAATAGATAGCCAGCGTCGTCTTTCCGGAGCTCGACCCCCCGTTTAAAAGAATCACATCAATCACACGCCCACCTCCCCATTCCTTCCAATTATTAACTATTTCAAGGTGGGGACAGTCCCCAACCTTGAAATATCCAGTAATTATCCAATACGATTGCGCAATATGCCAATGCCGGCGATTTCGCATTCCACAACGTCGCCCTTCTTCAAGAAGCGAGGCGGCTTAAACCCCATACCCACTCCCGATGGTGTCCCCGTCGCAATAATGTCCCCCGGCTCCAATGTAATTCCTTGTGAAAAGTCCGAAATAATCGTCGCAATATTGTGAATCAGCAGGTTCGTATTAGAATGTTGTCGAACTTCTCCATTGACGCGACATTCAATCTCAACTTCCGGAGGATAGGCAAAAGCACTCTTGTGCACAATCACCGGTCCTAGAACACTGTAAGTATCGAGACTTTTGCCCTTAAACCATTGTAAATGCTCCCGTTGCAACCGTCGCGACGAGATATCATTGAAAATGCTATAGCCAAAAATATAATCTTCCACCTCTTCGCGAACAATGTTCCGACCCTCTTTGCCAATGATCACCGCAAGTTCTACTTCATAATCCAAATCAGCATCAAGCTCGAAAAAGCCCTGAATTTCCTCTTCGTGGCCAATAATCCGAGTCGTCCGCTTCGAAAAATACACCGGCCGCTCTTGGGTTGCCAAATTCGAGCTCAAAGTGCCCGTCGTTTCTGCCCTGTGCGACGCATAGTTCACACCCACACAGATAATATCATGCTTCGGTCGCAAGATGGGGGGTAAAAAAGTCACTTCTTCAAGTTTGAAAGCTTTTCCATGCGAATCCCCTTGAGCTTGCAACAGGATAGCCATCTCGGCGGCCGTGACTTGTTCGATGAAGCGGTTCATATCGCAGTAACGTTCGTGACTAAGCAAATTCGCTACAGGTAAAACCTTTGTTTCATCGGCACTCAAAATACCGATTTGTTGGCGGCTTTCATGTATAAAGTTTAAGAATTTCATTTCTACTCTCCCTCATAATTTAAATTTATTGAACTTGATTCTTCTTCATTAATTACCGATAACCCTAACAAAACCCTTTAAAAAAATTTTTTTGATTTTGAGCAATCGACCCCTTTTTTCACCCCTCTTTTATCGTATCTATATAACGAAGATTCTTCGAAGGGTGATGTTCACTTTGATCAGAATTGTAATTGCTGAAGAACAACGGTTATTACGAGAAATGCTAATCATCTTTCTTTCCGATGTAACCGATTTGGAATTCGTAGGTGCTACGGCTTATTCGAATGAGCTCTACGAGATATGCCGCTCAACCAAGCCTAATTTGGTACTAGTCAGTGACAAAATGCTCGCAGCCGATTGCCATCGTTTGCTTGAACTAAATCAAAACAACATGCCTGCTTTTAAAATTGTACTTTTGACCGATCACCTGGACGGAACGGATCTCTTACAAGCAATTCAATCTGGAGCGCATGCGTATTTATTAAAAGACCTCACCCCCGCTCAGCTAATTACCTCACTGCGCTGTATCCACGAAGGCATGTTTGTGATGCAGGACTCCTTCACCCAAGTTCTCCGAAAGCAGATCTTACGAACTCCAAACTCGTCTTGCCAAAACCTAATTCCTGTCGATACCATTTATGCTTACTACAATTTCGATGACGTCGATCGGCATATTATCAACTGCCTCGTCGAAGGTAAAAGTAACAAAGAAATCGGCAGCGAGCTGAATTATTCCGAAGGCTCCATCAAAAATCGAATTTCCAAAATTTTAGGATCCACCGGTTTAAAAGATCGGACACAGGTCGCGGTCTTTGCCTTGCAAAACAATTTGAACGATACCGATAAACTCTAATGACCTATAGCCGAAAGTCACTCTGCATTTGTGACTTTCGGCATCTTTTTTACTTTTTATAAATGTTTTATACTATTCTTGTCATCTGTTTTCTTTTTTATCCTATAAATGAAGGAGGTTTGAACATGAAAAGATTCATCACTTCTCTATTGACCCTTCTGTTGCTCTTTTCATTGACCGGTTGTTCTAGTCCAAAAACTCCCGATGCTGCCGAACCAAACCCTCCAGAGAGCAAACCTGAAATCACAGTCAGCACTGATCTAGTCAAAAGTGCCACGCTACCCAAAACCTACCCAGAAGAGAAATACCCCATCTATGAAGGCAGCTTTATTTTAACCGTCATTGAACTCGAAGGTGGATTTACGCTTACCGCTTTTAGCAAAGAAGATGTAAAAAAAGTCATTGCCTTTTATGTAGAGGCTCTAAAAGGTGCAAAAGTTGATATGGAAACGAAAACAGATGAAAGCTTGACCAGTTTTGGAAGCAAAGATGGCTACACCTTCAACATTGACATCGGCAAAAGCAGTGAACAACCCGGTTACACGACATCTATTATCCTGATGTTAATGCCTACGAAGTAATACAAAGGAGGAGGAATTCAATGAGGTGCATTTCAATGAAGCGCATGCTATCCCTTTTATTGACCTTGAGTCTACTCTTCTCTTCCCCATTTTTTGTTCTAGCTCTTCCCTCCGATACTCCCAGCGAATGGGCACAAGCCGAAGTCGATGCTGCTCGCAGCAAAAACTTGGTTCTCGATGAAGCAAATGGGAACTTTCAAGCGAACATTACTCGAAGACTCTTTTGTGCTTTGGTCGTCAACATGGTTGAAAATGTGTTGGGCGACCCCGTAGCAGTCACTATCGTCAATCCATTCCTTGATACGCGTGAAGAGGCGATTATCAAAGCATACCAGTTGGGAATCGTAAACGGTATCTCTGCAACCGAATTTGCACCGGATGCACAAATCACTCGGGAGCAAATCGCCGTGATGATGATGCGGGGAGCCCGCAAAATCGATGAACTTCAACGTTCCACTTACGCCTATGTTCCCACAGCTTCCACAGTTTCCTTTGCGGATCAAGGCCAGATTTCCGCTTGGGCTCTACAGGATGTACAAGCTGCCAGCGTTCTTGGAATTATGAAAGGAGTGGGTGAAAACAAAATCAACCCGCTCGGCAATACCACGGTAGAACAAAGTATCTTATTGATCACGCGGATGTATGACGGTTTTGTGCCGCCGGAGTCTATCCCGCTTGATCCAACACCTATCGAACCCATTCCAGAAGACCCAATTCTTGAACCCCCTCCGGAAGATCCAATTCCTGAAACACCTCCGGAACCGGTCGAGAATCAAGCACCGGTTGCCATTGCGAATCCAGTTCAATTCACAACTCAGGAGCAGACCGCACTCGTAATCCAAGCTTCACAATTGGTTATCGATGTCAATAATGACACGTTGACGATTGCTCGAGTGAATGGTCAAACCAATAGTTACAACACCGTCAATGGCACAGTTACTCTACAAAGTGATGGTAGCATAACCTATACCTCACGCGATATCACAGCAAATGTGAGCGATGATTTTGTGGTCAGTGTCTCCGATGGCACACTGCTCACTCATGTCAATGTGAGAGTCAATGTCACCTACACACTAGTGCTTGTTTTTAAGCCGTCGTTGTCTTCGGTCGGTGTCAATGGATCTCCTGTTATTGATGAAACGTTGAGTGTAGGGCTATTGAGCTATGTGGGTGGAGTTCCCTCCCCAGCTCCCACACTAACCTACCAATGGTATAAAGGGGCAACCACCAATGGCGTCTACTCTCCAATACTCGGCGCAACTTCTTCCAGTTACAAAGTTTTGAGAGCAGATTTGAACAATTACCTCAAAGTCAAAGTCACTGCCAGTGGCTCGGCAGGAGGCAGCATTTATAGCGCTCCTGTGGGGTTGGTTGGCTATGGCTTTTCCGGCGGGCTTGGCACAGAGGCAAATCCGTATCAAATTGAAACGGCCAAGCAATTTATGTTACTTAATTCAGTGCCCACGGTAGCAAAATATTTCGTTTTGAACAACGACATCACTCTTGATGAGAATTCCTATATCGCAACCACATTCTATGGTTCGTTGAACGGACAGTATCATACCGTGAATATTGATCTAACCCAATCTCTAGACACCTTGAATGTGGCTTTGTTTTCGATTATTGGTAAAACTAGCGATTTTACCTCGAGCATCCAAAAGCTAAGAGTTGCAGGAATTCTGGATACAACAGCAACGAGAGTCGGAGGGTTGATTGGACTAAACAATGGTCTAGTTCGTCAATGTAACTCATACGTAACGGTTAATGGCAGTAGCTATGTAGGGGGCTTGATTGGTCAGAATAACGGAATCATTGAACAATCAGCAGCAGTAAGCGAACATGTTCAAGGGACAAGCGGTAGTGTTGGCGGACTGGTTGGTTATAATGACACAAACGGAGTTATCACCAATTCTTATGCAAGAACCAATGTTTCTGGTAACGGGAACCAAGGTGGATTTGTGGGGATAAATAGAGGTGAGATTGACAACTGCTATTCCGTTGGAAAAGTCGAAGGGCTCAACACCAAGGGTGGGTTTGCTGGTTATAGTGATGGAAGCATCGATAGTTCCTACTATGATAAGGATGTTTGCGGTTTAAGCGATACATCCAAGGGAACCCCTCGCACTACTCCGCAAATGAAAACCAAAACCACCTACGTTGGCTGGGACTTCACTTACACTTGGTTTTACATCGTAAGCCAATACCCTACCCTTCGCGTCGAATAATTTCAAGATAGGGACAGTCCCCACCTTGAAATTCTGATTGAATTCAACAGCGTTTCAATATTTGCAAATCCTATAAAAATGCGCCTTACCTCGGGTAAGACGCATTTTTATTATTTTTTTATAGTGAAGCATGAGATTTGGATTTATCGGGGCACTACGGTTACGACTTCCTGCACATTTTCTTCAACAAAATTAGTCAAAGCGGGAATCACCGTAAGAATACGATTTCCGGGCTGCCAAATTTGTTCAAGTTCTTCAAAGGTAAAATTCGCTTGGCTCCCAATTGCATCGGGCTTTCCGGGATCATTCGCATAGAACCGTTCTTCATCGTACCCTCGTATCAGAGTGAAATGATACACCTTGGCTTCTGACTTCTGTGCATAGATGCGGTTGACTGGAATGATGACCGGAGATCCTTGATCTAGATAACGTTTAATATCCTCAATATTGTTGCCAGTGCTGAGCACTACTTCCTCAAAACCCATAAATTCTTGGAGAATGATTTGCATATCCGCGGTATTTACCCCTTCACGCGCACCAGTGTATTCATACCCCTGCGGAGGTCTTGTGTACGTCTTGGGATTCTCTCCTTGAAAGGTGTTCAGAGAATCATAGATAAATTCATCAACTTCAAGAATCCGCTCCGGCGTGGGTGAAATCTGTTTAAAGTAAGCTTCCAGCATCACCAATGCAGTTGGACCACAATTCATCGATGAAATAATCTCTTCCGGTTTCTTCATATGTTCATACCACTGATCTACCCATTGATCCGGAGTTAACTGGGACAAATATGTAACCGATAGAATGGACTCAGCGTTGGCTGCCAGTGCAACGCCAGAAAACAGCAAGTTTGAAAACATGGAAACGAGGATTATCATGAAAATCCCTTTGGATCGTATAAACCGCATCATTCCAATCTACCTCCTAGAAAGTCATCGATAATGTAAGATCGGCTTAAAGTTTCCGAATCCCGTTTCAAACGAAAGTGAATTTCATTTCAGTATCGCGACTGTAACATTTTTTGTTACAATTACTATTCTCGTATTCATAAAATCCTCCTCCCAAGTTGTTTTTAATTTACTTGTGTTTTTTTGATTTTTTAGGTCGTTATATGTAATTGATCGTTTTATTATTAGCTTACTAATTATTAAAGACAAAAAAGTTTGTCTTAGAAACAATTGGGTTCTTGCAGATTAATTTCGAAAATTCCCATTGTAAACTAGGTGAATTTATTTAAATAGTAGACTATAGTAGATTATTACGAAGCTTTTGCAAAGATCTTACCCCAATATTTTCGAATAAATGTTAACATTTAAACAATATCCTACAAATACAAATCAGCTGCGACATCGTGAAAAAGTTCTTAGTCCAAGAATTTACGATTTCATACTTGTAACAAGACAGCAAATTATAACTTGTATGTAATTAATTTTGTAACCAATATGCACATAAATGGCAGTAATGAATGATTCAACCATAAATTTTTCAAAGTTACAACTTCAATTTATTACTTAGATATCTAACTATAAAATTAATTCCCGTCCCCTAGCAGGATTTCGCAGTTCCATTTTGAAATTTACAATGAAGCCTAAGCATCAAATAAAAGAAAAGGAGCACCCTGATGAATCACAAAAATAAAATGACACCAGAGTTTCGCAACGTAGAAGGTGGATTATTCTCCAAAGTACAAAAAGCCGATGTTGGCGATGGTTACATTAAAATGGCCGAGCAAGGTGTTGCCTTACTTGGCTGGGCAGACCCCTTCTTTCCAGACCCGGTTCTTCCTAAACATGTTGGCAATGCTCTCCTCAACGCCTTTCAACATGGCACCCCCTCCCACTACACCATGCCAATTGGGAATACGATTCTCAAACAGAAAATCGCACAGAAAATCACCCGTCAAAGCGGTATTGAGCTTGACCCCAATCGCAACATTTTGGTTACACCCGGTTCCGATTCTGGGCTATTTTATGCCATGCTTCCCTTTATCAACCCCGGCGACGAAATCATGATCCCAGACCCCAGCTATCCCAACAATTTTCAGAATACACGCATCATGGGCGGCGTACCCATCTCTATCCCCTTGCACGAAGATGAGAATTACCAATTAAACTTGGAAGAGTTCGAGAAACGATATACCCCAAAAACAAAGATGGTCGTGTTGACGCACCCGAACAACCCCACCACAACCGTGTTTCGTCGTGAAAATTTAGAGAAATTGTGTGCCTGGATCGTTGAAAAAGACCTGATCCTCGTTGTAGATCAGGCCTTCGAAGACCATATTTATGATGAAATTGAGTTCGTCATACCCGCTTTTTTGCCCAACATGTGGGAAAGAACGGTTACGGTATGTTCTGTATCCAAAGGCCTCGCTTTGAGCGGCTTCCGTGTGGGATATCTATACTGCAACGATATATTCATGGATGCTTATTACGGCGCCGCGGTCAGTGTTTTAGGTGCGACCAATACCGCCGCCCAAATCGCCGTCATCGCAGCCTTAGAGGACGATTCTTTCGTACAAAGTTATGGTGAAATCTTCGACCGACGTCGCAAGTTCCTATGTGAGCTCGTCAAATCGTCAAACCGGATAGCCATGGTCACCCCTGAATCCTCCTTCCTCGCGTGGATTAACGTTGGCAAACTTGGAAAATCGAGTGAAATCGTCGATTACCTAGTCAAAGAAGCCAAAGTCGCCGTCAACGATGGGCACGCCTATGGACCCAATTCCGGTGAGCATATCCGTGTCGTCTATGGCTGCCTAGCAGATGATCGTGCTCTCTTCCGTGCACTCGAACGTCTCGTCACCGCCCTTGACAAATATTAAACCGCATAAGCGATACATAAAAGGTATGACATACTCAAACGTACATAAAAAACAGCAGCGAGAACAACTCTCGCTGCTGTTCTTTTTAAGAAGTGGACGTTCGAGTTTTCGCAACAAAAACGCGAATGACCCCACCTTGAAATTTCCCTTTGAAAATTTCGTATTGAACTTACTTCACCTCAAACTTGAAGAGTTCTGGCCGATTGTAATGTCCAACCGGATCCCAGTCAAACTTCGACTGAACAATCTGATCCAAATCGACCTCAGCTACCAAAATCCCCGCTTTGTCAAATAACGGCCCCGCCACATATTCTCCATACGGATCAATGATACAACTCCCACCCCTGCACATCACTTCCGGCAATTCTTTTAAATCATCATAATATTTCAAATCCGTAGGATACATGCTTTTCTCAACATACTGATTACTCGTAATCACAAAGCATCTTCCCTCAAAAGCGATATGGCGCAACGTTGCCTGATACACCTCGCGTTGATCCGCGGTCGGAACAATGTATAAATTGACCCCTTTGGAATACATCGCCATTCTGGCAAGCGGCATATAGTTCTCCCAACAAATCAGGGATCCCATCTTCCCATAGGGCGTGTCGACCACCGTTAGGGTCGAACCATCATCTTCACCCCAGATGACGCGCTCCGCAGCGGTCGGTTTCAATTTCCGGTGTCTGCCCAAATACCCTTCCGGACCAAAAAATAAGTTACTACAATGGAGCGTGCCATCGAGCCCGTGGCCATTTTTCTCTGTTACACCAATCGATAAAAAAACGCCCAGTTCCTTTGACAGTGCCGCCAACGTATCGACTTCCTCTCCCGGTACAGCAACGGAGTTCTGATAATAACGCATAAAGTCTTCTCTACCGGCTTGTGTTCTGCTGCCTACTACCATGCCAAAGGTCAGTCCTCTAGGATAACATGGGATGAAACTTTCCGGGAATACGATCAGCTTTGCGCCCATTTCTGCTGCTTCCCGCGTTAACCAGAGCGTCTTCTCCATCGTTTTTTGCAAATCAAACAAAACCGGAGCGTCTTGGATTACAGCGATTTTCAATAAATTCTTCATGAGGCATCCTCCTTATGGGATAACTCAACTTCTGTAGCTGAGTTCATCTCTCTAACGATACCCAATTCTGTATGCAATAGATGAATTCCTATGGTACTTTGAAAATTCAACAGTCGGCTTCCATTCATCTCTCGGCTTTTTGTGGATGGTTGAAGTAATTTCTCTTCCATTTTATTCCTTTTTGTCGAAATAAAGGACTTTTAATTTTTTCATAGAATAAATTATATGATAACAAGAACCACTATTACCTCGCTGGAATTTCGCAAGCTGATATCAAAGAAATTTCTCGAGCGACCCCGAAAATTCTTCAGCACTTTACGTATATATATTATAGAAGTTCTTGAAGGCTGCATCGCACCAAAAACCTGCCCTTCAAAATTTATGGCGATAAGGGGATTATTATGATCAAAGTAAAAAACACACTTCTCATTATTTGTTGGGTCGTTATACCAACCGTTTTATATTTTGTTCAGGCAAATGGACTACTCAGCACAGCAGATTGGTCCGTGGGGCTGCTGAAACTTAAGAATTTGCTTTTTTACGGAGTTTGGCCTGTACTTCCACTTGTTTTTGTCTCAAAACCCAAATTTCAATTTGTCCATGATAAGCATCGCAAATGGAGAAATGAAGTTCCGGTCAAAAACAACTATCATTTTTTCGGCGTTTTTGGCTTATTTGCACTAATGACCATCAGCCTAGCCCTATACTTGTTTCGCTCAACCGTAATTGTATTGCCAAGTGAACTTCTGGTAGCTGCCTTTTTAGCTCTCGGCATCATGATTTATCGGATTCATAGCAGCAACAATGCCCTACAGCAATTTTTTGCGTTCACTTCAGACCTCGATTATGATTATAACGACCTCTACCTGCAATTAAAAAAAATTGAAGAAGAGCGAACTCACACCGTGCAAGAGCCTCACCCCGCCGTCGCAAACAGTAACCTCCACACCTAAAATTTCAAGGTGGGGACTGTCCCTACCTTGAAAAAAGCCCTGCTCCATGACGGAACAGGGCTTTTTTACGTACCTATCGCGGTAAAAGTAGCAGAGAATCAATTTCTTTGAAGTTTGCGTAGTCATAGGAAGTAATCTTACTTCCCTGGATGTAATACAACACATCACCAACATAAACAACTCGGCTGACGCTTGGAACATCCGTTCCGTAGATCTGGGGTTGCTTGGAAACTAAGAAACTCTTCAAGGCCAACTCGTTATTTGCATAACTCATGATGACAGCACCCTGCTCCTGTGTATAAGTAACCGGATCCGCTGTCAAATAGGCGTCGAAGCCAAATTGGCTGTTCGAAGGATCAAACATTATGGCCTTATGATTATTCAACGCTTCCGCATAACTACCGGCATTGCCGAGCAGATACTTTGATACTTCAACCGGCTTGCCCATATCGGATACATCGAACAACGAAACCTTGATTCCATTAGTCTTGGTCCCAATCACAACTTCTTTTCCAAATTGATCCTTCTGATAAATCTCTACAACATCCATGCCGATACCCAACAAATGAGTCTCACTCACCGGATGCAGATAATTGCTGAAACCGGGTATCTTCAACTCACCGGTCACAACTGGGTTTGTCGGATCTGACAGATCAAAGACGAACAATGGATCCACCGTGCGGAACGTGACAATGTAGCCCTTTGCACCAACAAATCGAACCGAATAAATGTTTTCACCTTTGGCAAGTCCCGTTACCGAACCCACTATGTTCAACGAGGAGTCGAGCACGTATAAGCTATTGTCGCTCCCCCAGTTGGTCACAGCCACTCGCAGATGGCCTTCATACTCATCCATGGCAAATTGATTGATCAAATACCCTGGAATTTCACCGGAACCGGCATAACCCACCTGCAGGCCACTCACCGAAAACTTGGTAATCGCAGTTTTACCATTATAATCAGTTGCCGCAATATAGAGTGCATGGTCGTTCATGTAAGTCACTGCACCGGAAGCGGCTATCACTTCCACCTCTGCCTTATCGTCGTTACGGATATCAATCGCCGAAACACCCACAAAACCCTGTGACGGATAGCGCGGCATCAGCATGACATCGGATAATTCTACAGCTTTCGCAGCAAATCCGGTTGCCGTATCTCGCACTGTAGGTACATAAATCTCACCATAGATTTGCGTGTTCGATACCAGATAAACGATATCGCCATTCTTCCTGCTGGTCGAATAAGCACCTTCCATTTCGTGGCTCTTGATCAAACTCGGTGCTTGCACATCGGTGATGTCGTAAACATCAACAAACGTGAAGCTCTGCATCGGCCTATAAGGTGGCATCATCATCTTTTCATCGGGAGCTATTTCAGCTTCCGGTTCGACCAGCATGGGCTTATCCACACCCACCCAATTGTCGTAAATGTTACGCGAACCAATGACCACTAAACGGTCACCATCGACGAAAATCTCTTGCACACTCTTCTGTTCGTCAATGCGCAGCGTAGTTAGTTCCGTCAAGATCCCCTGATTCACCGATACAATTCGTACTGCGTTTTGTGCTACAATATAAAGATACTTGCCATCGGTTTTTACCAAATCCGCTTCATCAATGCCTTCTACCTGCGTATTGGTAGTAGAATAATCATCCGAAGTGCTCTCCGATGAATCCCCTGCTTCAGCAACCGGAGCACCTTCTTGCGGTGCCGGTGTCGGTATCGGCATTCCATCCACTTTGAGCATATCATCGCGCATGGAAAAATAGTTATAAGAACCCGTCACCGAAGCTTGAACTTCTGCAAAATTCTGCGCTTTTAAAGCGACCCCAATCTTGCTCTGCACTTCTTTCATCAAGGTGCCGTTCGAAGCTAGGTCAATTGGAGTTTCGCCCACCGCAATCACACGGTTGAAATAAGAAACGCTCTTTTGAAACACATCTTCAGCCAACACCCGCAACGGAACCATGGTGCGGCTGTTCAAAATCGTTGAACTCGTGTCCATGGTAAACTCGCGAATTGCACCCTTGGTGTCGACACTGTAACTTTGTTTGTCAATCGGGAACAGATACCGTGAGCCGCCATGCTCGATGATTGCCACGCGATTTACAGCGTCATAGGAGACAACCGCGCCAAAATGCTCCGCAAACGCGCGCAATGGCAGCACAGTACGGCTATTGATCACCGTCGCTGCAACATCAGGGTTAAGCGGGTCGAGAGACGAAATCTGATCCCCTTCCAAAAGAAGAGGGCTGCCGGTGTGGAAAAACAGATGGGTGGGGCGCGCATCGTCCACTGCCATCGCTCCTGTAAACAAGTTTAAAGAAAGAGCTAGTGTTACCATGATTAAAATCAGGCTAAACTTCTTCATAAAAATCAACTCCTTACCCATTATGACGAACTCCCCCATAACAATGTTCCCGATTTCGCACTAGGGGTCAGACCCCTTGGTTGAATTATTTCGCACTAGGGGTCAGACCCCACCTTAAAATTTTAAAGAGATGGGTTTTCACCATCTCTTTTGCTTTGTTCTATTATCCGTTATCAACGTTCAGCCATACTCCAATAATCGTCTCAATGCAGTAAATCAATCACTTGCTCAATGAAGACATTCACAATCGTGGTGTCCCAATGTGTCCCGGCTCCTTTTCGGAGCTCCTCAATCGCTTCTTGCTCGGTCAGAGCTTCCCGATAAGGTTTGGCTGTAGTCATGGCTTCATACGCATCGGCAACGGCAATAATTCTGGAAGCCAATGGAATTTGCTCTTCCGAAAGGTGATTCGGATACCCTTGGCCATCGACACGCTCATGGTGAGCAATAATCCAATGCGCCATCTCGTGAAATTCCATGGTGTTGCTTAAGATATTCGCGCCCTTGGAACTGTGCAACTTCATGAGCTCCCATTCTTCGCGACTCAGTTTATCGGGCTTATTGAGCAGGTTCTCGTCGATGCCAATCTTACCAATATCATGCAGCAACCCGGCTACTCTGATTTTTTCGACGACTTCTTTCTCTAAGTTCATCGCCTTGGCAATACATTCACTTAGATAACTGACGCGTTCTGAATGTTTCCTCTCCCGATCACTCTTAGAAAACAGTGTTTCCATAATCGCCTGAATGGCTCTGGTACGGAAACTACGGCTACTAAAGTATTTACGATGATACATAAAGGCTTCAGCCTCTTTAAACAAACGATCAAGTGGATCTTGTGGATGTTGTTGAATGCTATACCCAAAGGAAATTCCTAAGTCACTGGGGGGTTGGCTCTCGTTGTCCGCGTCCAATACTTCTTCCAAATGATAGACTAAGGAGCGCACTTCGTTGTCCAACGCTTTTGGCACAATGATGGCAAATTCGTCTCCCCCAATGCGCGATAACAAATGACGTGGTCCCAAATGCTCTTTCAAGCGATTAATTAAATTGCAAATCGCCTCGTCACCTTTTAAATGACCATAGGTATCATTATACATTTTCAAACCGTTGATGTCCCCCATGAGGATGCCAATCGGATACTGGTTGCCACTCGCCATCATATTGGCATACGTCTCTTCAAAAAAGCGTCGGTTGTATAACCCGGTCAAATGATCGTGATATGCTAAATAATGCACCTGCTGATTGGCCGCCTCCTGCTCGGTTACATCGAACAAAATTGTAAAGAGCAACTCTTTCCCTTCCTGAACCATGCTGCAACTGAATAGGTCGACCATGCGCAACTCGCCATTTTTCAATCGATGTTTGGTCATGAAGCGTCCTTGCGTGTGCTCGCGCGTGTATTGACGGAGCTCATCCGACATGGACTTTCCTTGAACATTGACGTCATAAATGTGTAATTTCAAGATTTCTTCATACGAATATCCGTAAAACGCTAAGCAGGCAGGGTTGACATCGACAAAACGTCCGGTTTCCGCTTCGACCAAATACATCACTGCACCATGACGATTAAACATGGCTTCTAAGCGTGCTAATAAGGCCTCGGTTTCTTTTTCCTTGGTTTTCTTTTGTATGGCAATCCATACCCCGTTCATGAGCGCTTGGATTACCGAGATGTCGGCTTCGGTGTAGGCATCTGTCTTGTTGAGTAGCCCAATAACAGCCACTATTTTTTGTCGTTCAAACAAAGGCACCGACATACAATTCGTAATGGAACTATTCCATTGTGGTAACCCTTTCGCAAAAGAACTACCAGCGAAATCCGATACAAGAACGGGCTGCCTTTGGCGAATGGCCTCCCCCAAGAAACCCGTTTCATTCAGCGACAAGCAGGAGCTCCTTACGTCCAAACTACAATTTATGAGGTCTTTGTCGCTGTATTGCTGAAGTTGCAGTTCCTCTTTTGCCTCATTATAAGAGAAAACAAGAGCAAACTGACTACCGGTTAAACGCTTGGCTTCTTCGATGGCGTACGCGAGTTGTTCTTCCACTGTATGGAATTCATCGGTCATACAACGATTAATAATGCGATTCGTTTCCGAAATTTTCTCTAATCTCTCTCGTCGTTTCGCATCTTCGGTGATGTCTCGCGCAAATCCGCCGACTCCTGTTTTTCCGGTTTCCAGAATAACAGGGAATTTTCGAGTTTCAATAATCCGATCTCCCGCCGGTTCTTCCCAGATTATGAGACGATTTTGCTTTAGAACCTCAATGTCGTTGCGCCGTCGGTTCTCAGCCTCTTCTTTCGCCATGATATCAAAATCCGTATGATTCAAGTAATCACTTTTTTGTAAGCCTCTCGCTTGAGTCACAGCTTGATTCACCAGGACAAAGCGAAACTGATCGTCTTTAATAAAGATACGATCACTGCTGGCGTCCATGAAGGTTTGTACCAAATTCCTAAAGCGTTCGAGTTCTAATTCTTTTTGCTGCTTCTCTGTGTTGTCGATGATAGAAACCATAATTTGGCCAGATTCGTTCTCTGACTGACGATGCGCAGTAGCAAAAAATTCAACCCAAATCCTTTGACCATCTTTGCGCACTAAATGTAAATTGCTTTGGATTTCGGCTTGTTCACCGCGAATTAGTTTTTCGAATATATGCTGTGCCATTTCTTTATCCTCTTCGGCAATAAAATGACTCCAAGGATATTGAACGAGTTCTTCCACAGTATACCCTAAAATTCGGCAAAGAGCATTATTGGCTAGTAAGGTGCCAGAAGGCAACGTAAGGGCTAACCCAACCAAATTATTATGGAAAAAACCTTTAACCAGTTGTTGAACATACTCTGGCTGGTCTCGAAGCAACTGCTCGTAAAACAATTGTGTTTCCATAACCACACTCCTTTTCGAAAATAGTTTCGGTCATTATTTATAAGGCACTATATGGCCAATAAGCATAAAGTTTGTATTTATTTATTTTCGAGGAACTGTTTCTTAATTCCTTTTCAATGAAACAAAAATGTTCTCAATGTTAAAGGATTCACAAGTTCTTATAGAATTTCTTGGTGAAGGGGATGATATTATGAAAGAACAACACCAATGGGAACTTCCGGCACAAAAACCCAACGAGTATCACTTTTGCGAAACAAGACGAGGAAGAGAGTTCATCTTGAGATTGACCACCGGTGCCGACCCCGTTTTGGCCATCCGTGAATTCGCAATCGATAACCAGATTCGTTTTGGGAAAGTTCACGCAAGCTTCATGGGTGCCTTCCAGCCTACCCATTATGACAAATGGGTGCCAAACCCACAAGATCCGGAAGATTGGCATATGGAAATTACTGCGGTCAACGCAAATTTGAGTATGCTCTGTTCCATAAGTGGCATGATCAGCCAACGACCCAAAAAAGATGGCAGCGAAGAAACCTTTGTCGCCATGCACTTTGTTTCTGGAGGAGCGTGGGATACTGCCACCTTCGGTGGACATTTAGAAGAAGGTACTCGAGTAAAAGGAGTAATGTGCGCCTTTGTAACCGAATTGCTCGACATCGATGTTGAGTATCAGGCCAACGTAAATCCGGGCGACAAATACCCCGAAAACTTCTACGTGAATACAAAGAACGGAAATAGTAAATAAACTATATTATTTCAAGGTGGGGTAAACGCATTTGTTGCGAATGCGTGCACAGTCCCCACCTTGAAATTTTGTCTCTCCAACACATCGGCAAAGCGCTGGATTACCGCATTGTCTACCGCCAACTCTATCTTTTCAAACTTCAACGGCTCTTTACGTATCTCAACTGCTTTTTGCATTGCATCCTCATCGGGCACAAGCCTTCCTGTAAAGCCCACTCTCCTGCTGCCGTCTTCGATATCACCTTGCCTGTGCGAATCGTATATATCCCGCGCGCAATATCGAGCAACCAACCCACCGAATCCCCATGCACCCTCGCCGATTGCACATGCCTTATGATCTCCTCACGCATCTGCTCATACAACGGATACCGCATTTCGCCGCGTAAATCTTCTCCACACAGTAAGATCCCACAGTCAAGAATCTCTGCCAAGCTGAAACTGTCGAGCTTGTAGCTATCGGTAATCTTCTGACCGCTGGTTCCCCAATAGACGACACGCTCAAATTTTTCCCGCAGAAACGCATCTACCGACAAAATCGCTCCCTCAAACGAACGAAACAGAGCAGTTCCCTCATACCGCTCAACTAAAACTTGACGAAGCAACAAAAGCCGTTCGGCCTGCTGCTCCGTCATTTCTTTTTTTGTAAGGACGAGAATGTCGATATCGCTCCAACCCAACCGAAAATCCCCAAGAGCAACCGAGCCAAACAGATAGACGGTAGGCGTTGCATTTAACACCGCGCCGATCTCATCCACCATGATCGTGATCGTTTCGTTCATAGTCAAATCAGTCGCCTCCTTTTCTGATGCAGGCATTACTTACAGGGTGGGGACAGTCCCCACCCTGTAAATCACCAACGAATAAAAACTCCTCTACCCTTTTCTTACATATCTACAACCATTGATATTGTAATTGGAGCAGCCCATAAAAACCCCATACTTCCCTGTTTTCCTCACGATTTGTCCACCGCACAACGGGCACTCAAATGCCTCTCTTTTCAATTCGCTTCCATATTTTCTCTTCAATTCCCTCGCAAAAATCGATTCTTTCTCCTTCAACGTCAGCATTATCGCTTTTTTCTTAGCTCTGGTCATCGCAACATAAAACAATCTGCGTTCTTCCGCATAAGGGTAATCATCACAATCATCCAGCAGCAATCGTAGAATCGACGCATCCTGCATCCTACTTGGAAAGCCCATTTTTGTGTTCTTGTTATTCACAATCACCACATAATCTGCCTGTAACCCTTTTGATCTGTGCGCTGTCAAGAACTGCATCTTCAAATCCTTACGCTTCGCAAACACCACATCAGTAAACTTCGTCACATTGTTATATTTACAAACGAACAGCTCGTTCACCTTAAACAAATCCACATCAAACCCATATCGCCCAATAAAGAACACACTACTCCCTTGAGGCAAATCTACCAAACGCGATGCTAAAAAGTCCAATGAGTTTTTTTCAGTATAACCATTTACCTCACCCAGCGCAAATCCTGCAGAATCCTTCTCTCCACGGATCGTCTTCTCAATCTGCTTGGGGTTCTGCATGATGAAATCGCCGCTCACCTCTATCAATTTCTTGGTGAACCGGTATGTTGTTTCAATTTTACTTTTCTCAGTTGGCCCCCAATACTGTTCAAAATTTAGAATAAAGCCAATATCGCTGCCCGCAAATCGGTAAATACTCTGCCAATCATCTCCCACGCAGAACAGACTATACTCCCGCGAATCTCGCATTGCCTTCAGCAGCGAATAACGCGCACGTGAAATATCCTGATATTCATCGACGATCACGACCTTATACCCGTGGTTAAACTTACCTTCACGCACATATCGGGTTGCCAAGTTGATCATATCGTTAAAATCAATCTCATCGCTCGTTTTCAAGTAACGATCATACTCTTCAAACAATGGCTCCACCAAATCTATAACTTGACTGTTCGCCTGAACATCCTGACTTCGCTGCAAATTCAACCGTCGCAAGTCGTCCACTAAGTAATCGTTGCTTTTGATTAAATTGATTACGGTCACGAACAACTCAATGATACCATCTAGCACACTCGGCTCCGCAGCCTTAATCTCACTCCAAAGCTCATCCGGAGTCTTTGGCTTCAACACTACCCCATGCTCCACTAGATTTCGTTCCAAAATCTCTAACAAAACATCGGAAGCCTTTTCATATGCAAAACACTCAATCAAGGTTGTCTGGTTTTCCTTGTGTAATCCCCTCTTCCACTCCATTTTTTCCCTATACACCCGGGTTGCACTCTTACCTGGCTCCCCCTTGAAAAAGGATGGCACCTCGCCGCTGCTGTTCACTCCAAAGTATTCAATGTAAACATTATACTCCGGCAGATAGAAATCCGGATGATATTGCGCATACTCACTCGTTCTTGTATCCACTGAATAGGGCTGCTCATAGATATAAGCAATGCTATTTTGATTCAAAAAATTAGCAATTTCAAGTTCGCCATAGCTCTTCACGGTTTCGTTTTTGATCGTAAGCGGTGGATTGATCTGCAAATACTCCTCGTAATCTGCTTCATCACTAAACTCAAACTCAGACTTGATAGCAATCTTGTGTTTCTGTAAATACGAAACCAACGTGTACAAATACTTCGGTTGCCTCAAATAATCATTTAACTTTTCCTTCACAAATCGACTTAATGACAACTGAGAGATCTTCGGCATCACTCTATTGACTTCTGCAATAATCGTAAGCCCCAATTTATGAAAAGTTGAAGCATCGATATTCTCTCCAGTTTCCTTATTGATTCTTTCTTTCATTTCAGCAGCAGATGCGTTTGTAAAAGATAACACCAATATATCTTCAGGTTTACACAAATTCGCCTTCAACAAATACTTAATCTTCCCTACAATCGTCGTAGTCTTTCCAGTCCCGGCTCCTGCGATCACCAAATGATTAGTTGCCTTCTTGACAATGCATAGCATTTGCTGCTGGTCCAATCTTCGTCCTTCCACGTCTCCGATCAAATCGTAAGCAGCTTGAATTTGAGTTTTAGCCACTCTATTATTATGCTCTCGAATCCTTTGCGGCAAAGAGTCAAGCTTAGAAATAAACTCGTCTCTACCAGATATCAACTCACGGAACAGAGGTGCCCTTCTTAAAGGATTTAGCTCTTGAGGAGTAGTTTCCCTCAGCAAATCCGACCATTTATTGCGTACTCGGTGAGCTTGATCGACTTCAATATAATCTACCTTATGCTTAAAAAACGAATCCAGCTCAACTATAGCCGTATCGAAATCATTTAACAGCTGCTCACATTTTTCGTCTCTCTCTTCGATTTTCTCTTTTCGTTTGCGTAGAAAGTTTGATATGAAATCCATTAGTACCCCCAGAAATATTTTAAAAGAATAGATTTGGGCTGCTGATCAATAATCTATTTGAACTTTGTTCGCAATTTGGAACCTCTGATCACTATTTCCACTCTCCGAACAAAAATTTGCTCCTTCACTTAATTCGGCTCCACATTTTAAACAATAGTAAGATGTCGTAATTTTTCACACCTTTAAGAACATTCAATTTAATAAATCCGTTCTGTACCAATTACCTACCTTATTTCTCATTTCATCATATTCTGTACAACCTTTCAAATTCCTATCTTAAAATGACGGTAAGCGAAATTTTCTCATAAAAACACGAAGGCAACAATGCCTTTCAGCTTGTTACTTCGTGTTTTATACTTTACATCTCAATTTTTAGTCCATCATAGGCAATATGGTAGCCTCTAGCCAGTGCGAAATTATCATATTCAGAGTGCAACAAGCACCCTTCGTGTGAAATATGTGTGGCATAAATCTCACCAGATTCTTGTAACAATCCACTTCCTCTGAATCGTTTCACGTGTTCAATAAAATCCTTAATGGCCAAATGATCTCTTTCTCTCGATTCAAACCCTAACCCATAGGTGCAATCGAGAATAATCAAATCAAACTTAACATTCTTCTTAACAAAATCTTGCCACAATTCCTCTGCAAGGACCGACGTGTCCGTTGCATATAACAGACAGCGCTCACCAGCTTTGATCATGTATATAAAACATCCCTCGTCCACAGAACCATGATTCGCAGGATAACCAGTGATTTGATAAAAACCTAAATCACAATCTACAAAAGGCTCAATAACACGAAAATCAAGGGCATAATCAGATCGTTGACCAACCAAAGATGCGACCCGCTTTATGGTTGGCTCAGAACCTGCCAATATCAACGGATGTAAACCTTCACAACCGTAATCACGATGTCTCGAAATAATCATTTCCGAGTCGAAATGGTCCTCGTGTAGATGCGTTTGTAAGCATATCTTAATGCCAGAAATGGAAATGTTATACGCCTGTGCTGCACTCATGGTATCGGGTCCGAGATCAATCATTAAATCCTCATTGATTAGAATAGAAGCACGCTTCCGATAATTTTTTCCACCAATTTCTCTCGCTTTAAGGCAAAACTCGCATCGACAAAATGGCAAGGGAACCGATGGAGAAGCAGATGTCCCTAAAAACTGAAGCTTCATAACTCTCTCCCCCTACCCCTCCATCATAAAAACCGCATCTCCTGCCGCTTAATACCTCGACTTATCGTACAAAATACCCTAAGTGCCCTTCCATCATAAAAGGCAGTTTTTTTAAATAATCCAACTCTACTTAAAGACAACTATCTTATTACTTAATATAAGACATATCACTCACTCGTTTAATTATCCGCTTTCCGTCAGTTGTTTCATGCATAAAACTAACTCCACCAGCTAAACCAAATATTTCACTTCTGTTGAGCATTTCAATATCCATACCTAACCACATTGTATTAAATACACTAAGTAAATCCCCATGAGAAACGATAATTATATTCTCGCATTCGTTTGTCAATAACTCATTAAAAAAAGGTAATAATCTATTCCATTCATCTCTTCTGCTTTCTGCATCGGAAAACATCCTATCGTCAACATGTTTTTCTTGCACTTCCATATTCTCTCTCAACCATTGCACGGATTTCCCAACACATTTTCCAAGATTTCTTTCTCTCAACTCAGTAGCGAAAATGGGTGCGACATCCAAATACTTCCCTACAATTTCTGCTGTATGCTTGGCTCTTAACAAATCTGAAGAATACATTACATACTTTTTATCTGATATCTGATTTGATAAGTTTTTTCCAATATTTTTCGCTTGTTGTATTCCTAGCTCTGATAAATCCCAATCAGTCCAAGAACCAACCATTCCATTCGTATGATGAATCGATTGTGTATGTTGAATCGTTATTATATTTTTCATTTAACTCCCCCTACCCCTTCACCATAAACACTGCATCACCTGCCGCTTTATAACCCATCTTCTCATACAGCGTCCTAGCTCCCGAGTTTTCGCTACCTACATATAAACGAACTCCCGTCGCCTGCATCTTCACCGCAAACTCGTCAGCCTTCAGCATTAGCGCTTCTGCAAATCCATTTCGCCTATACTGCTTATGCACCCAAAGTTCATCCACATAAACGTGCCCGTAACCACCGTATTTACCGATCTTCGGGATATACACCAGCGAAATCCAGCCAACTAACTGCTGCCCGACCTCTACACCATACACCTCTAAATTCGGATTCAACAGTTCATCCTGCAGCCTTTTGCTCACCGGTGCGCTATCTATTTTCCGCTCTACACCGTTGATTCTCCAATACACCATATCACTGAAGCGTGCATAATTACTCGCATCAATTTTAACAATCTTATATTCCATAACCCCTCCAAAAAATGTTCAAAAGGATAGACCTGCGCCGCTGCCTCTAACTATCCTTTTTCAAGGTAGGGACAGTCCCCACCTTGAAATGCTGACCTAGAAATAAAACCGTAGCAACCGCGTCTTGGAATATGCCCCGGCGCTCTCCATGCTCTTCAGCGAATTATGATTGTAATACCAGCAACCCGATCTGCAGCTATAACCTTCCGTAGTCATCATATCACAGAGCTGGCGTAAAATATTCTTGGCGTATCCCATGCGGCGTTTGTCTTCCATGACGTACATACCAATACTGGCAATACCCAGCAGCACCCGCCCGGTTTCGACCACGCCAAAGCCCACAAGCACTTCTTGATCATAAACGGTATAGATTCTATAATGAAATCCCTCATCAAAAATCTTATCTAACGGCTCCTCAGCAAAGAAATCTCCGGCAAGCTTCAACAACTCCAAATCCGCAACACACGCTACCCGTCTAAACTCCAGCGGAATCCTCTGAAATCCGCTCGGTGCCTCATCCCGATAAATCGAAAAGAAGGCCTGCTTCTCCAAACGTGCATAAGTATCGACACAATGGCTCAAGAAAATCTCATCTCCGGTCGCCACCATGGCATTGGTAACCTGCTCATACCGCTTAATCTGCTCAAACAAAGCTTTGCCGTGCTGAACATGCGACTCCTTTAAATAAAAGCCGGTAATCGTCTTCGCATTATGAATGCAAAAATATCCAACCGTCTCTGCCCCGTCTTGTATAGCGTAATGGTTGCTTTCAATAATATGCTGCTCCCAAAAAGAATCCACCGTCACCCGGTTACCCATAATATTATCCTCAATCATCGGCCTCAACGCCTCAAACGTCGTCTGCACAATTTTCATGCTCTTCCCTCCAATTTCACACTCGATTTCGCAGTAGGGGTCAGACCCCTACTAAAAAATTTCAACCTGGGGACTGTCCCTACCTTAAAAAAATCCCCTGCTCTATTCTCCTTTAGACAAATTGATTAGCGTTATCGTGCCCGTGGCCTTTGCACCGCTAAAGGAGAACACATAATCATCGGCCGCATCCACCGTCACCGTAAACGCAACTTCCGTACTATCGTTCCCCGTATACGGCTCGCTTCCCTTCTTGCCGCGCATGCTCAAATCCACCTCACCGCTCTCGCAATCCACTTCCACACGCACTTCGTCGCCTTCTTTCAACGACATTTCGCACTTACTCTGCGCACTCCACTCCTCAAAACTAATGTCAAACCTCGCGTTTCCAGGCTTCTCTAAAATCACAACGCTCCCTTTCGCTCCCCAGCAGCCGCCGCCCAACAGCAACACCGCCACGAAAACAACCAAAAAAATGCTAGCCTTTTTCCCATTCATCCCAAATCACCTCTTTAATTCTTTCCCAAAAAACAAGATAGCACCTGTTCCACGAACAGCTCCCGCTCGTTTATCCACGGACTGTGCCCTGAATGCTCAAACCAAACAATCTCCTTGTGCGGTGCCTCAAGAACACTATAATACTCTTCCACCAGTGAAATCGGCGCATTAACATCGTGCCGACCCAGGAAAAAATACACCGGCACCGCAAGCTTTATAAACCCTTCACGCAAATCCACACCATACAACTGCGGATACACATGATTAAAGGTATCGATAATCCCACGGATAAAGTTCAACTTATCGAGCAAACCATATTCCGGTGACCCCAAATCTCGAAACGTATTATACCCTGCATTGGTAATCTTCAGGTTATGTGCCATCTCCGCACTCAAGTAATTCAAATAAACCGCACTTTTCCAGGTCACATCTTTTCCGTAATACGGCGGCAATCCATTCTTCTGCAACTGCTGTATGATCTTCTGCTCATTCCTCTTCACAGCTATTTCCATGGCCAAATTGTAATCCATGATTTCCGTCTGCACAAAATCTACCATCTGGCCAGTACCTATCAACCCATGGTAAATTTCCGGATACTTCTCTGCTAGGAAAATACCCAATGCACTCCCCCAAGATTCACCCATTAAGTAAATCTTCTCCTGTTCAAAGCGCTCCCGCAAGTACTCTGTCAAAGCAAAGCCATCTTGTATATACATATCAACGGTAATATCCGTAATCTTGGCAGAACCATACGACTTTGCCGAACCCAGCTGATCCCAATTCACCACCACAAAATGCTTTTCCAATTCGCCCAACTCGTGCCGCACCGCCGCCATTTGGCTTCCTCCCGGTCCACCCGCCAAAAACAACAGCACAGGCTTCTCTTGACTCCAACCTCGTATACTAATCCACTGCTTGCGGCCATTCAACTCCACTTGCAGCAACTCAGCTACACTATCCTGCACCGCTATCCCCTGCTCATCCACAATTTGTGGTGTCGATGCCGTCAACTGAGACATCCATACCCAAACAACTAAAAGCACTAAACAAATCACAAACACCAACATTGCCTTTTGCAGCATCGTCAGTGCTCTAAAACTTTCCACACCCATATGCAACACGCCAATTCCTCCAAACGATTTTGTTAAGATCAATACAAACAGCCATATTTCAGGGCCGAATGCCATGATAGCAAACGAACCTTACATACAGCTGTAGGTTATCTTAAATCTACCTTAAATCGTCGGAATCGTCACTACAAACGAACACCCTTTCTCCTTTTGCATCTCCAGCCGCAAATCTCCCCCGTGCGCCTGAGCGATTCTTTTTGCAACCGATAGCCCCAATCCGCTGCCACCCGTTACCGAATTTCGCGACTGATCAGCTCTGACAAATGGTTTGAAAATATCTTCCGATAACTCAAGTGGAATACCGCATCCATCATCTGCAAAAAGCACCTTGGCCTCCTGCGAACCTCCCCGCGAACCATCATGCAAATCCTGCATCAAACGAACCTTAACCCTCGTCCCCGCTTTGTTATACCGCAACGTGTTCTCCGCCAGATTTTGCAAAATCCGCTCAAAGTGCTTCACATCGAGCATAGCAAAAACTCTCTTCTCCGGAATCTCAAATTCATAGCGGAACCCTTCACACTCCAGTTGAGGGATTAACTCTGCGCAAAACTGCCGCAAAAACTCGCTCAGGTCGGTTCTTTGCAAATGGAGCACAAACTCCGGGCTATCCATCTGCGAAAGCTCAAACAAATCCGTTAACAGCCGGTTTGCTCGCTGGCTGTTTTGCTGGATCACCTGCAAATACTCCATCTGTTTTTGCGTCAAAACTTCCGGGTTCTGCAAACACAACTCCGCATACCCCCGAATACTCTGCAGCGGGTTCTTTAAATCGTGTGAAATATCGAGGATCAACCGACGCCTATCATCCTCCAATTGACTCCGCAACGCCATCTCGTGCTCGATTTTGGCCGCCATAGCATTAAACGTCTCTTGCAACTCCGCAAACTCGTTTTCCAAATGTAAATCCACTCGCGCAGAATAATCCCCCTTGCGCAGCAACTGCGTCCCCTCACTGAGCATGCGCAACGGTTTGGTGATACCATAGGCCGTGAACCGAGAATAGACATAGGTCACCAACGCCAAAATCAACAGATAGACACCCGCTACCGTGATCAACACTCCTGCGACCAAACGGAAATCACTGGCCAAAGCATTGGGATTATGAACGACCGCAAAATCCAACCGAAGCGACGTAGGAAAGGTCACAATCAACCAATAATCACCTTCGGGAACATAAACAATATCGTAATGATACGCCGTACGCTCATTCTCCACCAGAAATTCGGTAAACTCAAGCGCACTCAGCTGCTCTTTCTCGAACGTGTTCAACCCTTCAGAAAACCCAACCTTGTAGCTCGCATCGACCACCTGGACCCCGCCACCGTGCTCCACGACTTCCCCGGCATCAATTTGTGTATAATCCACGTTCACCAATGCACTGGCCGGATACCGATTTTTTGCCAAATTGCCATCGATAACCCCACTGGCATACGACAGAAGCACAAAAGCCAATGCCGTCGTCAAAAGCGTGAGCAGAAAGACGAACAGGTAATGGATCAGAAACTGGTCTCGTATTCTCCGCCTCACAACACTTCACCCGTAACCTCGAGCTTGTAGCCAATCCCACGAATCGTCTTCAGATACTTCGGATTTTGTGGGTCCGGTTCAATTTTGCTGCGCAATCGGCTGATATGCACCATCACGGTATTATCATCAAAGAGATATTCATCGTCCCAAACCGCTTTATACAGCTGCTGCTTGGTGAAAACACGCTCCGGATGCTCCATAAAAAACAAAAGCAGCTTATATTCCTTCACGTTCAGCTCAAGCGCTTCGCCACCTTTGCATACACTGCACTTCACTTTATCCAAGCTTAATTCCCCGTAGCGAATCACAGAAGCACTCTTTTCAGCGGAAAACCGATAGTCATGGTTCCGTCGCAGCTGCGACGCCACCCGCGCAAGCAACTCCGACATGGAGAAAGGCTTGGTCAAATAATCATCTGCTCCTAAACCCAACCCCAGAACCTTATCCATATCACTGGCTCTGGCCGAAAGAAAAATCACCGGAATCGTACTGCTTTCGCGAATCTTACGCAATAAGTTGAAGCCGTCCAGCATCGGCATCAAAACATCGATAACCGCTAAGTCAAAGCTTTGGTTTTGCAGTAGTTCGAGAGCTTGTAAGCCGTTTTCTGCAGCAAAAACAGTATATCCGTTTTCTTCAAGACTGATTTTGACTAAGTTGCGAATATCTCTCTCGTCTTCGGCGATTAGGATTTTCATGAATAGTGATCCTCCCATGCATCATTAATCAGCGCAAAACTTAACCTACTCCACCCGAAGCTGTTCAGCAACACCCTCTACGCTGGCATAATACCAACGCATCCCCTCACCAAACTTGAAGAAATAAAGTCTTCCCTCAGGCCCAATACATAACGGCTCGGTATCGGCATCCAAGGACCACTGTTGTTCAAGCGTGTCACGATCTAAAGCTACGATACGCGTGCCTGCAGCAAAACCATCGTGCTCCTCTTTCACTTCTACACTGAGATAAATCATATTCTCTGAAACATTGAACGAGGCAATTCGGGAGTCGAACTGGAACACCACTTCTGCACCCGTTCCATCGGTCTTCACACGCCAAAAATTTTTCCATTGATTTTGGTCCACATAATAAATCCAGTCATCCAGAATGCAATATGTTTGCACAAACCCGGGAGCAACTTGTTGTGGAGCACCACCATTGGTAGAGACGCGCCACAGGCCGCCCGCTTCGCTCTTCTCACTGTAATACACCCAATCTCCTACTACGCATGGGAAAATTGGCAAACTCTCCGTGAGCGCAGTCTTTTCACTGCCGTCATTACGCATTTTATATAGACACTCCTGGCCAAAATATAACCAGTCGCCGGACACACTTAAGAAACCGCACTCATCCTCGGATATTTTGGTGTTCATACTGCCATCGGTGCGCATCTTATACGGTTTATCGCCATCTTGAGTATTCAAATAATAAATCCAGTCACCGGTCACATTCAAGCTATGTCCATAGGCTTCTCCCACACGTTGGAGGCCTGAATTATCAGTTCGCACCTTATAGATCGCAAAATTCTCATTTGGTTGAACAAAATACACCCAATCGGCCTGCCAAATGAGCAACCCACCTTGCCACCAATTGTTGGCATACTTTGCTGCATTGGTTAGATTACCGGCAGTCGTACCTGTAAAATTGATCTGTTCCTCCGAAATATAGTCCGATGCGAATGGAATCACAAGAGAGATCTTCGGTTGATTTTCGGTTGCCCAAGCTGACAGCACCTGAACACCTTCTGTCTTCTCAGCTCCAAGTAGTAAAAGACGGTCAATCTCAGCATAATATGCCTTACTCATTTCCAATAACGCTGAAACCGCTTCAAGGTAGATTTCGGTATCCTCTGTACCTAGCTCGATAATCTTTAGTGCATCTTCATATACCAAATCATAGTTTTCTTCTGCTTTGTGCTGAGTTAACTGAGAACGAAGCTCGGCTTCCGATAGTGCTTTTGGGGTTGTGGGTTGTGGTGAGCAGGCCGATAGCAATAAGGCTAATAACATAATCACCGAGAGAATCTTTTTCATTATAAGACCTCCAATATCCATTTCTTCCCAATTTTATACCAAAACGGAGGTAAATGCAACCAAAATTTCAAGGTAGGGACAGTCCCTAGGTTGAAAATACTTCGCACAGGGATATTTCGCACAAGGGGTCAGACCCCAAATGCGAAAAACATCCAAATAAAAGGTAAATTTCAAGGGGAGAGAACCGTCCCCAACTACCCAACTAGAAGAGCTCGGAAGGATCTTTGAGCGCTTACTTTCCCTCTTTAAAATACTCTTCCGCCAAAATCGCATAATACGCCGCATCGCACAAGCCCGAGTTATTCCAATCCGCTTGCCGGTGGGTTCCCTCGTACTTCATACCTGCTTTCTCCATCACATACCCCGAATTAGCATTACGAGTATCATGACGTGCTTCAATACGATTCACATCAACCTCTTCGAACAAGAACTTCACAATCGCTTTCAAAGCTTCAGTCGTATATCCTTTATGCCACCAGTTCCTGCCAATACAATAACCAATATGCGCCATGGAGATCTTGTCATCGAGCTTCACCGCCGAGATACTTCCTATCGGTTCTCCGAGCGTTTTAGGTACAATCACCCAACTGTAATAGTTCTCAGCCGCGTATGCATTTACATTATGAATGCACCAAGCTCGGCTTGCACCCACGTTAGCATGCGGTAACCACATTAAAAACTTCGTGACTTCCGGGTCATTTGCCCAATTCTTAAACACAGCCTCTGCATCATCAGAAAAGCGTCGCAGAACCAACCTATCTGTTTCAAGCGTAATTGTCCCTTTGTGTATCATATTAAAAACCTCCTTTGTGTTTAATGCTTTTCGTAATGTAGCACTTCGTTTAACCCAACGAGATGGATTTGCATCAATTCCTACACTACAATTTTCTCGAAGTCCAGTTCAGCCCGTTATCCTCTTTATAATAATAGGAAGATTTTCTGCAACGTGTTTTGTCCCGTCCACACGAATGATATCGCATTGAAGTGAGTTAACCCAATCTTCAACATACTGTTCCGTTCTGGAAGCCACCATTTTAAAGAAAGCTTCTTCTTGGTCATACAAATCTCCACCCGGCAGCATCCTCTTACCGAACTTCAAATAGGAACGCTCGCGAACGCGTTTCATACGAATCTCTTTCGGAATGCTGATCAAAACAGCATATGTGAATAAAGATAGAATTTCTGCCCCGTAATCTCCTTTGACCGCTGCAAAAACAAAGTTCTCGAATGTCTTACCTTCATTTAGAAGCCTTCTTTCAACTTCATCACGGGAACGAGGATTGGCATAAAGATAATCGGAAGAAGATTTTGGAAAATACAAATCCTCAATATCAATAAAGTGAAATCCAAGCGCATCAGCAAGAGCTTTCCCTAATGTGCTTTTCCCACTTCCGTTTAGGCCGCAAACCATTATTCCAATACCCAATTAAACGACTCCTTCCAACAAAGCAACCTATTTTACAAAAAGGGGTCAGACCCCAGGTGCGAAATTTACAGGGTGGGGACTGTCCCCACCCTGTAAAAAAGGAGAGAACCGTCCCGCCTATCTATCTACTCTATATAACTATACCCCTGCTCCAGACAGTAATCACGGACCTCTTTGGTTTTGTCTCCTGAGAAAATGAAGACTTCCCAATCGTTGGTTTTGGCAGTCTGGCTCAAACGATCTATTTGCTGCTGTTGCCAAGCATCCGTACTGTATAAGGAATCGGCGAATTCGGTCCAGACAAAGCCATCTAAAAAAGACGCCGCCTCCGGAGTAAGGACCATGATCCCTTCGTATTGATAAAGACTCATCTCCGGAAACTCCCCTCGAATTCTTCTCAAAAAAATGGTATACCCATTGTATAACTCTAATCTTGAAGGACTATCTATAGTCGAAACCTTATACCAATTCTTTGTTCCAGCCAATAATACACCACTATACCCGATTTGCTTCGCATCAAGAATGCGTGACAAGAAGTACTCCGTGTATACGTCCGCCGTATTGTTCAAAATGAAGGTATTGGAGTCTATTGCATTCTCGTTATCTAGTGCTGCATCTTCAAGATGTTGCTCAATCACAGCCGACTTATCCATTGCTCCAATATTCAAAACAAGATCCATTTTTATACCAACATCCTTGGCTTTTTTAACTGTAGCTGGCTCCAGTGCCCCTTCTTCAACAAACCAGCTTTCTTTTGTTAGGACCCACTCCGGGTCAATGATTCCCTTATAAATCCAATCCAATTTTGTCTGATCATCAAAATAATACTTTGAATAAGTACCCCACGGTGCATAAGCATGCAACCATTTATTTTCAACACAAAAAGCCAAATTCTCAGCATTATGAAGCCTGTTGAGCCCCATGATTCTTGCCCCAAACCGCGTCGAATCCCGATTCACGTCCATTATAAGCTTGGTATATTGCGCGTCTGAATTCATGCGCAGCGAATCAAAATTCTCCCATAAAAGGCCATCCACATTCCGTGCTGACCCTTGCAAAAACACATCAAAACCACGGTTTTGTATAAACAACATCTCCGGGGAATCCATTTTCATATTGGCGATCCACTCTACAGTACCCTGAATCACTTCAGCCCTTTGACCCTTATCTATGAGCAGAATATCATCCATAGTGTCTAAAAAAACACCATCGAAACCCCTGTATTTAATCCTTGCCTCCAGTGCTTTCGTCCAAATCACTCTATAATGCTCCGATAACGGATTAGCAATAGGCCCTTTATCTCCCGTTTGTTCATTTAGTATATCCTCGCTAGAAAGTTTGTCTAGAAGATCAACATCCCATTTCCCGATTTCTATTAAGGATTGATACCCAATCACCCTTACACCTGCTTGTTGTAGCTTAAGCAAGTCAGCATCCGATAAATGGGCTGGTTCAACAATGACCATATTGTAGCGTAACAAATCTTGGAGAATCTTTTCGTCCATAGGACCATAGTATACTTTAAATGTTAAATTCTCATCCAGCCTCATGGGTAAATCAATGACTGCTTCTCCCACATTCCCGCTTAGGCTTATCAAAATAAAAGCGGAAACCAAGAAAAGGAGGCATAGGCTCAAAAACAACCCCAACAACTGTTTGGGTTTCTTCATAAACCTCTGAACCTCCCCTCCTAAGCTTCTAGAACAATGTAAAACCAGATAGACTTACGCCCTCATGATTAAATTGCACGTAGCAAGTAAACACCTTCTAATAATACTACTTCTTCTTAAACTTCAAAAGGTTTTTTTGAAAATCACCTTCAATTACGATCTTAGATGTTAAGAGTATTTCGTTAAAATTGTCGATACGTAATTTAAACCACATCTGTTTAAACTCGTCACTCATATTTGGATCAGGATATTCAAAATACTTTTCGCAGGGTAATTGACTGCATTCTGAGCAATCATGTTTACCAGATGCTGCACAACATTGAAAGTAGCCGCAAGTTTCTTTTCTACCATACAGATGATACCACAACGGAATTCCGTTTCGATTCCGGCATCCATCGCATACTCCACCATAATCATCACATTTCCCACAGTAAGTCCCACACGGATTGATCTCTTCTTTTTCTGTCACTGATAATCCTATTTCACGTTCTTCCGCATTCATAATTCTATACTCCCTTTCTAAAGTAAGGGCGTCTGCATTTGTTAAACGCTTTCTATCGATCTACTTAGCGGCGAAAACCATCCATTTGAGTGATTATTGACCGTCCTTAAGAGGTTTTATGCGACGTACGTGGAATATTTTATCATTATCTAAAAATCAAAGCAATACTAGCAGGAGGTTTTTTATGAAGAAGTATAGCACTACAAGGCACGTAAAATCCGAAGATCTTAATCATCATGGCACTTTATTTGCAGGAAGAATGAGCGAATGGTTCGTGGAGAGCTGCTTTATTGCCGCCGCAAACTTACACGGAAATCCTGAAGAAATTGTCTGCGTGAAGCTGCACGGAATGAAATTCTCCAAACCAGCCAAAAAAGGGCAAATCATCCAAATCACCAGTCAAGTTGTACTAACTGGAACAACCAGCATTAAAGTTTACGGAAAGGTAACCGATATCGATGGTTCCGATATTTCAGTCGACGGCTTCCTCTCTTTTGTTTGCGTCGATTCAACCGGTAAGAAAAAAGCTCATGGAATTGTGTCACCCATACCTGAGAACGACGAAGAAGTTCAATTAATCGAACTTGCTAAAAACCTAATATAATTGCATACACATCCAGCAAAGAGAGTTTCATAATAATTTGACGAAGCAACAAAAGCCTTTCGGCCTGCTGCTCCGTCATTTTTTTATGAAACAAGATAGACTTTTACCGCGGCCTTCCTTCTCGCAAAATAATCTCTCCGCTCACTGTTGTCCTACATTTTTTACAGGGTGGGGACTGTCCCCACCCTGTAAAAGGAACCGTCCCCTATTAAAACAGCCATTCTACTAAAAAATAAGCTCCCAGTAGCACGCCAATCATAATCATTAAGCCAGGAAGAGCTGCCCAATATTGAGCCATGCAAATTGCCCAAAATTCTTTGAAGGTTACGCGGTTTCTATCTTCCCCGTTCTGTTTCATTTTCACTGCCATCCCTCCAATCTCATTTCAAGCATTCGCAAAGCCAATTCAATCACCGAAATTATTAACAACAACTCATCCTTATAATCAATACACTATACAAAATACAACATCCCCAATACACTATACCCAATCCCTATACCGCATCTTCTACTTCAACAACCAACAAGCAGCAAAGTGTCCCGCGTCCCTCTCCACCATCTTCGGTGTTTCGCTTTTACACCGCTCCATGGCATAAGGGCATCGCGTATGAAACTTGCAGCCACTGGGCGGGTTGGCGGGGCTCGGCACATTGCCCTTTAAGACAATTCGCTCTCCGGTCATACCACTGTCTAACACCGGCATCGAAGACAACAACGCTTGCGTATACGGGTGCTGCGGGTTTTTAAACAACTGCTCGCTGGTCCCTGTTTCCACAAAAGAACCCAAATACATCACAGCAATGCGGTCACAAAAATAGCGGATTACGCCCAAATCGTGTGAAATAAACAAGTAGGTCAGCATCAATTCCTGTTTCAGCTTTTGCATCAAGGTCAAAATCTGCGCCTGAATCGAAACATCCAACGCTGCAATCGGCTCATCGCATACCAGAAACTTCGGGCTTAAGGATAGCGCGCGCGCAATACTGATTCGCTGCCGCTGTCCCCCCGAAAACTCATGCGGATACTTGCCAATATTCTCCCCGGCAATACCGCACCGCTCCAATAAATCAATCGTCATCTCGGCTGCCTCTTTGCGGCTGGCCAGCTTATGCGCCACCACCCCCTCCGAAACAATCGCACCCACACTCATCCGCGGGTCAAGCGATGCAAACGGGTCCTGGAAGATGATCTGCATGTTGCGTCGTAGCAGGCGCATCTCTTCCTCCGGTAGCCAAATCTTTTCGTCCACATCAAAAAGCACGTTATCCTGGAAAACAACTTTCCCTTGTGTAGGATTCAACAATCGCAGAATACTCCGCCCCACGGTCGACTTTCCGCAACCCGACTCCCCCACTAAGCCAAAGGTCTCCCCTTCGTAGATCTCAAAACTTACCCCATCGACTGCGCGCACCGCACCAATCTGCCTCGAAAACACACCGCCATACAGCGGAAAATGTGTTTTCAAATTCTCGACCGTAATCAAAGGAAGATTCATCTCATCGCCCTCCTTTGCTGATCAAATGACATGCTACTTTATGCTTATCTGAAACTGCAACCAACTGCGGGCACTCGGTTCTGCACAAATCAAAGCTATGCTCGCACCGAGGTGCAAAAGCACACCCTTGAATGACTTCTTTGCCACTCGGAACCATCCCTGGAATACAATACAACGCTTCCTCTTTCTGCGCTCTTCCCGGACGCGACCGCATCAAACCTTGCGTATACGGATGCATCGGTGCTGCAAAAATTTCCTTGGTATCTCCCTCTTCCACAATCTTCCCAGCGTACATTACTAAAACCCGATTTGCCATTTCATAAATCACACCCAAATCGTGCGTGATAAACAAAATCGCCGTATTCATTTGCTCCTTGAGGTTGCGCAGCAAGTCCAAGATTTGTGCCTGAATGGTCACGTCCAGAGCCGTCGTCGGTTCGTCGGCAATCAGCAATTTAGGATTACAACTCAAAGCCATAGCAATCATAATTCGCTGACGCATTCCGCCCGAAAACTGATGGGGATACTCCTTCAGCACCTGCTCCGCTCGCGGCAAGCCAACCAAGTTCAGATTTTCAATACATCTTTGTGCATTTTCCTTACTCCCCAAGGGAATACCCAAATGCACATCCAACACTTCGCCCAACTGCTCACCAATGGTCAACACTGGGTTCAAGGCCGTCATCGGCTCCTGGAAAATCATCGCAATCTCATTCCCACGAATGTGTTGCATTTCTTCATCGGTCAAGTTCGCCAAATCGCGTCCTTGAAACTCAATCAATCCTCGTTCCAAGATTCCTTCCGGCTTCGGTAGTAAACCCATGGTCGCGAAGCTGGTCACGCTCTTACCGCAACCCGACTCCCCCACTAAGCCCACCACTTCGCCTTCATAAATATCGAAATCAACCCCACGCACAGCCCGAACTAAACCTTCGGAGGTGTGAAAATTGATAGAAAGGTCTACGACAGATAATACTTTCTCCATAAACACGGACCTCCTTACTTTTTCTGTTTTGGATCCAGTGTATCGCGCAGAGCATCACCAAAAATATTGATAGATAACGTTGTTACAAAAATCATAATCCCCGGTGGAATCCACAGCCAGGGATAAAACATCAACGCGGCCATACTCTGCGCCGAGGACAACATATTCCCCCAGCTCGGTTGTGGCTGCTTGACCCCTAAACCCAAATAACTCAACCCCGCTTCCCCTAAAATGCCCCCTGCAATTCCTAAGGTTGCATAGACGATAATGACAGAGAACACATTGGGTAAGACATGAGTAAAGATCATACTCGGCACATTTAAACCCAGGGCTCGTGCTGCTTCCACGAATTCTCGTTTCTTTAGGGTCAGTACTTCTGCTCGCACCATTCGTGCTAAACTGGGCCAACTCAACACACCGGAAACGATCATGACCGTATATATGCTCGGTCCCAGAATCGCCGCTAAGACAATTGCCATGAGGAAAAACGGAAAGCACATAAAGATATCGACTAAACGCATGACAATGACATCAATCCAGCCTCCGTAATACCCTGAAAGCGCCCCTAAGAGCACCCCAATCGTCACAGAAATACTGGTCGAAACAAAGCCAACCAACAGCGAAGCCCGAGTGCCGAAAATCAGCCGCGTGAAAACATCGCGTCCGTAATCATCGGTACCCAACAAATTCACACTACCAGGTGGCTGATGTCGATTTGTTAAATCGATTTTATCTGGATCAAATTTCGTGATCAACGGAGCAAACAAAGCCAGCCCAATCAGGATGATGATGACCACCAGCGCCACGATCGCCATCTTGTTTTTGAATAGTTTTGCTAACGCAATCGACCAAGGAGATTGACCTTTCGCCACTTTCAACGAGGTAGACGTATTCATCACTCCACCCCCCTAATCGTAACGAATGCGCGGGTCGGCAAATGCATAAGCAATGTCGGCAAACAAATTCGCTGCCAACATACTCAACGCCAACACCATAGTACCCGCCATTACTAGCGGATAATCGCGATTAGAGATTGCCTGGTAGACCAAAGTCCCCATGCCGGGCCACATAAACACATTCTCGGTTAGAATAGCTCCCGAAAGCAGTGTCCCCAACGAAATACTCAAAACAGTGATAACCGGTATTAACGCATTTCGCAAAGCATGCTTATAAATCACACTGCGTTCGCTCAAACCCTTGGCTCTAGCCGTGCGAATATAATCCTGATTAATAATCTCCAACATACTCGCACGCGTATATCGCATACGGCCAGCCACCTGAATTAAAGTTAAAACCGAGAGCGGCAAGGCAATGTGATGCAACCGATCGAAAAACCAGGATAAACCCGTTAAACGTGCAGCAATTGTCTCCATCCCCTGCATGGGAAAGAGTTTCATGTCAAAAGCCAAATATTTAATCATTAATAAGGCCAAGAAAAATGCTGGAATCGAAATTCCAATCAGTGCTAAAATCGTCAGGAAATAATCCCCCCATGAATATTGCCTTGTAGCAGAAAACACTCCCAACGGTATCGATATGATCGTACTCAAAATCAATGCCGGAATCGAGAGCAACAGGGTGTTCTGTAACCGACGGCCAATCATGTCGTCAATGGGTTGTTTTTGGCTAATTGAATATCCTAAGTTCCCTGTCACCACCTGCTTTGCCCACTTTAAATAACGAACCGGGATTGGATCGTAGTAACCAATCGAGTTCAGCAAATTCTCGTAATCTGCTCTCGACATACTAGGGTTGGCTTCAATCATCTGGGCAAAAGGATCTCCAGGAGCAAAAGATATCAGTGTGAAAATGATAATAGAAACCCCTAGTATGACGGGAAACATGAGTAAAATTCTACGAATGAGGTATGAGCGCATTGCTTATCCTCCCATCTTTGCATAAAAGGGACCGATATGCGAAATCGGCCCCTTTCCAATACGACTCTTAGAACTCTTTCTACTTAATATCCCAGTTCTGCATTTGGTAGTAGAAGCCTGACGGGCCAAATTCCCAACCGATAAATCGCGGAGCAAAGGCTCGCGCAGTTTGTGGGTTGTATAACCAAACATTCGGAATCTGTTCGTTCATATAGATCGCCCATTCGTTGTAAATGGCTTTGCGATCTTCAACAGAAACAAACTTCAGTCCTTCGTCCAGCATTTGGTTGGTATATTCATCATCCCAACCGCAGTAATTGAATCCGGCTCCGGTCTCCCAAATATACTTCTGATCGGGGTCAAAGCTAGTGCCCATACCAATTAAGAACAAATCGAAATCGGCTGCATTGATTGCAGAAGACAGCGCTGCAAATTCCATAATCAACAATTCAACTTCAATGCCAATGTCTTTGAGGTTTTGTTGAATTACAACAGCACTTTGTTCACGAGCTTTATTGCCAGTGGGGTATTTCAAGGTGAACTTTGCTTGCTCACCATTGAATAACATCTTCCCATTTTCATAGGTGTAACCATCGACACTGGTAAATAATTCAATGGCCCGTTCTTTATCATATTCATAATTGTCAATGGCGTCTGGACCTGGATCTGCCCAACTGGCCGGGGTAAAGGGGTTGCTTAAAACATTGGCTTTACCGTATAGCAATTCGTCTACGATCTGCTGACGATTAATCGCGCATGCCAAACCTTGACGGACGGCCTTGTCGGCGAATTTGTCTAAGCGATTATTAACACCCATATATTGTGCTGTTACGGTGTCGGTGAATTCTAAGGTGATACCAGCATCAGTGAGAAGTTTCAGAGCAGTGGGGTTAAAGTCGCTGATGATCAACGAATCAATTCCACCATTAACCATTTGAGTGGAAGCAGTATCCATGGCAACGGCCTTCAAAATGATGGTATCGATTTTCGGCGCGCCTCCCCAATACTCTTCGTTCTTCACTAACTCAGCATGGGAATCGGGAACAAACTCTTTGAATTTGAAGGGTCCGGTTCCAATGGGGTTTGATGCGATGGCTGTGTTTTGTTCTGCGGTTGCTACATCAACATCTTGCCAAATATGCTTGGCCATAATCGGACGTGTACCAATACTATATAGGAAAGAGCCTAAGACTCCATCGGTCGTAATCTTAATGGTCAGAGGATCAATAACTTCCAAACCAGGAACATCCTCTGCTTCACCATCGTGATACGCTTGCATTCCTAGGATTTTTTCTACATTTGAATAACGAGGGCCGGTGTAATCGGGATGACCGACAAACATCAATGTAAACTTTACATCTTCTGCTGTGAAAGGTTCGCCATCATGCCAAGTTACATCGGGACGTAAATTGAAGGTAACCGATAAATTATCTTCTGCAACGGTCCAACTCTCTGCTAAAATGCCATAGAATTCCATGTTGGGATCGTAGTTAATCATCGGTTCAAAGACAATACTAGTAATATTACCGTCATAGTCCGTCTGTAGTAAATCGGGCACAAATAAACCTGTGGGTGGATTAAATTGTGCCAAGGTCAGAATCTTTGGCTCTGGCTCCGGAGTCGGTGTTGGTGCCGGTGTAGAACCACAAGCAGCCAGAAGCATTGCCATCACAAGAAACAAAGCTACGAGTCTAACTTTTCTTTTCATCATCGTACCTCCAAAACTTATTCTAAACGATTTTTTTCTTCTCTCGTTTAGTTGAATTTTATTTCGAGGCTTATATTAGAGAATCCTCCTCATTACGATAATTTATTTTAAGAACTATTAGTTTTAATCCAAAGTAATAGCTTAGGTGACAGACTATTAGAATGCAACCTTTCATGGCATATAAGCAAAATTTCGCATAAGGGGTCAGACCCCGGGTGCGAAATTTCAAGGTGGGGACAGACCCCACCTTGAAATATCCAAATAAAAGGAAAATTTCAAAAGGAGAGAACCGTCCCCAACTAAACCCCGGTGCAAAGTATTTCATCGGAGGGGTCTGACCCCTCCTGCGAAATCCACGACACGTACCTACTTCACATAAAAATATCCATGCGCCTCACAATACGTACTTACCTCAACGACTTTATCCCCTGAGAAAATGTAGACATCCCAATCGTTGGCTTGAGCAATCAAACTCAACCGTTCCACTTGCTGTTGTTGCCAAGCATCGTTACTCAACAACGAATCGGCAAAATCGGTCCAAACAAAACCATCGATCAAAGGCGCCGCTTCCGGATTCACTACCATAATCCCTTCATGCTGATACAAGCGCAACCCCGGAAACTCCTGCCGTATCCTCTTCAAAAAATCGGCATACGCGGCGTAAACCTCCGCTCGTGTTTGATCCCCCGTGCTCGAAATCTTATACCAATCCTTCGTCCCATCGAACAAAACCCCACTGTAACCCGCCTGAGTGGCATTTCGAATCTTCTCTTCTGCCTCATCCCAATCGTCCGAACCCGCTTCCGCTTCAGACAACGCTCCAAGATCTAACACCTGAAAAATTTGTAACCCCAGTTCCTTGGCCTTTTGTGAAACAGATAGCTCCAGCGCCCCTTCTTCCACAAACCAGCAATCTTTCGAATACACCCACTCCGGATCAATAATACCCTTAACAATCCAATTCCACATCATACGTTCGTCAAAATAGTAATGAGAATACGTCCCCCATGGCAAATACGCATGCAACCACTGGTTATCTTCATAAAAAGCGACATTCTCTGCATTATTCAAACGATTCAAGCCTATGATTCTTGCCCCAAACCTCTGAGACACCTCATTCACCTCACGGACCAACGCAGCATAGTTAGCATCCGAACTCATCCGTGTTGCATTAAAATTCTCCCACAACAAACCAGCTACAAGCAAAGCAGACCCTTGCAAAAAGACATCAAAACCACGATTTTGTAACATCAGCAGCTCCGGTGCGGTCGCTTTCAGGTTCGCAATCCACTCCACCGCGGCCTTAATCTGAACGTCTCTTTGGCTTTGATCCAGAAGCTGAAGATCATCCACAGTATCCAAAAACACGCCATCGAACCCCCGGTTTTGAATCCTTTCTTCAAACGCCTCCAACCAAATCGTCTGATAATGCTCGGAAAGCAAATTCGCTATAGGCCCCTTCTCCTCTGTTTCTTGCACAAGAATATCTTCACTCGTCAGCTTATCTAGCAAACCCTTGTCCCATTTGCCCACTTCCAACAAAGATAGATAGCCTACTACCTTCGCACCCGCTGCTTGCAACGTGAACAAATCCTCATCCGACACCTGAGCCGGTTCTAGAATCACCATGTTATTTCGCGCTAAATCCTGTAAAATTTGCTCATCCAAAGAGCCATAATAAACTTTAAATGTCAAGTCCTCTTCCAACATCATGGGAAGGGTCTCGAGGACCTTGTTGTTCTTGTAATCAAAGACCCAGATACTATACGCTGCTGTAACGAAAAGGAGGTTTATAATCAAGACAAGCCACAATTTCCCAGGAAGTAGCTTCATACTCAACCTCCTATACCTCGATATCGCTTATGCAAACGTGACACACAAAAGCTTGATCAAATAACAGCTTCTTGCTCAAGCTTACAATGATTGGCAAGCATATATTCTATGGTTTCTCTAAATTCGGTATCCAACAATCTTTTCAGTCGAACTTCATCGTTCTCAAGAGTCTTTTTAGTGAAATCGCAATACTGCTTCAAAGTGTCAATATTCATCCTATAGGCCTGAAAAGGTACTCCGGTCTTCTGACGCAAATGCAGCAAGATATAGAATCCACCTGCATCAATATCGCCAAAATGAAAATATTCTATACTTGAGTTTTGCGAAAACATCTTTTTAATGAATTCTCGTCGAACCCGGTTATGAAATCCGCCCAAATAAATAACAACTGCCCCTGCCTCATTCATGCCATGAAAACTCGTTAAGTTTTCAACTGTATAAACCCGGTTTCCCAATACGCGAATTTCATCAATATCATCTAGAATTTTAGTAGATAAAGCCAAGTCGCTGGCTAATTTTATAAAATCAAGCTGCATTCCATCAATCCGAAGTGTTATCGCACCTTTGATATGCACATAAGTGGGTGTCCTAACCAAGTTAAATTGCCCCAATACATGTTCTTTCTCTGGAAAATCTCCATACTCAAACAAGAGCCCTTCCACTTTACTCTTCAACTTCATAAACCGCTTTGAGTCCTTGAAGATAGACATAGAAAAATCACGCTCATAGGTTTCTAATTCTATCCTCTCTAATGCTGAAACTGCCTCCAACAAGTCACGATAATCCCTTAAGTCATCATCGAAATACTTAGCCCGTTTATTATTTTCTAAACGCACTTTCTGATCTTCACAAAACCTAGTCAAAATCTCGGTTTTAGCAGAATACTCCTCCAACAAATTCCACAATAAATCATTGGTCTCCGCCTTTGGAACCCTAGACAAGGCTTCATAGACCGCTTCTAATGCCTCTAAACGTAAGCTGACTTGCTTTACAACCCTTCCGGGAAGTAGCTGTGCCTCTATATAGCCTTTTCGTTTTAAAACCTCCACCGCTTCATTCACCAAAGCAAACTCATCTAGATTCGCATGGTTTTCGTACTCAGGAAACAAATCAAGCGGTCGTATGCTAAATCGCTGATTCACCTTATTCGACCCTGTAAAGCTTTTGCTCTTTTCATATTTATCGAGCAGTCTATTTAATATAACTTCCTCATGCGTGTTGATCATAAATAATGCCTTTCCACCGAAACAAAACTCCCCTCTCGCATGGTAAACAAAATGGTGTCTACTTTTTCACCAATAATCTCCATTTTGGAAGACGGTGTTGCACAAATAATCTGAAATTGCTGGCTGTTAAAGAAATCCATCATTGCCTCAATACGGTTATCATCCATTTTGTCAAAGGCTTCATCTAACATAATAATCCGAATGGTATCTTCTTGGCCATAAAGCTGTGCAAACGAAGCAGCAATCGATACATAATAAGGCGTTTGCGTCTCCCCACCACTCTTCTCGCCGTAAGTCTTTGAAAAACGCTGCATGCTACCATCTTTACGATCCACAATAATATCATAATCCAAATAATTTCGATAATCGGTATATTCTAAAACTACTTTGTCACCTTCATGTTCTGCGGCCGTCAACTTCGAAAACAAATCGTTGATCTCGTCTTTATACTCATCATCCAAAACACTAATCAAGAGGGTTCCTCCCAGATTTCTTTCGGAAGTAATCATTTTATAAAGATGCTTCTTTTGCTCGTTCTCAGAAATTTTAAAGCTATAACGGTCTTCCCCGTAGGTAATTCCTCGTAAAGCTTTGTTTAACTCATGAATTTTTAATCTGGCATCGTCAATACCCTCTTTAAGTTTGGCCAAAAACGATTCCCTAAATTCCAGCTCGCAGTTTTCCTTGGCTACTTCCAATTGTTCCTCATATTGAATAATCTCAGAGCTGACCAGCTGTTGGTACTCCTCCTGATACAAACGGATACGATCTACGCCACCACCAAAATCACGCATATAGGTATTTGAATATTCAACTTGGTTGATAAAAAGTTCCTGACTAATTCGATCTCTTTCATTTTTCAACCTTACTTCGTAGGGGCCAAAATTGTTGATAATCTCCACAGATGACTTTGACGCTCTCTGCTCGGTAAACTTTTCCAAACCCTGTTGATAAATCGTATAATTTGCTTTTCCCAATTGCTCTAATTCATCTTGCTTATTGTTCAGCTCCACAACTAAACTACGCTGTTTCAGTTCGGCATTGTTTTTGCGCTCTTCTAACCTCGTGTTCTCCTTAATCAACCTCTCCTTCACCTTCTCCAGTCGCGTTAACTCTTTTTTACTACTATTAATCGTCATCTGAAGTTCAATGATTTCCGGATCACGTTTCGCCGCTTCCAATTGCTCCTTGGTTTTCTGTAATTCGGTTTGGAGCTTTCTTTCCTGTGCCGGTGCATCCAGGTTTTCAATCATGTCTCTAAAAGAGCAAGCTTGTAGAGCAGTACAAATCGAATTGAGTTTTCTGACCTGCTGATTCAAAACACCCAACTCGATGCTGATTTCCTCGCGTTCTCTCTTCTTTTGCTCTAATTGAATTTCTATGGCCCGTGCACCAATATAAGGAGTACGATAAACTTGATCATCAATTTTCCGAACAGCATAGTTCTGGTATAGCATGCAAGACTCTGTCATCGCTATATCATACTGTTTTAATTCTTCTACCGTATTTACCCGGTTCACCCGTGAAAGCAGATAGTTCGCATACGCCTTGGCATGAAGGCTTTCACTCGTCACTAAATATGCCAACGAATTTTGGTCAACTGCATCATTCAGCTTGAGTTTTGAGGTGTTCACCAGCCCTACTGAGTGGATTTCTTTCTTTATTTGATCATAAACTCGCAGCGCCACATCGAAAACCTGTGGATCAACCAACAAATAAAACCTTTGAGTGTTCAAGTATCCCTCTATGGCATTACTCCAATCAGCATCTGTAATCTCCAGTAATTCCGAGAAAATGTAAACCGAATAATCCAAATGGTCCTTGCGAAAGGCCTCTTCAATAGCGTATTTCAATTTTTCTGTATTTTTTGGATAGGGAATGCGCTTATTTTCCAAACTCTTGATCTCAGCTTCCAAAATAATCAATTTTTTCTGAAGGTCCTTAATTTTCTCCTTTGCAATGTAGCTCAATTCCTCATAACGACTTCTCTCGTTTTTAACAAACTTCTCTAAATTGTAAGCAAATGAAAGATTCATCTCTAACGGAGTATCAGCATCCACTAACGAAGCAAGTTGGGTTTGCGTCACTGGAATCGTCTGCTCTTCAGAAAGAACTTTCAGTGCAACTCTCACATTCTTATATTCTTCATCCAGCTTTTTTCGTTTTTCCCTGATGCTTCTCAGATTGCTTTCGACTTGAGCTAATTTAAATTCCATGGTTTGAATCAATTTTGAAGACTCACTCGTTCTTAAGGTTATTTGAAGCTCACTGAATAGATTTTGTTCATGTCTATATTGCTCGGTTACCTCATCTTGAAGGGCTATGGTGTGTCTTAAACTTTGCAGAACTGTTTCAAGTTCTTCTTTCTCAGCATCCATTTCGCTTAAAACTCTCTCATAATTTGCTTTTCTTATTAAGACTTCATTGACCTGAAGATCAGCAGTCTTCTTCTCGTAGTTTTTAAAGGAATCCAAAATTACTTCTAGTTTTTTTATTTTCTCTTTGGTCTCTTTCATTAAGTTCTCATACTCTTTTAAGGTGCGAATGTTTTGTTTCAAAGCGTCAATCTGCACTTCTTTTTCTGCCAAAATAAACTTATTGATAAACTCCTTCACGTTGTCTAGTGGCTTAAAGGCTAAGGATTTGGGGATCATCTCAAAAAAACGATCATCCAAATTACCCAATCTTCTGGCGAAGCGCTGTCTTGTTTCGTTTACGCTGGTGGAAGTCTGTATTTTTCTACCGTTTTTACGGAATTGCTCCGTTGTGGAAGGCCTACCGTCTGTAACAAAGCTTAAATTTTCCAGTTGCCCCTCTTCCAAAAACCAATGTGACTTTATATCACCTTCTTCTGAATCGGAATCCAGCTTTACACCAATGATAAAAGATTTATTGGATTTTACCTCATAGAACTCCAGAGCCACATAAGAGATCACGGTCCCCTTGCGCAAATAAGTATTGGTATCATCTCCGGTTTTACAACGAACATACCCCTTTAGATTTCGTTTGCTCTTCTCGTTGGCTGCTAAGTTGAAACCTTGACGATTCACTGTAAGCACCAGCTTTATGGCGTCGAGTAGCGTTGACTTTCCAGAAGTATTATCTCCGGCAATCAAAACCGAACCTTCCACTTCAATCAACTCATCGGTGAAGTAATGCCAATTAATTAAGCGGATTTTCGTTAGACTCTTCATCCATTTCTTCATCGTTATTATCTCCTCCACTCGATAAACGCTGTAGTCGGTCTTCGCTCTCCTCCAACAACCTAGCTATCTCATCGACTGAAACAGCAAAGAAAATAGAAGGATATAATTTGATTTGAGCACTCGATAAAGTCACATCGGTCGTTAGATTTTGAAGCAGATTATACTTTCTGAACAAGCGTATGGTATCCTTCAAAGTCGTCTTATCTAAGTTAGGTTTGGAGGTGATTTTTAGCGTCCCATATTTATTCTGAATCTCTTCCGTAGTAATAATCACCTCAGATGTCATACTGAGTTCTTTGCGCTTCTCGCCATAAAGTAAGCGAATTAGTAACAAAAGGATGGTTTCAATCTTCTTTAATCTAAGCCGTCCACTACCAAATTGATTGGTAATCGCAATCACACCGGTAGATTCATGTAGCACAAGATCATAACCCATCAGGTCAAAATACTCCTGAAAGGTAGCTCTATTTTGCAGAACAAAGAAATAATCATTACGTGTGTCTTCCTTTTTTTTTAGAAGAAAACAGACATGAAGCAATTTATTCACAGCCAAACGGAATTTTTCTTTATAGGCCGGGCTTTGTTTAAGAATCTGCATCTTTAGATCCTCCTTTCAATGAGGAAATCGTTAAATCGAAACTGATTTCTTGTAATCAAAACTTGATCTGTCTTCAATGGTCTAATACGATAACCAACCTGAAGATTTTTACTATAGACTCTCACAAAAATTAGCCGAATCAAGTCTCGTTTAGATTCTAATGGTAACGAGGAAGCTAAAAGGCTCTTCTGGTCTTTCAATTGCTCCAAAACAAAGGCATTTATATTCTTGCGAGTAAACTGGCGTTGCAAGCGCTGCTGCATCGCTAATCTTCTTTTCTTTTTTTCAGCATTGCTCAAGCTTGAGAGTGCTACTATTTTTTCTGGCATGTTATTCCTTTTGCCAAAGGGTGCACTGTATAGAGAACCACCATCGAGAAACTGATGAGGATACAATGGGAATATTCGTGAAACGGCTTCGTCAACCTCATCTTGTAACAGATTTGAATCTAACATAGACTCTTCAGAAAGTTGAGCCAAAAGCTGGTTGATCATACCTTCGGTATCGGAAGAGTTCATCATTAGAAACTGAACACGGGCTAGCACACTCTGCAAATATTTACTATGTTTATTGGTAATAGAAAGATTCATTTCATCGAGGCGGTTAAAAGAAGAGATAATCTCTCGGATATCGTTTCGTAATGATTCCTCAGCAGCATCACGATTCGAAAGTTGCTCGATCGCCATATAGCCGTTGAGTGTATTTTGAAAATGCTGCTCATTTTGCAAAACCTCTCGAAGGCACTCCACAATTGTCACCTTGTAATAGGCTATGTTCTCAGAAGTCATCAATCGATGATACGCCTTGGAGCCAATCTCTTCTTGGTATTGGAAAAAGTCGCGTTGAATGTCGGCTGCAGATTGATCTCTTGTCATACTATCGATTCGCTTTTTAATCGATGAATTTAATTTTTTTAGGCCATTAAAAAGCTGATCAGAACTCGTTTTGACATTGAGAATTACATACTCATAGGGCTTTTTGTAATTCTCTTTATTGACAAGCACGCTGAATATTTGCGAAATGCTACTTTGATACTCAACTTCTTCTTGCTTCGATATGCCAGAAAAGGTTTCCAACATGGATATGGAATAATCATATAGATTTACCTTTTCGGTAAAATTGTCCTCTTGTTCAAGATCAATCCAACCAGTGGCCTTCAAATAACGTATAACAGAGCTCGCCTTAGCCCTGGAATCTGAAAGAATCTCCACCTCATCTTCAAACAAAATGTTTTCAAAAGTAGAATCGTCGAAATACTGTTCTAATACCGAAAGAATTTGTTCTTTATCAACACTAAATGAATATTCCAATTTGGCAGAGTTGTAGATGATCTCTAAGCAGTCTAGATAAGTCTCTCTGTACTTGCTGGTTAAAGGTTTGAAGAAATTCTCCGGAATCACTTGGAACAGTTTCATGATTTCACCTCTGTTGTTGTGTTTATCCCTTATTCTATTCGCACCTCAAATTATCCTATTTAAACCAAAAAAAGAAACAACATTTTCATGCTGCTCTCTTAGCCAGGGAAAATGGTGGGTTACTTCGATGGGTCATAAACAATACGAATATTCGAATTACCCACTACCATCGGAAATTATCTCGAGTTGGCGTATGTACCAATATTGACAATTCCAAAAATCCGCTACGTTGTCGGAAAACAGGATAGAATTGTGTATTGCTTTAACATTTGCTCCAGTATTTGATTCATTCCTCAATTCTCCTTCGGATCAGCTTCCTCAATAATTTGTGATTCATCGTCTTATACCGCCCAGCAAGATCATAAAGCTCTAGCAGATTTAGCTTCCAAAAAGCATCCTTATCAACACGTAAATCTTCAAACAACAGCTGCTCTATTTCCATCTTGTTTCGCACAGATGCAACCTTATAAAGCATATCACAGATCGCTTTCTCCGGCGAAGCCATTTGAAATCCATATCCATTTTCTGAATGCAAATGAACACCGTACGGATAAACATCACTAGGGACATCCCTGTAGCTGAATACTCCAAACGGTGTTTTGTGCTCCTTCTTCTTCTTCTTTTCAAACGTGGCTGAAGTAAAGTTGTAAACTGCTTCCGGAATGAGTGCATAAAACCCTAGCGCGAACTCAAAAGACAAATATGAGGGTCCATAAATTACGGAAGCAAGATAGTGACCCGGCGTGCTGCGATTTGTTTCGTACATCCCTCTGACAATGGGTATTAAGTCACCTTGTTGCACAAGCCGACGAATCTTTTCTGTTGGATTCACATAATCCTTATATTCTTCCCTTAACATAGCAATCGTTTTTATCATATTTTCACCACCTAAACCAATTATAATGGTTTTACTGGTGAAATTCAAGCATTATTTACAGGGTGGGGACAGTCCCCACCCTGTAAATTTCACTTAGGGTAAACGCTTTCGCGGCGAAAGCGTGCGTCGACCCCAACTGCGAAATATCCAAATAAAAGGGAAATTTCGAAGGGAGAGAACCGTCCCCAACTTCGCTATTTCGCTAAAGAGCCTATTGTCTAACATTTCCTGCCTTCAATTTTTAACCTTAGCAACCTTATCAATTTCTTTCAACGCCTCGATTGCATTATCGATGTCTTCTTCAGTATTATAGACATGCATGCCAAGACGGATATAGCCACTGCGCATGGTCGTATAGATCTTTCTACCATGTAAGATATCCATAACTTCTTTTTCATGTTCTATGGGGTAATAAATACAAACAATTCCCGAGTGAAAAATCGGTTCCGGTGGAGTAATCACTTTTAGGCTAATATCTTTGATGCCTTCTCTTAGTCTCTTATCGAGCATAACGATATGTTCTTCTATGTTTTCGATGCCTAACTCGTTGATGATTGAAGCGCCTGCTTTCAATGTTGCAATCCCGGCATAATTTAGATTGCCCGATTCAAATCTTCGTGCATCATCACGCCAATGAATCTGGGTAAAGTCCGTGGTAACACGAGGGTCTACAGAAGGCTTTGTGCTTTGATATCCGGCATAAGGCGGGATAATCGACTGGATAAGGTCTTTCTTGCAATAAAGAAAACCAACTCCTAGGGTCGCAAGTAGCCCTTTATTCCCACCGATGGCCAGCGAATCGATATGTTGCTTTTTAACGTCAATCAATAGTCTTCCACAACTTTGAATTCCATCTAGGAATAAACGAAGCCCTTTTTCGTGGCAAAACGCGCCTAGTTTATCTAGATCAATACGGAAGCCAGAAGAAAACATTACCGTTGAAGTAGCGATTGCAACGGTATTTTCATCGACAGCAGCAAAAATATCGTTAATGTCAATGGCACCATCGTGACTCTTCACAACTTTCAAATCTAATCCTCTACGCCTTTGATTTATCCAGGCATTAATATTTGAAGTATGTTCCAAATCGGTAACAATTACATTATCTCCCGGTTTAAAAGGATACCCATTAGCAATAATGCCTACCGCTTCTGCAGTATTTTTGGTAAAGCCGATTTCTTCTGGTTCACAGTTGATTACTTTGGCAAGTTCCTTCCGAGCTTCATCAATCATGGGCCATACTTTACTGGTCACTTCTTCTCCATAAATAGCAATATAATCGTTCATAAAACCATGATAAGCGGCCTGAGATCGTTTCGGTGGAATTACGACATATGCAGCATTGAAAAAACTTACATCCCTGATATCTTGAAATTCTTCCTCTAGTAGCGCTTTGTTAATCATAGGAATCCCCCTCTATTTATATATTTCCCTTCTCCAGTATTTGATTCATACCTCTATTCTCCTTCAAATCAGCTTCCTTAGTAATTTTTAGTAAATGGAAAAAGCACTTCATCACAGTTGTTCGTGAAAAGTGCTTCCTATTACTGAATACTTAGAACCCTGACGAACTGCAAATGCTGTTTTCTTTGCCAGTTATCGAGACAGGATTTTTTCGTCAAGCAGGAACTGTTCGACTCCGAGATACTGAATTCCGTTTTCATCCTGCCACAACTTCATGTAATCTTTCACGACTACGATCTTCCTAAAAGAATCCGGAATACGAATCAGCGAGGCAATCTCTTTCCTCCTTTTTTCCGGGTCTTCTATTGAAAGTGCTGACTGAATATAGTATCGTTCATCTCCACGATTCACCACAAAGTCCACTTCCAACTGCTTGCGAATCTTCTTTCCGTTTTCGTCAGTCCCGTTCTGTTCCACAACGCCGACGTCCACATTGAAACCTCTGCGGATAAGGTCGCTGTAAAGAACGTTCTCCATCAGGTGGGTCTCTTCCAATTGCCGAAATCCAAGTCGTGCGTTTCTCAATCCAGGATCAGAATAATAGTATTTGACTGGCGTCTTGATGTACTTTCTACCCTTTACGTCATAACGTTCCGCTTTTTGGATTAGGTAAGCCTCTTTAAAATACCTGATATAAGTGTCAATGGTATCCGGCGCAATCTTGATGTGTCTTTCTGTGTCAAATGTGTTTGAGAGTCTGCTCGGATTGGTGAGTGATCCGATTCCGGAAGCAAGAATGTTCAGCAGTATTTCTAGTACCTCGGCATCATTGCCGACTTTGTTACGTTCCAAAACATCCTTGATGTAGGTGTGGCTGAATAGATCACTCAGGTATCTCCTTCTTTCTTCATGGGATTCCATGGTCCAGACGAACGGCATTCCTCCATAAGTAAAGTAATCACGCCAAGCCCCGCGTTTATCCAAAGCATAATGCTCATAAATCTCAGCGAAGGAAAGTGGATGGACCCGAATCTCATCCCCTCTGTCGCGGAACTGTGTTAACACATCGGAAGAGAGCATCTTAGAGTTGCTTCCGGTGACATAAATGTCGGCATTGGGTAGCTTCATCAGTCCCAGCACCACATCGGTGAAATTTAGCTTTGCTTCTGGGTCATCCACATATGGATTGGAAATCTCGGAAACAAACTGAATTTCATCAATGAATACATAGTAGCGTTTACTCTTGTCCACAATTCGCTCTTTGATGAAAGTATTAAGTTCAAAGGGATTCCGATACTTGGCATTGTCAAACTCATCGAGCGCAAGTCCGATGATTTGATCCTCAGCAATGCCGGAATGTAATAGATATCCCTTAAACAAAGTGAAGAGAAGATAGGATTTTCCACTTCTGCGAAGTCCAGTGATAACTTTAACACGGCCATTATCTCTTTTCTTAATCAGCTGGTCGATGTATTGCTTTCTTTCATAAATCATAGTTGCCTCCTCGTGAAAATTTTGCGGAATCCGCATTAATTTCTTATACAGTCCATAGTATATCACAAAACCTCAAGAACCTCAAGACTTTTAGAAATTTTACTTGTGAAAATGAAGCATATTTTCAACCTGGGGACAGTCCCCACCTTGAAATACTACACCACAGATACTGTTCACTGTTCACGAAAGCATTAACAAAATCCTTGAAAAATCAATTTGCTCCTGTACAAAATAAATCGAGGGTAGAAATTCGTCTACCCCCTTTCTCTTTCGTCCGCTTTGAACATAATATTGGACGAATAATCAAGTTGTTGGAAAATATTGTATTTAATCAATGGATTCGTGTTGTCAATATTCGTTCAGTCGTGACCTCGAGATCTAAGGCCAATGTACTTGAGCGAGAAACCGGATAGACTTGAGCTGCAGATTCTACTCCTTCAACGCAAGAAAATGCTTACACGACTTAATTATACCCCAGCGCTTATACAAGCAGAGCTTGGCGATGGAAACATAGTATGTTAAAATATAAAAGCCCCACATATTGCCGAGGCAAGAAAACAAGAAAAAACATGGTTTTCAAAAACCTTTAAAGGAGACACAATGCTATTATCAGCGGAACATTTATATAAAAATTATGGTATGAAACAGCTGCTGCAAGATACATCTCTGTATTTAAACGAAAGAGAGCGCATTGGCATCATTGGCCTGAACGGCTCGGGGAAAAGCGTGCTGCTTTCTATTCTGGCAGGTTTGGAAACGCCAGATGAAGGAACGATCACCATTCAAAAAGGTGTCCAAATCTCTTTTTTGCCCCAGAACCCGGCGATGAACGACGAGTTTACCGTGCTGGAACAAGTGTTTTCGGAATTTCCTCCACAATTTCGAAAAATTCATGAGTATGAAGTAATCGCCATGTTGACACGCCTCGAGATCACAGAACCCCATGCAAAAATTGGCACACTTTCCGGTGGACAACGCAGAAGAGTGGCCTTAGCTGCTGCACTTACACATCCCTCAGACATCTTGATACTCGACGAACCAACCAACCATTTGGATAACGAGATGGTCCTCTGGCTGGAACAATGGCTCAGCCGATTTACGGGTGGTCTGATTATGGTGACTCACGATCGCTATTTTCTAGAACGTGTTGTCAACCGTATCACGGAGTTATCCAATGCAAAGCTCTATCATTACGAAGCGAATTACTCAAAGTATTTAGAATACAAAGCACAACGCGAGGACATTGCAGATGCAAACGAACGCAAGCGACAATCTCTTTTGCGTAAGGAACAACAATGGATAATGCGGGGTCCCAGAGCCCGTAGCACAAAAAGCCGTGATCGCATCGAGCGCTATAACGCACTCAAGGAGCAAGAAGGTCCGCCAGGTTCAGATAGCATTGCCATCGCGACTCTATCTAGTCGAATTGGCAAAAAACTGATCAAATTGGTCGATGCTTCTAAAAAATACGAAGATCTATGCGTTTTGAGCAATTTTTCCTATAACATCTTGCGCGACGATCGTATCGGTATTGTGGGGAAAAATGGTGTTGGAAAATCGACGCTACTCAATATTATTGCCGGCAGAGTGCTACCGGATACGGGAACAGTTGAGATTGGTTCAACCATTAAAATTGGCTATCTCACCCAAGAATCTCGGGGACTCGATGACACGATGAGAGTGTATGACTTCATTCATGAAATCGCAGGCGAAATCCTAACCGATGAGGGCACTTTTACCGCCGCACAAATGCTGAATCAGTTTTTGTTTCCCGCTGACCTGCAATATACTGAAATTGGCAAACTTAGTGGCGGGGAACGGCGCCGGCTTTTCCTTTTAAGCGTTCTCATGGCCGCACCCAATATTTTATTACTAGATGAGCCCACGAATGATTTAGACATTGAAACCTTGACCATTTTGGAAGAGTACTTAGAGTCGTTTCCGGGCGCGGTTCTTGCCGTTTCTCATGATCGCTATTTTCTTGACAAAGTGACCAGTTCCATTTTTGAAGTTGTGGAAGGCGGAGAAATCACAGCCTATAGCGGGAATTTTAGCGACTATTTGGCAAAGCGTCCTCTTCCGCAACAGGACAAAGATAGAAAAGAAACAGCATCGAAAAGTCGAGAAACCCCAGAGTCAAACGACGACTCACCAAAACCAAAGAAGCTTAAATTCACCTTCAAGGAACAGCGAGAATTTGAATCGATAGATTCTGACATAGCGGCCCTTGAAGAAGAAATTGCTTCTTGTGCCAAGAAAATGGAACAAGCTTCGAGCGATTATGTTCGTTTGTTGGAATTGGGCTCAGAACTAGAAACCCTAAAATCTGCCCTTGAGACATTGAATGAACGCTGGCTCTATTTACATGAACTGAAAGAGAAAATTGAAAAGCAGAACTAGAGCATAGATTATTTATATCGGGGGATCGAGAAAATCCAGAATTGGGTCGGAAAACAGGATAGAATTGGGTTGCTGTTGACGTAATATTACACGCAAGGATTGCCACAAAAAATAAATCGAGGGCAGATAAATCTGCCCTCGTGTTTTTGTTTTTTTTGCAGAAAGTAATTCTTCCGGTACCTTTAACACTTGTAGCGCAATAGTGAAGTATGCTAAAATTCTAAACTCTTCGGCTTCTTCGTCAAAAATAAAGAAGGTTCTACTTTTTCCCAATTTCTCAAAATTGATTGCTCTCTCTTTAAGAAAATTTTCAATATCTTTATCCTTCTCACAGACAAAAATAGAAATAAGTTCCTGAGCCACTTGCTCATTCCTTATTTCTATTAAGCTTTTTAGCGAGGTAACATTAGTTTTAATTTTTCCTCACCTCGCCTTTCTTTTTCTGGCGATAATATTTTCTTGTCTAATTTCACACTTTTCACAGGAGCAGAAATAATTCTCTCGAATGACTCGACTGCTTTCTTTGTTTTTAAGGTGAAATCTTTGTTAAAAGATGATGTGGCCATTCTTGTCCCTCCTACAAAATAGTTTAAACTTCCTTCATTGTTATTTAATTATACCACAACTACCACATGAGTCAAGCATTTGACAGGGAGTAGCTCACTTTTCCCTGTGCGAGATCCTTAGCGTTATTGCCAGTTTAAAGAATTCTCCGCACCACTTGGAACAGTTTCATGCAACTCTTTTAGGCAAGAGAAATAGCAGGTTACTTTTATTTCGCTTTCTCCGATGAAGCCATTTTTACAGGGTGGGGTAAGCGTTTTTGTTGCGAAAACGCGAGATGTCCCCACCCTGTAAATAATTGTACACTAATAACTTACAGCATATTTCTCGGCGCAACTTTGCGCTTACTCCAGCCCACGCTTCGAGCCCAAGTGCGCAAATTCTTCTGTTCTTCGGCAGCATAATCATCGTCTTTATCGACCTTCCCATCCAGCTTCTCCAGGAAATCCACAAAGCCACTCAAGCCACCTACATCATCCACCAGGTTGTAGCCATCACTGGCAATGCACACCGGTCTGTACGTCTTCCAAACCGCAGTTCTTGCTGCATCGAGCTCCTCTTGCGTCACTCGCCCAGTTTCCACTAAATCACCACTACCATAACTACCAGTAATCTTCAACTGCCAGCGATCGCCGAAGTCGTATTCATAGAGTAGAACATCGGTGATACCCTTCCCTTTTTCCACCTTGGCTCCATCGCCAAGCCGCCGATCTCCCAAAACCAACACCTCAGCTATAGTCAGACGTTCCAATAACTGCTTAAAATCGAACCAATCAAAGAAAGAGTGAGCCACTTCCCAAGGCATCTGCTCAAAAGCCATCTCTTTAGTAAAATAGCCTTGGATCTGATCAGGTCTATCCGCAAACCTAGGACGCGCTTTGCCATCAGCTGCATAACACCCCATGGGCACAGGCACCTCGTTCACCTGCCCGTTTTCTATTACTTCTTCGGTCCTGTACTCAACTATAAACCGCTTAGCCCGGAAATCGCGCAGAAACACCTTCATGTCTTTCGCGCACTTCTCATGCGATTCATCGTCGCACAAAGTCCTGTAAGGCCCGGTATACTTGCTGCGCAACCAGTTTTTCAGACTACCATCTTCGTAGTCATCATCCCAAAACGGCGCAGATTCATCCATAAAAGGCGAACGAAACCAAACCCCAACCAGATCACACCAGCTGAGAACCCCACCGCGGAGCAACTCGTTCCTCGTCTCATCGGGCAAATAAAACATATGCAGATGCGAATTTTGCCAACCAAATGCTCTTTGAATGAGATAGTGTAGAGCGTGCAACGTCATGTTTACGGGCAAGAGCACATCACGGGAAATGCTCTTGCCATGCTGAAGCCCGCCAAGTTGCTGTAAAATCCTCTGCTTCTTTAAACTTAAATCCCCCACCAACTCCAAATGCAAGCGAACCAGACTAAACGGAGGCTCGCTGTTACCATCTTTCTCCACTACATGCTTGGAAGCAGATGGAATCACCGCACTTTGCTCCTCCGGCCGCGATGACCTCTTTCGCAACGCCCTTCTCTTATCATTACGACGCCCAAACTCTTGAATGACCTCGGTAGAAATCAGCGCTTCACCATACTTATACGCATTATACGGAAGGTAATTCTTTAACATGTAAACCGAGAGATCATACTCTTCGGCAATCTCTTGCAGAGGTACCCCTTTGGCCGCCTTCTTCAAAACCTCTTCCGATAAAGGGGATTTTATGAGTCCTATGGTAATCAGAATCCTCTTCACCTTCGCGCGAGGAATATTCATAACCCGTGCGGTTTCACCAATGACATCCTCTGTTCGGGTCGCAAGCAAATCCAAATAGACTCTGCAAACATCTCTCATATACTCATATGTTAAAATGTCTTCTTTCACTTGGCACCTCCTGAAAAACTAAAATAATCATTTTCACGATGAAAACACTTACCCCACCCTGCAAAACATCTATACCACTGAAAATGCGCAACCTATTTGGGTTGCACTATTTTGGTTATATTTTGATTAAGTGTAATTTTTGAGAGTGATTGATATAATTAATGCAATAGCTACACTTAAAAGAGTTCCTACTAGATAACGTTCGGCAACCTCGCGATCCTCAAGTTGTTTGAACCTAGCTATAGTTTTCGCTGTTAAAACAAACCCAATTGCTCCTAACTGATTGTTAAGAACGAGAGTAGCGATAATAAAATTCAAGCAGTGGGTGCGGACGAAACTTATCACCTTTCAAGGGCATCCGCTCTCACATAATAAGTGTTTTTTCCGGTACCACATTTCACAATCTCGCCTTCGTCAACAAGTCGTTTTATGGAAGCCAAAATTGCTGACCGTCCATAACTGGGGCAACCAGCGATGACCTCTGCACCTGTTGTTTTACCAATTTTTTGCAGCATAAATGCTTTAACAATGTCGTATGTCGTACTACTTTTTCCCTTTGAACCCATTATACCGGCCCGCTCCTCGAACTCAACATAACAGGCCAGGATGACTTTCAACATATACTTGATAAACGGTGTAGGTTCATTATCTCCCTCATGCCAGCCAATATCTGCATTTTGTAGCACATCATAATACGAATCCTTTGTCTTCTCGATTTGCTTTTCAATACTGATATATTTCCCAACCTCATATCCATTCTGATAAAGCAACAGCAAAGTGAGCAGTCTGCTCATGCGACCATTACCGTCATTGAACGGATGAATACACAAAAAGTCGCTGATGAAAGTAGGGATAAGAATCAGCGAATCCACTCTCTCCAAGGAAATCGCGTACTCATAACTCTTGCAAAGGGACTCCATAGCTTCTGGAGTTTCAAAAGGAGCTACAGGGATAAAGCGGGTAACCTGCGTCCCATCTGTCTTTATTTCGTTGATAAAGTTCTGGACATTCTTAAAGTTGCCACCATAGGACAATCCAGCCCGTTTCAGCAAATCTCTGTGAAGTTGCAAGATATAGTTAGGTCGAATAGGAATGAAATCGTGGTTGTCGTGGATTGTGTTTAACACATCCCTGTAGCCCATGATTTCGCTTTCCTCTCTGTTCCGAGGCGTAGTTTTTTCATTGATCAGTAATTTAAATCTAGAGCCTGTCGTCACGATGCCTTCAATTTTATTGGATGCCTCTGTGCTCTGAATTCTTGCTATTTCCACCAAACGCTCCAGCTCCACAGGTTTCTGTCTAATAAACAGTTCCTGACGCCCCTTGTACTCATGAATTTTTGCAACATAGTACAGGATCTCTGAGTCCCACATTTTTTCTGCTAACTGCTTATAGTCGAAATTACGCATCATTTCCTCCCAATTCCGAACAAAATATTCGTCCACCCATTTCCTTCTTTCGTCCATATTGTATCGAAAATTGGACGAATAGTCAAGTGGGTGGACGAATAATGAATCAACTCGCAAGCGTTTCTAGCTTCGTCTTACTGATTTCTTTTCGTGAAAGGTTAAAATTTGCAATTTTTCGCGTAATTGTGTTTTACTATACTTTTCATACTGTTGCGAGCTAGCCCAAGCACGCAAATCATGGTATTCTGGGTGAGATTTGTTTTTCAGAATCTCAAGAAAAGCATAGTATCCACTCATTCCACCAACATCATCCGGTGGTGCGGTCTCTGCTCCATCTTTGAAGAACACATATTTATAATTATAGTTTTCTTTAACATCAAGGACTCGGATTAGAATCTTCCAATCATCCCCGAAATCATAGGTGTAAAAAAATTCGTTATTTTGGTTCAAATATTTGTCATAGATAACCCTAGAAGCATTTTTATAAGTAAATCTGGAATTGAACATGTCAAAATCATCAGATGATGCGTCTGTTATCCTTAATCTCTCCTCAGGGAAGAAAAACTCAAACGAGTGATATCCTCGGTTCGGATACCCACTCATGAAATTTGTTGAATATTGAATCACATCGTGTAGCTTAACAAACGAATATCCTGCTGGAAGCCAAACTTCACGCCAAATCAGTGGATCAGAATCGATAAATTCAAAGCGAATCAAATATGCTTTCATACCTACTCTCCTCTCCCCTCGTTTCAAGGGCAACCGCCCTGACATAATAAGTGCTTTTTCCAGCACCCCATTTCACAATCGTTTATTTTTTCCTTCAGGGAAGACTGCAAAAGCGCTTTTTTTGTGTGGAGTCCAAAACACTCTTTTCCATCGCTGTGAGATAAGCTATTTTGTTAATTTTGCTCCAGTCCAAACATAATTTCAGTTGGGTAGTGGCACTAACCAACTCGTTGTTATCTTTTTTAAGTCTCGCCTTTAAGTATTTCCAATAATTTCTGATTTTTCTGTAGTCGTCCTCGCCACGCAAAACACCGATGAATGTGTTACTACCAAGGGTTGTATCATCACATATAGTGATCTTCAATATTTTACTTCCTGCTACCTACATGAATGTCCTTTTATTTTACCATAAAACCCGTTTTGTTCTATCTGTTTTCTTACTTTCATGGTCAGAATTTTACATTTCAAACCAAAAATGGGTTTCAATGTTTTTCTGATTGCAAATATAGTCAAACGTATTCAAAAATAAGCTTTCATTTCGCACCCAAAGGAATGCCGAAATGCAGTCGGTATCAAAATCGTCAAGAGTATTTTGTGCGAATATTATGACAAAAAAACCCTTTCGGGTTGCTTTTTCATATTGCTTAGTAAATGAATAGCGTTCTTGGAGCGCATAATATGCCATCCCCAATCGCAAGCACATGCGCGAAAAGTCGCCCGAAAGGATTTTTGAGCGAAGAACATGCGCTCAACGTGCGCCTTAAGTAGAACATCAGAAGAAGTCAAGATTGAGTTCTTCTGATGTTTTTGATAAATATTAATAATTGGAAGTGTAATTTTAGCTTCTTCGTTCTGGAATAAATTCCAAACGCAATCTCATTCCCATTCCCGATGCGAGTCTTTTTACCATATCGAGACTTGGATTTCTCGTCCCGTTTTCAATTCGGCTTATATCAGCTTGAGTAATACCTGTCGCTAAAGATAAATCTTTCTGTGTAAAATTCTGACTTTTTCTTGCATCAATCAAGACCTGAATAATATCGTACTCTGGTTGAAGTTCATCATACGCAGAACGAATTTCAGGATCTTCTAATGATTTTTTCTTAAAATCAGAGTATCTGCTCATTCAAATATCTCCTTTCATAATCCGCCTTATATTTCTTTGCCAAAGCAATTCCAACAGGCGGTGTTTTTTGGGTCTTCTTTATAAACCCATTTGTTAGTATTGCCTTATTTCCTATGAAATAAAAGTAAAGGACTCTTGAAATATCTGAGCCTTGTTTGATTCTCAATTCAAAGATTCCATCACCAAGAGGTGCAGAATGTGGTTCTCGTAATTCAGAACCATTCGTTTCCAACAAATCAAGAGTACGCAACACTTTAGCGTACATTTTTTTATCAAGAGATTTAATGAAATCCTCAACAGGACATTTACCATCTTCGGTTTCATAGAAATCAATTCTTATTGTCCCCAACTCCCTCGCCTTGTAATATCATTATATGTCGTATTAAACATATTGTCAAGTGTTTTCTAAAAGATTTCAAAAGTAATTTTAGACATCCATGCCTTTTCGGTTAGTTCTATTAGCGCCGAGGTATAATTGACCTAAATCGCCGGAAAGTAAATGCCCAACACAAAGTGTTGGGTCATTTACTTAAATTATCAAACTGACAAAATACTCGCTTTATTCTCTTTTTAAAATCAATTTAATTATATCATCTGCTACTTAGGTTAGCAAGTAAAATATGTTCATTAGAAGAGACGTCCCCAAACAGCTTTTCTTCAGCTACATAGCCATTGTATTCATTAACCTTCTCCTCCATCTTCTCCAGGAAATCCACAAACCCACTCAAGCCCCCTACATCGTCCATAGAAATCATCATTCACAAGGATTCATCTCTAACTGAAGTAGAGAAAATCTTACGGATTCTATTGAGTCAATAATTGCATCACACACAAAGTATGAACCATTACTCGATAATAAAGACGATCGTGGTGAAGTGAAATCATTATCTTATATTGCTGTCAAAGGTCTGCTCTACTTCGTAGCAAATGACAATAATTCCATTCAACTCATTGAAAAAACAGCAGAATGATCAACTGGCCTAGATAATGTACAAGCCATTAAAATGCTTGGCTTCTCTATTTTCTGGTTTGATTAAATTAGGAAGTCCATTGGCTGTGAACGATACCAACGAGCATCCAATTTCCACTGACATTTTCAAACATAAGGGTTAGGCTGGTCCAATCCATACCGGCATACTGCGGGTCAAAGCCGGTAAAGTGAAATTCTACAAAGGAAGCAGTCGGGTACTCAATAGATATATTGTTGATGAGGTTACCTGTACCGATTGTCGTATTATTTCCAATAAGATGAGGGTTCAAGTAATCTTCATCGTAGACAAACTCATCATAATAATCGCTAAATTTATAAGAAATAGGGTCTCCTGAGCCCTGGTAGCTGCCCCAAGTATAAATTGTTGGATCCGTGAGCAAGGTTGGTAAAGCCGTTGCCGCGAAGTTCAAATCAGTGGCAATATTGATATAGTAGTAAGGTGAAAAACGTAGCCCCATGGTAGGGTGAACGTAAGAAGCTAAAGTCGTCATATCTTTGTCTTCAAGCGCTTGCATCACATTCAGTGAGGTTTGTAGAAGGGTAGCGGAAGAAGCATTCGCTTCTGCTTCCAATTCTAAAATCCTTGCATCCAACTCTGAAATTTTGTTATCTTTTGTTGTTATTTGCGCTTCTAAATCCGCTATTTTCTTAACCTGTTCTTCATTGGGGGCCGGGTTGCATCCGGCAAGTAAAAAAACCAGTACAAGAGTGACCACAAGCCACTTGCTTCTTAATAGTTTCATAGCAATACCTCATAATCTGCACCTTGCAGTACTTCATTATATGACTCCTTAGTCTTCTCCATGGAAACACACTTTACTTCATTTCTGATTTGATTAGTTGAAGAATATAGTTAGCACTAACTTCATCTAACTCATGCAAAAATGCCATGTTTTTGCACTTCTTGTATTCCACACCATCCATGGTGAAGGTATATCCAGCCGGGCATGTAGGCGAGCAGGTACCTCCGAAGAGCTTTTTACAGTCCGTTGCTTTTATGATCTCTTTCTTCATTCTATCCGGGAAATTGTTCAAGATGGCATCATAATTGCCGACACCAGCAGCATATATCCTCATCTTAACTCCTGTTTTTCTAAAAACATAATTCAATAAGGACTTCCCTGAATCCGGATGAATATAGGTGGTAACAAAGCCATTCTTTGCGGATTCAATTTTCCTCTTACACTTCTTTCCAAGTAAGTAATCATCTAGTTCAAGCACAAATCCATGATGCTTAACTGGAACCTCGTTCAAAAATAGCGTAAACTTATCATCCATGTTTTCATCTCCTTATAGATTTCTCAATACTCGGCTCAAATGTTAACATAAGGGAATCGCTAACGGGCGTATAGCCAATCTTCATATAAATACTGTTCGATGTTGGATTTAACAAATCGGTATATAAAACGCACTTCTTATATCCCATATTCAGCGCCAACTGAGAAACTTGAGCGACACACGAGGTGGCATACCCTCTGCCGCGAAAATACGGTGGAGTATACACAAACGAAACCCCAATACAATTTTGCATAGTTCTCGTCAGACCCGCCATGGAAACCGGATAGCCACCTACTTCCAGCACATAAAGCTTCTTCGTCGACAAACGATAAAGATAGTCCCTTTCTTCGTGCGGAATCTTCATTTCGGTTGTCCCATATTGGTTGGCAGCGTAAAAAGCTTCAACCCAGTAAGGAAAATAATGCATATCTCTTTCACTCAACAGCCGGATGGTGCCAATCTGCTTCACGTCCGGACGAACCGCATTCAGTTCATAAATGCGCTGATCCATGCTTATCTTAGACGTACTCTGGTATTGTGCTGTGTATACCTTTGCGAACTCCTCGGCTAACGTTTTCTCCGTTGTCACACCAGGAATATCCACATCTTTCAGAGCATTCACCAAACACCCAATGGCATTGTGGTCAATTCTGTTCTCTGTGGCATAAAGGGTTAAGTTATATGGTGGTGTCATGAGCGCGATCAACTGAATACCACTGGAATCCGATACCGTTGCCATAAACCAATTGGCCGGGTCTCTCCATGCTGTTTTGTCGTTCATTTCATGACCCATAATCACATTCCCTAAAAGAATCATATTCTGCGACTCGTGCAACATTAACACATCATAGGTGTCCTCATAAAACTCATGAACATTGGTATACTGCTTAAATATCATTTAAACCAACCTCTTTCGGCATAAGTTCGACAAAATTTACAACCAGGGGACATCTCGCGTTTTTGCTACAAAAACGCTTACCCCACCCTGTAAATAATTCGGCGCAGCTCGGTGATTGCTCCAATGATGTAGCGCCTCTTTTTGTAAATTTCGAGATCATTGATTTCTCCCCAATTCTATAATACAACCCTAAATATTACAACCCCAAATTGTCTTTTCACCCACAAACATTCCCTCACATCATTTTAACACTCATGACATGCTAAAACGCGTTATTAAAATAAATCGAGAGCAGATAAATCTGCTCTCGTGTTTTATGTATATTGTTTTGTATATTGTATTTTGTTATGTCTGTCTTTTTTGTTGTTTTGTTTATTTGTTAAGATTTATGTCTTCGAAAATATTATAAACTATAAGCGAATATCTGTCAACCATTAATATCTTCTTCTACTACAGAATCAACCTCTTCAATAATTCTTGCCCATTCTTCATCTGGTCTTACAATCAACCTAGCATTCATATAAGCCCATTCAACAGGTAAAACAGTTACCGCTTCATAATAGAAATCTTGCCCAGTCGACAACTTATTTAGAACGAATGCACCAAGATTCGATGCAGAGCGTATAACGCTTTGACGCATCGTTTCCGCATCCACGAACGATAGTTCATTATCTTCACCGATTATCCAAAATAGTTATAATCATCAGCCAGCATATTCATAGCAGTTAGCAACTTATTCATATAAATGAATGGGCCGATAATAATGAAACTTCCTAAAATACCCCACATCCAGAAATCATTCGAACTAAATTGATAACCCAAGTCTCTTCGGTCCAATTCGTTGCCGATTCTATTGGATAACTGATGGTACCATGTTATAGCCAGCTCAAACAGGCCATAAAATGCTTAGATTGCCTGACCGAGAGTTGTTTGGTATAATGGCCAAAAAGAGAAAGGAAAAGACACCCCTCAACAAGGAGCTCAATGTGTAACTAGCACAAGAGCC